>ULQU01050577.1_pt1 | contig 34490 bp, 27 predicted proteins | sample 1954841 | NCBI WGS metagenome assembly ULQU01 (sample SAMEA4835664, study PRJEB28245) | human gut metagenome | biome: gut microbiome; material: fecal sample | place: Denmark | collected 2008
GCGGCAGTTTCTGTCTGTGTATGATAAATCGGATAATCAGAGAAATAAGTTTAACCATCCTGTCCTCGCTTCCGGTTAATAAGTTATGTGTTGGCAGGTCTTCTGACTTACTCCCTTTCCGGATCCTTCCCGGCAGAACTGTCTGCCAGTGGTATGAGCCTTTTCCTGAAAGTTGTATAATGGAGATTCACAGCAGCGGGACTGTCTGAGACTTTCACTCAGTTCCCTTTTCATCCTTCAAGCCGGAAAAGCTGTCGGGAACCAACGATCTGCACAAAGATACAATAATTCCCTGATATCTTTTATTTGTCTGCCGGAATTTCCGGTTTCAGTTCCTTCAACGGTTTGTGTAAGATGGGATGAATTATGTCGGGAGCTATTTCTACTAAGGGGTCCATGACAAAACTTCTTTTTGTCATCAGAGGATGAGGCAATATCAGTTCCGGTGTGTCAAGTACTACATCATCGTATAGAAGCAAGTCGATGTCAATCATACGGTCACTGTAAACGGCGTTATGCGATTTCTTCAGACGTCCCAGCTCACGTTCTATCTGTTGGGTGACAGCCAATACCTCTTGAGGTGAAAGGCTGGTTTCCACGCAGGCTGCTGCGTTCAGGAATGAATTCGGGGAATGGAATCCCCAAGGTTCGGTAGCATAAAAAGAAGATAGGGAAGTCACCTCCCCTATCCTGTCTTGTATAAGTTTGACGGCCCTATCCAGATTGGCCTTCTTGTCGCCCAGGTTGCTTCCCAGACCCAAATAAACTTTTGCCATGGCTTCAGTCTTATTTGTCCAGAATCAGCATGGCATCACCATATGTACCGAAGCGGTAATCCTCTTTCAGGGCTACATTGTATGCTTCCATAACCAGTTCATAGCCTCCGTATGAACATACCAGCATCAGCATGGTTGAGAGCGGCATGTGGAAATTGCTTACCATTGCATTGGCCAGGGAGAATTCATATGGAGGGAAGATGAACTTATTGGTCCATCCTTCAAATTCCTTCAGATGTCCATCGGTTCCGACAGCCGTTTCGATAGCCCGCATCACGCTTGTACCTACGGCACAGACCTTGTTTCCGCTGTCTTTCGCATCGTTGACAATTTTACATGCTTCGGCTTCTACGAACATCTGTTCGGAATCCATCTTATGTTTGGTCAGGTCTTCCACATCGATATCACGGAAACATCCAAGTCCGCAGTGCATGGTAATATAGGCAAAGTTTATACCTTTGATTTCCATGCGTTTCATCAGTTCGCGGCTGAAGTGCAGTCCTGCTGCCGGGACCGTAACAGCTCCTTCGTTTTTGGCGAAGATAGTCTGGAAACGTTCCGTATCTTCCGGTTCTGCGGCACGGTGGATGAACGGTGGCAACGGCGGTTCGCCCAATGCATACAGTGCTTTTTTGAATTCGTCGTGCGGACCGTCATACAGGAAACGCAGGGTACGACCGCGTGACGTGGTATTGTCGATCACTTCGGCTACCATTGAATCGTCGTCACCGAAATAAAGTTTGTTCCCGATACGGATTTTGCGTGCCGGGTCAACCAGTACATCCCATAAGCGGAGTTCTTCATTCAGTTCACGTAACAGGAACACTTCAATACGTGCACCGGTCTTTTCCTTGTTGCCATACAAGCGTGCCGGAAAGACTTTGGTATCGTTGAAGATAAATACATCCTTGTCGTCAAAGTAGTTTAAGATGTCCTTAAACATGACATGTTCGATCTGTCCGGTAGATTTGTGCACTACCATCAGTCGGGATTCATCTCTGTACTTGGCCGGATACAGGGCAATCTTTTCTTCCGGCAACTTGAATTTGAATTGTGACAGTTTCATTTTGGTATCCTTTCCTTAATCGTTTGTTGTTTCTATTTCCTGCTGGTCGAGCCATTGCTCGAAATCGTCTACTTTCATACAGTCTTTCAGAGAAATTTCTCCTACACGTGTACGGATGAGTCCTGTAAGGTGGGCTCCGCTGTCCAAGGCTTCACCTATATCCCGGGCCAGGGCACGGATATAGGTCCCTTTGCTGCATACTACCCGGATCTTGATTTCCGGCAATTCATCACTTTCCTTCCCGGGAATCTTACATTCCAGCAGTTCAATCTCGTCAATAACCAGGGTTTTAGGCTTCAGCTCCACATTGTCGCCGTTGCGTGCCAAATCGTAGGCCCGTTTCCCGTCAATCTTACATGCCGAAAAGGCCGGAGGGATCTGTTCGATGGTACCTACAAATTTCTTCAGGACTTCTTCTATCAGTTCCCGCGTAATATGTCCGGTAGGGTAAGTGGCATCAATTTCCTTTTCCAGGTCATACGACGGAGTGGTTGCCCCCAGTTGCAGGGTAGCTATATATTCTTTGGTGTGATACTGGAATTCCTCGATCTTTTTAGTAGCCTTGCCGGTACAGATTATCATGACACCTGTAGCCAGCGGATCGAGGGTTCCGGCATGTCCTACTTTGATTTTCTTTACACCAAGCTTGCGGCTTATGTGATATCTTATCTTGTTCACAAGCGCGAACGATGTCCATCGTAACGGCTTGTCGAAATACAATACTTCTCCTTCTTTAAAGTTCATTCAGTCAATTTATTATACCAGACTGGTAATGACGGTAATGATACCTGCTATAGCACAGTAGATACCGAACCAGATCAGTTTCCCTTTCTTTACTATATTGATCATCCATTTGCAGGCTATACATCCTGAAATGAATGCAGCCATGAATCCTATTACAAGCGACAGAGTACTTATGCCGGCACTTGCAGACGAGGCGTCTTCCATAATCTTCATTCCGTCGAGCAAGGCTTCTCCCAGAATAGGCGGGATAACCATCAGGAACGAGAATTGTGCCAAGGATTCTTTTTTGTTTCCCAACAGGAGCCCGGTGGCGATGGTGCTGCCTGAACGTGACAGGCCGGGCATTACGGCACATGCCTGTGCTATTCCGATAATGAATGCGTCACGTATGCTGATCTTTTCTTTCTGGCGTGGCTTGGCATAATAGGAAAACGTGAGCAGGACTGCTGTCAGTATCAGCATACAGCCGACAATGAGCAAGCCTGATCCGAATATTTCCTCTACCGTGTCTTTGAAGAAGACTCCGACAATGCCAATCGGTATCATGGACACAATGATGTTCAATACATATTTCGTTTCATCGTTCATCTGCCATTTGAAAAGCCCTTTGAATATCCAGTCGATTTCTTTCCATAGGATAACCAAAGTGCTGAGTACGGTAGCTACATGTACGACGATAGTGAATGTGAGGTTTTCCTCCCCTTCAATTCCGAATAATGCGGATCCGATAGCCAGGTGTCCGCTGCTGCTTACAGGCAAATATTCTGTCAACCCCTGCAGGATTCCCAGGATTAACGCTTCAAACCAACTCATTCTGTCTTATTGTTTTCAGGGTTATCGGATGAAATATCTTTCGGTTTGCGTAGGATACCGTAAATCATGAAAATGAATCCCAGGAAGCACACTACCGGAGCAACCTTGATACGGCGTACACTGAATATATCCGGTTCGAAGGTGGTTTCGGTCGATCCCGGACCTGTCATAAGCAGAAAGCCGATGATAATGACCACCATACCTGCAGCCAGCAGGATGAAGTTTGTTTTATCAAAGGCAAAATTCTTTTTGTCCATATTGATTGATCTTGAATTTAAATGATTATTCTACTATTTGTAATAAAGTTCGCTTACTTTCATTTTCAGGTATTTGTTGATTGAAATCAAAGCACACAGGCTGGTGATGATGACTCCGAATACAAATACCGATCCCATTACCGTGAGCATTACCTGAGGGGTGACTACCGCCAGCAGGTCGGGCTCATAATTGACCAATGCATAAGCCATCCCGATCAGTGCGGCATCTGCTATGAGGGCCGCCAGAATACCTACCCATATATTCCGGAGGATAAACGGCCTCCGGATGAATCCCCAGCTTGCCCCAACCAGTTTCATGGTATGGATGAGGAAACGTTTGGAATATACTGCCAGACGGATGGTGTTGTTTATCAAAGCAAAGGAAATGAGTGTGAGCAGAGCTGCCAGGCCAAGTAATACCAGACTGATTTTCCGGATATTGCGGTTGACGGCATCAAGCAGGTCCTGGGGATAGTTTATTTCCATGACATGCTTGTTTGAGAGGATGTCCTCTTTTATCCATTCGATACTGTCGGAATTGGCATAGTCGGCATTCAGTTTCACTTCTATGGAAGCCGTGAACGGATTATATCCCAGAAATTCGGCAGGATCGGTGCCCATGGCTTCCGTCTGCTCCTTCAGGGCCTGTGTCTTTGAAATATAAGTGGTTTCCTTTACGTACGGCTCTGCGTCCAGTTGTTTCTGGTAATTAAGGATATCCGGTTCTTTCATGTCATCGCTGATAAGGATGGAAAAGGCGATGTTTTCACGTACATATACAGAAAGGTTGTTGGCTGTAAGTACAAAGAACACAACCAACCCAAGCAGTAACAGAACCAGCATGGTGCTGATGCTGGATGTAATGAACTGCATGTCAAAAAAGGAACCTGGTTTTTTCCTCATATCCTTTTATTTTTTACGGAATACATAAATCATGGAACTGCTACGTTCTTTCTTAGCCAGGGAAGCAAACCAAGCCTTCAGTCCGGTAAACATTCCCGAGAGGAACGTGCAGCGCCGTCCAAGGTATTTCTCCGATAGCATGGAAACATAAAATGCGTCGAACGGCATCGGATGCAGGCCGGAGAGCTTGAATCCGTGTTTGGCTCCGAATTGTTGCATGACGGAAGGGGTGAAATGCCATAAATGGCGGGGTACATCGTAAGCCCCCCAGAATTCTTTGTAGTGTCTGGCATCAAAGGAACTTGGATTAGGGACTGCAATGATGAGTACTCCCCTCTCCTTCAGGATGACAGAAAGCCGCTCCCAAGTTTCATTCAGGTTCTGCAGATGTTCCATTACATGCCAGAGAGTGATCACATCGAATGATTGTGGAGGGAAGGCATCCAATGCTTCCGGCCCCTTCACGTCAAGATTGAAATGTTCTTTGGCAAAAGTGCGGGCCTGTTGGCTTTTTTCGATAGCAGAAACCTCCCACCCTTTTCCCGCCATAAAATGAGGGAAATAACCGGTTCCGGTCCCGATGTCCAACAGCTTTCCTCGGCTGGTATCGCAGTTATGCCTGATAAGCTTTGCCTTTCGGGATAGCATGACCTGTCTTACTCCATGATAGACCTTGTTCATCAGTCCTTTATGGGTGTCGGAATGTGAAATGTAGTCGGGAGATTCGTAATACCGTCCGATCACATTTTCATCCGGAGCATTTTGGGTGAACATGAAGCCGCAATCCTTACACCGGAAGATCTCGAACGGTTCCCCCGTAGCATAATGGTCAGTACAGATCATGACTTTTTCAAAACGGCTTTTTCCGCATAGCGGGCATATATCGATTTTCAGTATATTCACTTCATTCCCTAATTTGGTGCAAAATAACAAATTTATCGTTTATCCGCTTATTCTTGTTAAGGTTCTTTAATAGTTTGGGCAGTATAATCTTGCTTGCGGACAGATAAAAAACAGCCTGCCGTATTCTGCGGCAGGCTGTTTCTATTTTAACTGATATTTATTCTGTTACTTCAACTCCTTTCAGGGTAGCCGAACTGCTTTCAGTTATTTTTACTTTGACAAAATCTCCGATACGGTGGGTTCCCCGGTCGAATACGACCACTTTGTTTTGTTCTGTACGACCGAAGAGCTGTTCCTTCGACCGTTTGGATACGCCTTCCACCAGAACCTCAAAGGTCTTACCTATATCCTTGGCATTGCTTTCGGCCGAAAGCTGGTTCTGGAGTTCGATCATTTCATTCAGTCGCCTGATCTTCACTTCTTCCGGAATGTCATCAGGTAAATGCTTGGATGCATAGGTTCCCGGGCGTTCCGAATACTTGAACATGAAGGCTGAATCATAGGCACATTCACGCATCAGTGAAAGTGACATCTGGTGGTCTTCTTCCGTTTCCGAATGATAGCCGGTGAACATATCCGTACTCAGACCACAGTCTGGGATGATGCGACGGATTGCAGCTACCCTTTCCAGGTACCATTCACGGGTATATTTACGGTTCATGAGTTTCAGTATACGGCTGCTTCCGCTCTGTACCGGAAGATGGATGTGCTTGCATACATTCGGGACGTCCGCAATTACATGCAGGGTTTCATCGCTCATGTCTTTCGGGTGTGAGGTGGTGAATCGTATACGCATTTCGGGTACGGCTTCTGCTACGGTACGTAGAAGCATCGGAAAGGTGACTACTTCCCCATCCTTTTCAAAGCGGTAGGAATTGACGTTCTGTCCCAATAGGGTCACTTCCTTATAGCCTTTTTGCCGGAGGTCGTGCACTTCGTTCAGAATACTTTCCACATCACGGCTCCGTTCACGGCCGCGGGTATAGGGAACGATGCAGTAATGACAGAAGTTATTGCATCCCCGCATGATGGATACGAATCCTGAAATGTGGTTGCCGCATATCCGTGACGGTATTACGTCCCGATAAGTTTCGGTTGTGGAAAGCTCCACATTGATGGCTTTCTCTCCCGCTTCAACCGATGCTATCAGGTCGGGCAAGGTCAGGTATGCGTCCGGTCCTGCCACCAGATCCACGTGATGATTCTCGATCAGATCATTTTTCACCCGTTCGGCCATACATCCCAATACACCTACAATCAACGGTTTATGCTTTTTTCTCAGGGAATGGAAAAATTCCAGGCGGTTCAGGATTTTCTGTTCGGCATTGTCGCGTATGGAACAGGTATTCATGAATACGGCATCGGCTTCTTCCAGATTGTCGCAAGGGGAATAGCCTGCCATCTGCATGATGGATGCGATAACTTCACTGTCGGCTACGTTCATCTGGCAGCCGTAAGTTTCTATAAACAGCTTCTTTGATTCTGGTTCGGTTGCGGATTTAAAGTCCGTTCCCGGATGTTGGTTTGTCATATTGTTATGTTATTATTTAATAAATTTCGGATGCAAAGATACGGGTTTATCGGCTAAAATCTATGTTATGTTATATTTATTAGTATCTTTGAACAGAACCTTAACATTTTAATAACCTTATGAGTGATATAATTCCCATACTTGTTTTTGTTTTGATAGCCGGATTATCTGTATATCAGAGTTATATGAAAAACCAGCGGAAACGGGTCGGGAAGATGTCTCCTCGGAAGCCGGCGGAGCAACATGTTCCGGAAGGAGGAGAAGAGGTGGTTCTGGTCCGGGGGCAGAGGGTATCGGGTTCTGATAAGGAAAGTGTTGCACCTGGTCGTACAGTTCCTGGAGAGAAGAAAATGAGGAAGATGCCCGAACGGCCTTCCCGGGAAATACAGTCTGTGGATGATCATAAGAAGATAAGGCTGGACAGTCCGTCGGATGCACGTCGTGCCTTTATTTATTCGGAAATATTCAACCGGAAGTATGAATAGTGATACCGAAATTTCATTTTGATACTAATATCTGTAAAACTAAACATAAAAAACCTTTATACTATGAGTTACAACTTCATGACGGCAGCAGAAGCTGCCAGCCTCATCAAAGATGGCGATATAATTGCCCTGAGCGGTTTTACTCCGGCCGGCAGTCCTAAGGCTGTTACTGCAGCTTTGGCGGTACAGGCTGAGGAGAAACATGCGAAGGGCGAATCTTTTCAGGTAGGCATTATTACAGGAGCGTCTACGGGTGATTCTTGTGACGGTATTCTGGCGCGTGCGCATGCTATCAGGTTCCGTGCGCCTTATACTACGAACGTGGATTTCCGCAAGGCTGTCAATAATGGGGAGATCAATTATACGGATATCCATCTTTCTCAGGTTGCCCAACGTTTGCGTTCCGGTTTTTTGGGACATGTGAATACGGCGATTATAGAGGCTTGTGAACTGACCGCCGACGGACGTATTTTCCTGACGGCAGGGGTAGGTATTTCGCCTACAATCGTACGTCTGGCCGATAAGGTAATCATAGAGTTGAATGCGGCTCATAGTAAGAGGATGATCGGCATGCACGACTTGTATGAGATGGAACGGCCACCGTTCCGGCGTCCGATACCGATTGTACATCCAAGCGACCGTATCGGCCTTCCTTATATTCAGGTGGATCCTTCGAAAATTGTCGGAGTGGTTGAGGTCAATTTGCCGGATGAAGCCCGTGGCTTCAGTGAACCTGATCCCATTACTGATAAGATCGGCCGGAATGTGGCTGAATTCCTTGCGGCAGATATGAAGCGTGGCATTATACCTTCGACATTTCTGCCGTTGCAGTCGGGAGTAGGAAATATCGCGAATGCGGTGTTGAGTGCGTTAGGTAAAGACCAGAATATCCCTCCGTTCGAGATGTATACGGAAGTTATCCAGAATTCTGTAATCAAGCTGATCAAGGAAGGAAGAATCAAGTTCGGTAGTACATGTTCTCTGACTGTTACCAATGATTGCCTTCAGGACATTTATGATAATATGGATTTCTTCCGTCATAAACTAGTGCTTCGTCCTTCCGAAATATCCAATTGTCCGGAAGTGGTGCGCCGTCTTGGTGTCATTTCCATGAATACCGCTATTGAAGCTGATATTTATGGTAATGTAAACTCTACGCATATTTGTGGAACTAAGATGATGAATGGTATCGGAGGTTCGGGAGACTTTACCCGCAGTGCCTATATTTCTATTTTCTCTTGCCCGTCGACAGCTAAAGGCGGTTGTATCAGTTCCATTGTACCGATGGTTTCACATCTGGATCATAGTGAACATTCGGTTAATGTGATTATTACCGAGCAGGGTGTAGCCGATTTACGTGGAAAGAGTCCGATGGAGCGTGCCAAGACTGTAATCGAGAATTGTGCCCATCCTGACTATAAACAGCTGTTATGGGATTATCTGAAGATTTCAAACAAGGGACAGACATGGCACAGTCTGTCGGCGGCTTTGGGAATGCACCAGGTCTTTCTGAGGAAAGGGGATATGCGCCTGACAGATTGGAGTGAATTTGACCACTAATTGTTCAAATAGATTTAATTGTTGACCGACTTATCACCTGATGTGTTTCAGGTGATAAGTTTTTTTATGCCATTTGATGGAATTATATTGTTCATAATTATTGTGATAAAATTATTTAAATCTGTTCTAATTATTCCCTTAATTTATTGTATATAAGTAATATATATTTATTGAACAAGATGTTGAAATCTTATTCACATATTTCGGTTTATGGTTAATATAGAAAAATCTATATTTCAGGGTATCCTGTTAAACTATAAATGAATAACTTTGCTTGTGATAAGAGATTAAGTTTTTGAGTTATGAAAAAGGAATTTTGTTTTATGGTACTTGCGGCAGGACTGACCGTTCCTGTGCATGCGGATGAAGCTCGTCTGCTTCGTTTCCCTTCTACCAATGGAACCGATGTGGTGTTCACTTATGCTGGTGACTTGTATCGTGCTCCATTGTCGGGCGGTGAGGCACAGCGTCTGACTTCTCATGTGGGGTATGAGATTTTTCCCCATTATTCTCCTGACGGTAAATCGATTGCTTTTACGGGACAGTATGACGGTAATACGGAAGTGTATCTGATGCCGGCTGACGGTGGAGAACCGCAGCGTCTGACTTATACGTCTACGAACAGTCGTGATGATTTGGGAGACCGTATGGGGCCGAATAACATTGTCATGACCTGGTCGCGCGACGGTAAGGAGGTTGTTTACCGTAACCGTATCGGAGATAGCTTTCAGGGTAAACTTTGGATGGTAGGCAAGGAGGGGGGTATGCCCGAAGCACTTCCATTGCCTGAAGGAGGGTTCTGTTCTTATTCTCCGGATGGGAAGAAGTTGGCTTATAACCGTGTTTTCCGTGAATTCCGTAGCTGGAAATATTATCGTGGAGGTATGGCTGACGATATCTGGATTTATGATACCGAAGCCAAGAAGGTGACTAACGTAACCAATAATGTGGCTCAGGATATTTTCCCGATGTGGATAGGGGACGAAATTTTCTTTGCGTCCGACCGTGACATGACGATGAATCTGTTTGTTTATAATACCAAAACCGGGCAGACAGAGAAGGTTACGGAGTATACCGATTACGATGTGAAATTCCCGAGTTCGGACGGAAAGACCATTGTATATGAACATGGAGGTTACCTTTACCGTTTGGACCCGAAAGCCCGTAAATCTGAGCAGATTCATATTACTTTGAACGGAGAAAATGTATATGCCCGTACAGAACAGAAGCATGTTTCTGATAATTTGACAGCTGTAAGTCTGTCACCTAATGGAAAACGTCTGGCTGTAACTGCCCGGGGGGAAGTCTTTGACGTTCCGGTTTCAAAAGGAGTTACCCGCAATATCACCCGTACTCCAGGAGCACATGAAAGGAATGCCGACTGGTCAGGTGACGGTAAATACATTGCCTATATTTCTGACCGTACCGGTGAAACCGAAATATGGCTTGAACCTGCAGAAGGGGGAGAACCTGTGCAGCTGACTAAAGATAATGATACTTATATCCGTAGTTTCGGGTGGAGCCCTGATAGTAAAATGATTCTGTATACTGACCGTAAGAACCGTATTGTTACGGTTGATGTGGCTTCTAAGACCAAGAAAGTGTTGATGCAGAATCCTGAAGCCGAATTCCGGGATGTTGCTTTCTCTTCCGACAGCCAATGGATTACATATACAAAACCGGCTTCGAATGATATGTCGGTAGTATATATCTATAACTTGAAGTCGGGTAAGGAATATGCAGTGACGGAAAAATGGTACAACTCTTCCGAGCCTACATTCAGTTCCGATGGAAAATACTTGATATTCAGCTCAGATAGAGATTTCAATCCTATTTATGGACGCCTGGAATGGAATCATGTGTATACCCGTATGGGTGGTATCTATCTGGTTCCTTTGGCTCAATCCACTCCGTCGCCGTTCCTAGCTGAAGATGTTGCAGGGACAGATACAGAAGAAGAAACAGCGGTTGCGGCAGACAAGAAGAAGGGCAGCAAGGAAGAAAATGCCGGAATGAAGGTTGATACAGACAATATGTATGCCCGTATCATCAAACTTCCGTTAGATGCCGACAACTATTATAATTTTTATTCGGACGGAAAGACTATATGGTATCAAAGCAAAGGGGATGTTCATGCTTTTGACTTGGATAGTCAGAAGGACGAACTGGTTGTAGAAAATGCTATGCTGGCAGGAAATTCCGGTTCGGATAATGTGGTCTATTTCCAGAAGAATAAGTTGTATGTATCTAAGTTCTCTACCGGAAAAACCACTTTGAAAGATCCGGTCGACTTGTCGGACATGGTGGCCACCATTGACTACAATCAGGAATGGGCACAGATCTTTGATGAAGCTTGGAGAGCCTATCGTGACGGATTCTATCTGGAGAATATGCATGGAGTAGACTGGAAAGCAATTAAGGCCAAGTATCAGGTTCTGGTTCCATATGCCAAGACGCGTTTCGACCTGAATTATATTATCAGTGAGATGATCGGTGAATTGGCTTGCGGTCATGCTTATGTCAATCCGGGTGAATGTAAACGTGCGGAACGTATTCCGATGGGATTGTTGGGAGCGGAACTGAGCCGTGATAAAAGCGGATATTACCGTATTGACAGAATTATTCCGGGAGCACCTTATAGCAAGAGCTTACGTTCGCCGTTGGCTGAAGTTGGTCTGAATATCCATGAAGGAGACTATATCACCGCTATTGACGGCGTATCGACTGCTACAGTGGACAATATCTATAAACTGTTGATAGGTAAAGCTGATGTTCTTACAGAGCTTACAGTCAATACACAGGCAGCCAAAGGAGGGCGAAAAGTGGTGGTTACGCCTACCGATAATGAATATCCGCTATATCACTACAATTGGGTACAGAAGAACCTGAAACGGGTGGAAGAAGCGACACAGGGTCGGGTAGGATATATCTATATTCCTGATATGGGTCCTGAAGGATTGAATGAATTTGCCCGTTACTTCTATCCTCAGCTTGATAAGGAAGCGTTGATTATTGATGACCGTGCCAACGGTGGCGGAAACGTTTCTCCTATGATTATTGAGCGTTTGCTCCGTAAGCCATATCGTATGACCATGTATCGTACTTCGAGCAAGAACGGGACTATTCCCGACGCTACCCAGTATGGTCCGAAGGTTTTGTTGATTAATAAGTATTCAGCATCTGACGGTGACTTGTTCCCATGGAGTTTCAAGGCCAATAAACTTGGAACAGTGATCGGTACCCGTACGTGGGGTGGTATTATCGGTATCAGCGGTTCTTTGCCCTACATGGACGGTACAGATATCCGTGTTCCGTTCTTTACCAATTATGATGCAAATACCGGTCAGTGGATTGTTGAAAACCATGGTGTAGATCCGGATATCCTGATTGACAATGATCCGGTCAAGGAACAGATGGGAGAGGACCAACAGCTTGAAAAGGCTATAGAGGTAGCTTTGGAACAGTTAAAAGACCGTAAGCCGTTGCCTAAGACACCGGCTCCCCGTACGTTCAAGGATTTGGGTTTATAAATATGTCTTATAGATAGACAATATGAGAAATCCCCGGATGGATATTATGTATTCCAACCGGGGATTTTTATGTATGGACAGGGATTATGTGAAATCTTATTTTGTGAAAGCATCCATGATAGGGGTAGGTTTTCCGTCCTTGAATGCTCCCATATCATATCCGCCGTTCCATCCGGACGATTCCGGTTCCCAGTAAAAGACACCGGCACAGTCTTTGATCTGGCGCGCACCGTCCATAAATTCCTTCAGAACCTGAGGTGATTCGGCTGAAGGTTGTTTGACGCCGACTTCGGCAATCATAACCTTTACACCGTATTTTTTTGCCCATTCTTCAGTATGTGTCAATGCCAGACGGTTCATTTCCTGCCATGTCTTGTCCGGATTGGTCTGCGGATAATGTGATAATCCTATCATATCCATTTTTCCTCCATTTTCTTTGAATTGGTCAAACCACCATGTCTGGTCATCCCAGGCATTATCGATGTGGATGATAACGATAGAGTGGGGGAATACAGCCTTTACAGCATCGTATCCGGCATTTACATACCCTACCAGATTCTTGAAGTTTTTAGGGTATTTTATATGTTCACTGGTCGAATTCTGTCCTTTTACATCTTTTTCCTTGACATCGTAAGCTGCACCGCTCAGATTTACGTTTTCATCCCACAATAGTCCCGGACGGATTTCGTTTCCGACTTGTACCCATTGTGGGGTAATTCCTTTTGCTTTCAGTGCTTTCATTATGTCTTGGGTATGGGTAGCCAAAGCTGTCTTGATCTCTTCGAAAGATTTGTTTTTCCAGGCTTTAGGTTTGAATTGCTGGCCGGGATCTGCCCACGAATCACTATAATGAAAATCAATCATGATAGGCATTCCCAATTTGTGGGCCCGTTCTGCTTTTTCCAATACATCTTCTTTTCCGTTCCAACCGTCTTTAGGGTCGACCCATACGCGTAGGCGGATGGCATTTACTCCCAATTCCTTCATCAACGCCGTACATTCGCGTTCTTCTCCTTGATAGTTGTAGAATTTTTCTCCTCTGGCTTCCATTTCCGTTATCCAGCTGATATCAGCCCCTACAGCGAAGGAAGGAGTTTCTGGAGTATCCTGTGCATAGCTTTTAAACATAGCCAGTACTCCTAATGCCAGTGTCATCAGATAATGTCTTTTCATGCTTTGTAATGATTAAGGTTCGTTATTTAACTGATAATGTAATTTTTCCTGTCTTTACGCCATCGGCCGAAGCTTGCAGTTCGGCTGTTCCTCCTTTTTCACCGGCTTGTATAATAACGGTAAGCATACCACTGAAAGCATGCATGCGGGGCAGGTGGAATAGATCGAGGCAAGTGGCGTCTCCGTTGGCTGCCGCACGGTAACTTACAGCTCCTTTGACTTTGAACTTGACCAGACGGCTGTCGGTAGGACAGAGATTTCCGTCTTTGTCGACCACACGTACAGTGATGTATGCCAAATCTTTTCCGTTGGCGGTAAGTATATTGCGGTTAGCTGTAAGTTCCAGATGATGAGGCTTTCCGGCAGTACGGATTATTTTTTCTTCTGCCGGTTTCCCTTGTTCATCGTAAGCCACTACTTTCATTTCCCCTGGTTCATATATGGCGTTATACCACATCAGCCGATAACGGTTTTCTACGCTTTGATTGTTTTTGGTCTGTTTTCCATAACTTTTCCCGTTAATGAACAGTTCGGCAGACGGATAGTTGGTATAGGCAAAAACGGGTACTTTTTTCCCTTCATTCCCTTCCCAGTTCCAGTGAGGCAGAACATGCAGGGTCTTTGCTTTTTTATTCCAGATACTCCGGTAGAGGTAATAGCGATCTTTCGGAAGAGAAGCCAAGTCAATGATACCGAACATGGAGCTGTGATTGGGCCATGCATCTGTATCGTACGGACTGGGTTCACCCAAGTAATCAAATCCGGTCCAGACAAATTGCCCTAATGTCCAGTTATGATCGTCGGCACGTGCGAAGTCGATGTCTGGAATGTTAGACCAGCTGCAGTATTCCAGATCGTAAGAAGAGCATTGGTGGTCTTCATATTTGGCATCTGACTTTTTCTCTACAGGTAGTTTATATACACCTCTTGAACTGACAGTAGATGTGGTTTCTGAGCCCAGAATCAAGTTCTGGGGCAGACGTTCGTAAGCTTCGTCGTAGCGGTGAGCACGGTAGTTGAATCCCGGAATATCCAACATGGCGGCAAACCCGTTGTCAAGTACGCAGCTTACCTGATCCATACCACAGGTTACCGGTCGGGTAGGGTCTTCCCGGTGACAGATATCCTGCAGGAATTTGGCAACCTTGTATCCTTCAGGACTGCATTGGGTTGGAACTTCATTTCCGATGCTCCACATTATCACGCTGGGATTGTTACGATAATGCCGGAGCATGTTGACCATATCTTTTTCTGCCCATTCATTGAAATAACGGTGGTAACCGTTCTTGCATTTGGCTATATCCCATTCATCGAAAGGTTCCAGCATCATCATGAATCCCATCTCATCGCAAAGTTCCACCAGTTCGGGAGCAGGCATATTGTGGGCAGTACGGATAGCGTCACATCCCATGTCTTTCAACAATTCCAACTGATGACGTAAGGCTGATACGTTGATAGCTGCTCCTAAGGGACCCAGATCGTGGTGGTTACATACTCCCTGGAACTTACGGTGCTTTCCGTTCAGGTAGAAACCTTTGTCGGCCACAAACTCGATGGAGCGGATACCGAAACGGGTAGTGTAGGTATCTACCAGTTTCTTTCCCGCATAAATCTTTGAAACGGCTTTATATAGTACAGGTGATTCGGGTGACCATAGTTCCGGTTTTTCGACAATGAAATTTTGTGTGAAAGGTTGACCGTGATTGATATAGCCTTTGTTTACTTTACAGGAAACGACTTTCCCTTCTGGAGAAAGGATTTCAGTTCGGACCTCCAGCTCCGTCTTTCCGGCATTTTCAATGGTTGTTTTCAGACAGACGGATGCATAATCATTGGATACATGTGGAGTTGTCAGTTGGGTTCCCCACACCGGGACATGGATACTGTCGGTACTGATTACATGCACATTGCGGTATAGTCCTGCCCCTGGATACCAGCGTGACGATTGCGGTTTGTTCTCGAGCCGGACAGCCAATACGTTGTTCTGTCCATCGGGATTGACCAGATCAGTAATATCGCAATGAAAGGAGTTATATCCGAATGGCCAGAAACATGCTTCCTTGCCATTAACATATACACGGGCTTCACTCATAGCGCCATCGAATACAAGTGTTGTCTGTTTGCCAGGTTCGGTATTGAACATCGTGCGATACCATCCGACGCCTACGTAGGGAAGTCCTCCTGTCCGTCCGGTTTTGACGGAAGCAGTCTTTTCCAGATTTTGTGTAACGGCTACGTTCTGCAAGTCGTTATTACGGTCGAATGGTCCGTAGATAGCCCAATCGTGCGGTACGGTGACATTCTGCCATTGTCGGTCGTCATAATTCACCGATTCGGCTCCGGAGATTTCACCTTTGCTGAATTTCCATCCTTTTTCCAGCATCTGTTCAGTGCGCTGTGCATAAAGTGAGCTGATTGTTCCCAGCAGGAAACAGACTACGTTTAAAAGTTTTCTGTACTTCATATGTCTCTTGTTTTTGTTTTTCAGGTTTTGTCCGGAAATTTATTTGAAAGCGTTGAAAGCTTGTGTCGGATAACCTTCGTTGTTGAACATTCCTTTAGTATATTCTTTCCATCCACCATAACATTCGGGTTCCCAGTAGAATATACCGGAGCATCCAGCGGTTGCTTCTGCTTGTGATACGAGATAGGTCATAAAGCTTTCAGCATCTTTGTCGTCCCAGGAGATTCCCGTTTCACAGATAATGCAGTCAGTACCGTATCTGGTTTTCAGTTTCCGAATATTTGTTATGCAACTGTCGGTCATTTGTTTCCAGTCTTCTCCGTTGTAGGTATCCGGATAGAGTGACATACCGATCAGATCCCATTTACCTCCATTGTTTTTCAGAATATCGAAAAGCCATTCAAAATTGTCATAGATGTTTCCCCGGTCATTGTGTACAATAATTTTTGCATCGGGATAAATTTTTTTTGCCGCATCATAGCCTGCTGTCACAAGTTGTGCGAATTGCGTCGGATGCTTGTCGGCTTGTCCGTCGGGATAGAGCATTCCGTTGCGGGTTTCATTTCCTACCTGCACCCATTCTACTTCAATATCTTCTGCTTTCAATGCCGACAGGATGTCTTGGGTATGTTCGGACACTGCTTCTTTGAGCTCTGTAAAGGAATAACTGTTCCATGCCGCAGGCTTGGTTTGATTGCCCGGATCGGCCCATGTATCGCTATAATGGAAGTCAATCATTATCCGGAATCCCAGTTGGTGTGCCCGTTTCGCTTTTGTCAGTACATCGGCTTTGTTGCACCATCCGTCCTGCGGATTGACCCATACGCGTAGTCGTATGGAATTTATACCCAGGTCACGTAATAGTGTCATACATTCTGTCGGAGTCCCTTCAGGAGAATAGAATTGTTTACCAGCCTGTTCCATTTCTGTCAACCAGCTAACGTCTGCACCTTTGGGGAAACCCTGCATGTCGTAGGTAGGAGTTGTTGTCTGGTCGGGAGACATATCGTTTTCATTGCTGTCATTGTTGCATCCTGTGAAGATGAATCCTCCTATCCATGCAATAGCAACCAGCAGTAATCGTGTGAATTTCATAATTGTTTTTTATTTTTTGTATGTTTATTTAAGGGATTTATGGGATAAAGATACTTAATAACATTGATTTATCTGGTTAAAAGTCATAAAATAATCGATGGAACAATATAAATAATTGGATCTTTAACGGGAATTTTGTCCGATCATTTATGGATTGTCCGATTGGTTATTATTGTGGTAGGAATCAAATACAATAATATTATTCTGGTAACCTGTCGGTGTGTATTTTAGTATGGAATTTAAAGAAGCAGTCCCGATTGGAGTAGTGTTTCCAACCGGGACTGTAACATGATCAATGTTCAATTGAAAGTAAATTTATTGTGATTTTTCATAAGTGTCGTAATCTTACCGATAGATATATTCTACAGGTGATTTTTTGAAACGGATAATACGGGTATTATTGGCAGCTGCACCATTGTGTTCAAGGCTTGCATTGTTTCCGCGTACCAACCATCCTTTGATTCCCGGATTATGACAGGCCAGCAGCAGCCAATTGCTGTTTATGCCGTTGCTGTTCCATTGACAACCTACTCCATAGAAAGTTAAAGGTTCGTCTCCATGTCCGGCTATGCTTCTGACAGAAAAGCTCCAGAGTTCTCCCAAGTCTTGTCCTTCAAGTTGTATGCCGGAGCGTTTTTCCAGGATGATTTCGCTACGGTTCTGTCTGTCTGTATCATCATTCTGTGGATAGAACCCTGTCCATTCTACAGGAATCGTAAAAGACAAGAATATATCGTTATAGTCATCGAACGAAGGCATTTCATAGCCATCGGGTGCCAATGCTGTGGCTTCTGTCGTATTGATGTGGTTGGATTCACTGTTACGCCAGTTGTTGAGTGTAATGGTTCCGTTGCGGTATACAGCTTTCAGTGCGATACCGTCATTTCCTTCGTAGGCAGCGTTCCATAAGTACAGGTATTCTTCCGACGAGCAAGTCTTGAGGTATTCCTGTACCGTTTTTCCGGCCAGACGTGCCGGATCATTGGAACAGAGAACTTGTTCATTGAAGTCGGCTGAATTTCCTATAGCATTGTAACGGCACCACCATGTCCCGTTGAGATAAGTTACGGGGAGGCCGTAGTTACGCCGTTCCACTATGTAGGCTTCTGTTTCCTGCCTTCCGGAGATGGAGCGTACAACCAGACGGGCAGTTTGCTTGCGTCCATCGGCTTTCGGATCATTGGGCTTCCATCCACCTATCACACGGTAGACGTTTGCGTTGTCTTCTGTCTGTTCTACTTTTATCCAAGGATCTTCATTGTCGAATTCAGCGACCAGTTCCATACCTTCGGGCATGATAAAACGTCCCAGTTCGTTGTCGATGTAGCGTCCGAAATCACATGTATAGTTTTGGCGGTCAAAATTAAGTTCCCCTTCCAGTTGGATCGGATTCTGTTCCAAAACTAAGGTTATGCAGTCTTCTGTATAGGATGCATTTAATCCTTTGCGTCGGAAAAATACCTTGACATTTTCCTGTGGATATCCCGGAGGAAGAAGTCGCTTGTGAAACAGAAAACGGTTCTGGTTGCCGTCTGCTGTTTTCTGAGTGACCGTTTCGACGGTAATGTCCGGACTTTGGGTAGAAACGAATTCCAGTTCGTCGTCACAATTCAATGCCAATGTGAAGTCCATGGCTCTGCTAGGCAATGAAACCATGTCACCCGATTGTGATACTGTAACTCCTTCGGGCAGAATGGAACTATTCTTATCGACTGTAATATGACTGTCCAGATCGGGACGTAAATTAACATTTCCTCCGTCTTCCCATTCGGCTACTTCCAGCTTGATATCAGCCGACAAGGCATCCTTGCGTACTGTGAGTGTATAGACTGTATTGCGTTTCAATGTCGAGGGAAGTTCAGCTTCTTTTATATACGTTTTTCCACCCATTTCCATTTCTGCCACAACTTTCAGTTGCGGGTTTTCCTGTTCGCAGACATAAGCTATTCCCAGCGAGTCCTGCAACAAAGGTTCCTGGAAATTGATCTGTATATCTTGGACGGGTACATTTTCAGGAGAAGCAGCTTCATCCTGTGGCAGCAGATAAGAAGCTTGCGCCATATTTTTCAGTGTCAGGCTCTTCAGGGAAATGATGCCGCCGGCTCTCATCAGAAGATCGAAACGGGCTGTTCCATGTTTCAGCTTCATCGGCAGGACAGACTGGCCTTGATATTCTTTCAGGTTCAGTTTCCCTGAAAAGAAATGAGGGGCATGACCGTTTTCATACTGTATGGTTGTTTTCAGCCATTCTTTTTCTGTGATACCTTTTTCCTTCATTTGCTGCAGGTCTATTTTTTCTGCCGTATTGGCCAGCATATAAAGTGTGCCCGACATGTTTTTCAGTTTCAGGGAATAAGTATCCGAAAAATGATCCAAATCTGTATAGATTTGTGTCATCAGACCATTTTCAAACAGACATGCCTGGATGTCTTTGATCTCATTTTCATTTTCTAACGATGATATTTTGCCTTCTGTCTGAAAAGCTGCAATGCTGGTCTGTATAGTGGAGGTATTTTCCAATCCATTCTTTATGTTTTCGTGTTCATCGGAACACGAAAACATAAGAAAGATTGACAATACGATACTATAAAGGGGAAAGCAGTTCTTTTTATATGTCATAGTGACTGTTTGATTAAAAATATATTATAATTATGGAATGATTTCGGTGTCATTCCCTTGTTCCCAATCCTCAAAACCGACTTTTACAACGATGTCTATATCGTTTTTACGTACTGTGACGGTATAGACTGTATTACGCTTCAGATTTCCTTCCAGTGTTTTTGACAGAGTCTTGTGCTGTCCATCTATTACAGCCTCAATAGAGACTTCCAATCCGCTATTTTCTTGTTCATAGACATATAATACAGCCGGGGTGGAAGTTGTGAGTGGTTTATTGAAGGTAACCTCCATATCTTTACGGATAACGTTATCCGGAGATTTTATCCCTTCATCTTGTGGAAGCAGGTAAGCCGATTGGGCAACGTTGCTCAATGTGAGCTTTTCAATAGAGGCACTTCCTGTTACGTCAATGTTTAGGTCGAAGCGTGCTACTCCACGTTTCAGTGTCAAGGTTTGTGAAGGCTGGCCTTGTCCGTCCAGGTTTATGGATCCGGTAAATACATTGGCAGCTGTGCCGTTGTCCATTTCCAATATGGTTTTCTTCCATTCTTCTTCGCTGACATTTTCAGCCTGCATCTGCTGCATATCCAGCAATTCTCCTGTATTTGCTATCATGTAGACAGTTCCGTTATAGCTGTCTACCTGTAGGTTGTAGCCTTCAACTGTAGGTTGCAGGTCTTCAAATACTTTGGTCAGGATACCTTTCTCAAATACACATGCTTTCATGTCTGTTATTGTATTTTCTCCTTCAAGTGTTGTTCCAGCCCCTTCGTAGCCACTTTGTCTTGTAGTGATTAACAATGGACGGATTGTCTCGTTCTGGTTGCCGTTTTCCAAGTCCTCGTTTGAACATGCAGTAAAAGCCAATCCTAATAATACAACACTTGCCAATCCTAATCTTTTCATTTTCATCACTTGTCTTTTTAGTAGTTTTGGTTATTCATAAATATATTCTACTGGAGTTTTTATACAGCGTATCGTACGGGTTTTTGAAGCATTGTTTCCTGCATACTTGAACCAGTTGCCTCTGCCGTCGTTTTGTGGATATCCTTCCATTAACCACGTGTTACTGGTATGACCATAAGTGGCAAACAGAACCATCATTTTCGAGATGCTTTTATTACCCCATTGGTGGCCCAGGCCGAAAATCGCCCAGTGTGTATTTTCATAAACAAAGTCATAAAGTCCGATTGTGCCATATGGAACTCCGTCTACGATCAGGGTACGTTCGGCAACCGAATAATTCAGACGTTGTCCGAGGTTATTATTGAACACTCCCCAGGGATCATATTTCAGATTACTGTTGTTATTCCATGCAAAGAAACGGAAATCGTCATAGTCGGGTATCTGATAACCGTCGGGAGCCATTGCTGTCGGGTCCATTGTCCCGAAGTTTCCGGATATATTCTGATAACCGTTGTAATAGAACAATGTATCCGCTTCGTGGGTCAGTTTCAGACCTTCCGGATTTCCCGCCTGATACTGGTCGCCCATTATTTTCAGCAAGTCTTTATCAGAGCAGGTCTTCAAATATTCAAAAACCGTTGTACTTCCGTTTACCGGATCATCTTTTACCAGAATCTGGTCGGTAAAGTCTTTGACATTTCCGCTCAGGTTATACTTGCACCACCAGGTCCCGTTCACGTTGACTACCGGGAGTCCCCAGTTCTGTCTTTTTATCGTGTAGGTTTCCCTATGATTTCCATTGGTATCGGTAATGTGGAGCCGTACTTCCTGGATTCTTCCGTCGGCGTCCGGATCATTCGGTTTCCATCCGGCAATGATCCGGTAGCAACCGGCAGTTTCCGTTGTCTCTGTCTTTATCCAAGGTGCTGTACCTACAATTTCGGTTTCTAGTATTTTCCCTTCGGGTAGGGTCAGAATTCCCAGCTCTCCGTCCACGTAGCCGTTGAAGTCGCATACTGCATTCCCGTCGAAACGGATTTTTCCCGTCAGTTCGATGGGGTTTGGTCTGAAGACCAATACGATGCGTCCGGTACAGATACTTCCTTTATATACATCCAGATAAATATATTCTTGTTTACTTCCGGGCATTTTGTGTGGACTATGGATGTCGACTCTGGCAAATTGTTGCATACCTCGGGTTATAGTCTGTTGGGTCACATGAACTCCATCTACGGTTCCGTTTATTTCCAGGCGGGTAGTGTTTTCTTCCGCCGATAAGGCTAGCTGCAGATCGCTTTCCTGATAAGGGATGAAGACTGTGTCTCCCCGTTCGTTGATTTCTACACCTTCTGCCAGTTGGGACGCATTTTTGTCGATCAGGCTTTTTAATTCCTGTTCGGATGTTGAAGCGCTACCGTTTTCCCAGTCATCGGTTAGAACTTCGATGCGGGTATCTGCTCCGTTGCCATATACCTTCAGGGTATATATCGTGTTACGTTTGATTGCAGGGAGGGATGTCTTGAGACGATGCCATGCTCCGCCAATGGTAACGGTCAGTTCCACTTCGTGAGTGCCGTTTCCTTGTTCACATACATAGAACAAGGTTTCTTTACGGTTCTGGAAAGGAGAATCATTGAAATCCTGTGTCAGGTCTACAGTTTCTATACCTGTCGGTGAATGTAGTCTTGATTGTTCGTTCACATAACCTGCAGGTATGATATCCTTTATTCTTAGACTGTTGACTTCCACTCCTGCAAAAGATGCATCCAGATCGATACGCGAGACGCTGCGTTTCAGGATTGCTGTAGCCGAAACCGTTGTTCTGTCCAGCTCCAGATGTCCGGTCATTACCATTCCGGAAGCAGTCAGTTCATCGCTGTCGGCTTGCATTTCCAGAAATTCTTCCAGGGTTGTTTTTCCTGCCTGCAAAGAATACTTCTGTATGATATCTGCTGCATTAGCCAGAAAATACACTGTACCACGCATCTGCAATGGTTGCAGGCGACATATGCCTTCGTTGTTGGGATTCAGGCGGTCGAATATTTCTTCCAGTATTCCTTCTTCAAAACGGAATCCCTGTACTTCATTTACAGCAGATTCGGCATTTGAGGCTTGTCCGTCGGACATGCCGGCTGTCATCAGACGTACACTGACGGTCCCTTCAGGTATAGGTTGCTGCATCTCATCATTTGAATTACAGCTGCAAAGGACTGATATCATAAGAATGCATGTCCATGCTATATTTTTTATTTTATCTGTCATTGTCGTTCTCATTACTTTCAAGGCTATTTATATCTGTGCGGATTGTTTCTACTGTTCAGGTAATCGGGTGAATCAATCGGGAACTGACTTATATTCTGTACATAAAAATTATTCATAAGCTCTTCGGCCCATGGTCCGTAAGTAAAGGAGCTGCTATGGCCATATCCCATTACGTGTCCCAGTTCATGAAACATGATGCTGCATGAATAGGTATTCCAGTAATGTTCGAACCAGGCTTGCTGGTAAGCTCCGAATGTAGTTCCACCTCCCAATCCGATGATTCCATGTCCGGGGTAGACCAGTCCTACCTGCAACGTACGCTTCTGTCTCATTTGTTGTAGAACCTTTTCTACTTTGATGGGTTGCTTGTTGTCATCGTATAGCTTGTCGGCGTTTTCTGTCAGAATCCGCTCATGCTCCGGCATGTCAATCATGTAGGTGAAGTTGAGGAACATGGCAACTGATTCCCGACAGTGTACCGGACGGATTCCCATCCAGTTTCCTACCGGCCCTCCGTCTTCCAGATCCGGATTTCCACCGTAAAGTCCCCAATAGATATCCCATCCATGCTCGATTTTTGTCAGCTTGGCCCAAAACGGATCGGTTGATTCAATCTTGAAAACGGTTCCATCCAGATCGGATACGTTCATTTTCGGGACCTCGACTTGTCTGCCGGTCTCTGTACGGCATATTGATTTGCGTTGTGTCAAAGTCAATGGCTCGTAGAAGTCGGCAAAGCCTGGTATTGAATCGAAATAGGCCAGATCGAAATATTCATTACTGATTGCCGGAACGCAGGCTTTTATCAATACGTCTTGCAGATTGCGCGGCGAATAGAAACGTACATGCAACCGTCCGTCGTCGGTAATGGTGACCTGCAACGGCTGGGCCGTATTGAATTTCCGTACGGCAGGATTGGTATAGACATCTTTCGTTTCATCATCCTGTAGGATCAGATCGTGTTGCCCATATGCATAAGCCGACCGTGTAATGAACATCATGGCCGACTTGTCATCCGGGTGAGTTACTTTTGTCTCTATCCGGTGGATATGGTTGGCTTCCAGTTCATGCTGGCTGAATGTATAGGTCTGTTCGGTTTCTCCTCCCCGGTAATTCCGTGTCAGCATGTCGATTTTACCTTCAAGTACCGTACCTTCCGCCAAAGGCATGAAGTTGTAGGACGTTATATCGTTCAGGACAATATCCTGCATCATACCGTTACTTTCGCCCGACATGGATCCACTTCCCGATATGGTTGTATAAAAGCGTGCCTGTTGGAATGTCACTTTATTTTCTATCGCTGCCGTGCGTATATAAGGATTATTATATGCAAAACTGAAGTCAACCCGGCCGAATATGCGTCGCTGTTTTATATCCTGACGGATGGTTGCGATTTCCTGTTGTCCGTTTTCTCCTTGCGATACAGTTACGGCAAACGGAGTCTGGGAATAGAAATATTCGGCGTCCAGCGGTTTCTGCAGATCATCCGGAAATTCCAGCCAGGTGTCATTGATATTCTCCAGCTTATGGATGGTAGCCTTGTCCCGGTTTTCGTCTCCTTTGATACCTAATACCAGTAAACGGTAATTGCCTTCATGCAGACCTTCTATATGGATTTCGGCTGCCGACGGATCATAACTGCTTTTCGTGTCTTGTATTCGGTTGCCGTTTTCGTCCACAATGTAATATTCCAGCCGATCGAAACGTGACTCTTCCAATGTAGATTGGCGCGAAATCATGTCATCGTATTCCTGGTTGTATAATTTGAAGACAATTTCGGGGGTGTTTACATCAGTTGTATGTTCCCATTCATCCTGACTGCAGGATATCAGAAACAAACTGCATAAAAGTGTAATAAAAAGATGTTTTCTCATTCGTCGCTTGTCTATGTCAAAATTTAAATTCATTCTTAAATTATTGATATCTGGCATATATGGTTTCAGCAAAGAGCACGTTTTCCAGATGAATAACATTTGAAACCCTGAATTTGTTTTGTCAGGATATCTTTTTTTTGCCTGCAGATTAAAAAACGGTCTTTTTTATTCTTTGTTTTTGTGATTTGATCCAATCAGGTGACGATATCGGAAAAATTGATTCCTGCCGTGTGATTTATGAGGCAGGAGCTGTTTAGTCTTTATCTTCATGCTTTTGTGTTATTATGCTTTATGATGCAAATTAAATACATTTTCTGTAAATTTTGGGGAACTGTTTTGGTAAATTGCCTAAATCGCTTATTTACAGCTTTTCTGTTATATCCCGCACACATTTTCATTTTAAATTTTTATCTTTGCACGTTCTTTGGAAAATAATAATTATCAAAATATAAATTATTCTCACTTATGGAATATAATTTCAGAGAGATTGAAAAGAAATGGCAGCAGAAGTGGGTCGAGAACAAGACTTACAAGGTTGTTGAGGACGAATCCAAAAAGAAGTACTATGTGTTGAACATGTTCCCTTATCCGTCGGGAGCCGGACTGCATGTAGGACATCCGCTGGGATACATTGCCAGCGATATCTATGCACGTTACAAACGCTTGCAAGGCTTTAATGTTCTGAACCCTATGGGTTACGATGCATACGGCCTGCCGGCCGAACAATATGCTATCCAGACCGGACAGCATCCGGCTATCACTACGGTCAACAATATTAACCGTTACCGTGAACAGTTGGATAAGATCGGCTTCAGCTTCGACTGGGACCGGGAAGTACGTACTTGCGACCCGGGTTATTATCATTGGACCCAGTGGGCTTTTCAGAAAATGTTCAATAGCTTCTATTGCAACAGCTGTGGCAAAGCACAGCCTATCAGCAAGCTGGTAGAACATTTTGAGCAGAAAGGTACTGAAGGGCTGGATGTGGCCTGTAGCGAGGAATTGAGCTTTACAGCCGAGGAATGGAAAGCCAAGAGTGAGAAAGAACAGCAGGAGATTCTGATGAACTACCGTATCGCTTATTTGGGCGAAACGATGGTGAACTGGTGTCCGAAGTTGGGAACCGTACTGGCAAACGATGAAGTGGTGGACGGCGTTTCCGAACGGGGAGGTTATCCGGTTGTCCAGAAGAAGATGCGCCAGTGGTGTCTGCGTGTATCGGCTTATGCACAGCGTTTGCTCGATGGGTTGGAAACAATTGACTGGACCGATTCTCTGAAGGAGACACAACGTAACTGGATCGGCCGTTCTGAAGGTACGGAAGTCCGCTTCAAGGTAAAGGACAGTGATATGGAATTTACTATTTTCACTACCCGTGCAGATACCATGTTCGGTGTGACTTTCATGGTGCTGGCTCCTGAAAGTGAATTGGTTCCACAGCTTACTACTGCCGGGCAGAAGGCGGAAGTGGATGCTTATCTGGACCGTACCAAAAAACGTACGGAGCGTGAACGTATTGCCGACCGTCGCGTGACCGGTGTGTTTACCGGTTCATATGCCGTGAATCCGTTTACTGGCGATGCCGTTCCGGTTTGGGTGAGCGATTACGTATTGGCCGGTTATGGTACAGGTGCAATCATGGCTGTTCCGGCCCATGACAGCCGTGATTATGCCTTTGCCAAGCACTTCAACCTACCTATTATCCCATTGGTGGAAGGTTGCGATGTAAGTGAGGAAAGTTTTGATGCCAAAGAAGGTATCGTATGCAATTCTCCGAAAGCGGGCGTTACTCCGTACTGCGATTTGAATCTGAACGGGCTGACTATCAAGGAAGCTATTGCTGCAACCAAGAAATATGTAAAAGAACATAATCTGGGACGTGTGAAGGTGAACTTCCGTCTGCGTGACGCTATCTTCTCACGCCAGCGTTACTGGGGTGAACCTTTCCCCGTATATTACAAGGATGGAATGCCTTATATGATTGATGAAAGCAAACTGCCTCTGCAACTGCCTGAAGTGGACAAGTTCCTGCCTACCGAAAGTGGTGAACCTCCATTGGGACACGCTACCAAATGGGCGTGGGATGTAACGAAAGGTGAAGTCGTGGAAAACAGCTTGATTGATAATGTCAATGTATTCCCGCTGGAATTGAATACCATGCCTGGGTTTGCCGGTTCAAGTGCCTATTACCTGCGTTACATGGATCCGCATAACGATAAGGCTCTTGTTTCGGAGAAGGCCGACAGATATTGGCAGAATGTCGATTTGTATGTAGGAGGAACGGAACATGCTACCGGGCATTTGATTTATTCCCGTTTCTGGGACAAATTCCTGTTTGATCTGGGTGTAAGCATTAAGGACGAACCGTTCCAGAAGCTGGTGAACCAGGGAATGATTCAGGGACGGAGTAATTTCGTTTATCGTATCAAGGATACCAATACTTTCGTTTCATTGGGCTTGAAAGACCAGTATGACGTGACTCCGTTGCATGTAGACGTGAACATTGTTTCGAACGATATATTGGATGTGGAAGCATTCAAGAACTGGCGTCCGGAATATAACAATGCCGAATTTATTCTGGAAGACGGCAAGTATGTATGCGGTTGGGCAGTCGAAAAGATGAGCAAGTCCATGTATAACGTGGTAAATCCGGATATGATCGTTGAGAAATACGGTGCCGATACCTTGCGTATGTATGAAATGTTCCTGGGTCCTGTAGAACAGTCCAAGCCTTGGGATACAAACGGTATTGACGGTGTACACCGTTTCTTGAGGAAGATGTGGAACCTGTATTATGACCGTCAGGGTAATTTCAATCCGGTGGAAGGTGAGGCTACCAAGGAGGAACTGAAATCCATTCACAAGCTTATCAAGAAGGTTACGGGAGATATCGAGACATTCTCTTATAATACTTCTATCAGTGCGTTTATGATTTGTGTGAACGAGCTGACTTCCTTGAAATGCCGCAACAAGTCTGTATTGAGTGATCTGGTGGTACTGATCGCACCGTTCGCTCCACATCTGGCAGAAGAGTTGTGGGAGGCTTTGGGACATGCTACTACCGTGTGTGACGCCCAATGGCCGGTATATAATGAAGAATACTTGAAAGAGGACAGTGTAAAATATACGGTTTCCTTTAATGGAAAAGCCCGTTTCACGATGGAATTTCCTGCCGATGCAGACAATGATACAATCCAGGCTGCCGTGATGGCTGACGAGCAGTCGCAGAAGTGGATTGAGGGAAAGACTCCGAAGAAAGTGATCATCGTGCCGAAAAAGATTATTAACATTGTCATCTGATCCGGCGATGGAAGCATTGTTGAAGAAGAAGTTAGGCCGGGAGTCGCGAGACTACCTGGCCATCACTTTCGGTCTGGTCTGTTATGCCATCGGATGGGCTGCCTTTATGTTGCCGTATCAGATAACTACGGGGGGAGTTACCGGTATTTCGGCGATTATCTATTATGTGACCGGACTTGAAATTCAGGTTTCGTATTTTATTATCAATGCCATTTTCATGGGTTTTGCCTTGAAGATTCTGGGACCGAAATTCAGTGTGAAGACAATTTTTGCCATTTTCATGCTGACTTTCCTGCTCTGGCTGTTCCAGATGCTTCTGAAGGATGAAAACGGAAACCTGCCTCAACTGTTGGGGCCAGGACAGGATTTTATGGCGTGTGTCATCGGAGCCGGTCTTCTGGGTTTCGGTATCGGAATCGTATTCTGCCATAACGGGAGTACAGGCGGTACAGATATCATTGCCTGGATTATCAACAAATACAAGGATGTGACGTTGGGGCGTATGATGATGTATTGCGATATTATCATCATTTCCTCCTGTTACTTCATTTTCCATGACTGGCGTCGTGTACTTTTCGGTTTTGTTGTGTTGTTTATTATGAGTATTGTGATTGATTATGTCATAAACAGTACCCGTCAGTCGGTGCAGTTCCTGATTTTTTCAAAAAAATATGAGGAAATAGCCGAAGGTATTTCAAAGGATATCAACCGTGGCGTGACTTTGCTCGACGGACAAGGATGGTATAGCAAACAGGATATCAAGGTAGTAGTGGTGCTGGCCAAGAAAAGCCAGTCGCTGGATATCTTCCGTCTGGTCAAGGATATCGATCCGAACGCATTCGTTTCTCAAAGCAATGTAGTGGGCGTATATGGTGAAGGTTTTGACAAATTGAAGGTAAAATAATACATCGCTTTGCTTTTTTATTAAAAATGTACATTAAATTAAAATTAATGTTGTATATTTGTCATAAACTATAAACTTGATGGATATGAAAAGAAATTTGAGCTGGCTGAAATTTTTCAATGGCCTTTTATCATCTGTATTAGTTTTGCTGGGATATACTTCTTGTAATTCATCGGATGGTTCGGATGAGACTCCGCTTGAATATGGCAGTCCTTATGCCAAATATGAAATTAAGGGGAAAGTGGTCGATAAGGAAAGCCAGGCTGGAGTAGAGGGTGCACGTGTCATTGTGAAGCCTCTTTTGGACTCCGAGCCGGTTTCATATTATAACGATACAGTCTATACAGACAAAGATGGCGGATATTCCTATCAGAAAGAGATGGGGGCATATAGTGATTTCCGTGTAGTATGTGAAGACCCTTCAGATACCTATAAAGCCGATTCCACACAGGTCAAGATGAGTCCTGAGGGAGGTGAAGGCTGGTATCTGGGAAGTGACAGCGAGACAGTTGATTTCGGACTGGAGAAGAAGGGCGAATGAAGACACCTGTAGAACGACTTCCCTTGCGTAAACGGCTTGCATTGGAGGTAGCCCGGCAGATACGCAAGAACCGGAAAACTTTGCATCCGCTCAGGCAGCTTTTCTGGGAATGTACGCAGCGTTGCAATGTCCGTTGCAAGCATTGCGGTAGCGACTGTAAGAGTACTACGGACATGCCTGATATGCCGGCCGAAGATTTTCTGCGTGTGATAGACAGTATCACGCCTCATGTCAATCCGCATGAGGTGAGTATAGTCATTACCGGAGGGGAACCGTTGGTCCGTGATGATCTGGAAAAGGTAGGACTGGCTCTGTATCACCGCGGTTATCCGTGGGGTATGGTAACTAACGGACTTTATCTGACGGCTTCCCGTCTGCAACGTCTGCAGGAAGCCGGACTCCATTCCATAACTGTCAGTCTGGACGGTTTTGCCGATGATCATAACTGGTTGCGAGGGCATCCTGAAAGCCATGCACGGGCGATGAATGCTATCCGTATGCTGGCCCATGAACCGGATTTGAAATGGGATGTGGTAACGTGTGTGAACCGCAGGAATTATCCTTATCTGGAGGAATTGAAGGATGCATTGTATGAAGCGGGTGTCCGTCATTGGAGGTTGTTCACCATTTTCCCGGTCGGACGTGCAGCCCGTTATCCTGATTTCCAGTTGGACGACAAGGATTTCCTGGGCCTCATGGAATTTATCAAACATACCCGTCGGGAGGGGAAAGTGATGGCTAGTTATGGCTGTGAGGGTTTTCTTGGCAGCTATGAGGCCGAAGTACGTGACGGTTTCTATGCATGTAATGCGGGGATCAGTGTCGGTTCGGTATTGGTAGACGGTTCCATATCCGCTTGTCCGAGTATCCGGGCCAATTATTCCCAGGGAAATATCTATCATGATGATTTCATGGATGTATGGGAACATCGTTTCCAGGCCTTCCGTGACCGTGCCTGGATGAAGAAGGGAACCTGTGCTTCATGCAGTTTCTTCCGTTATTGTGAAGGGAACGGGATGCATTTGCGTGACAACAATGGAGATTTGTTGTTCTGTCACCTGGAACGTCTGAAAGGGGCATCGGGCTGCAAACCGTGATTTTCAGGCCTGTAGTTTGGCCGGCAAGATTATTTCCGTATTTTTGTGGGGTTGAATACGAGTGACATTAATTTATGAGAAAATTAGTTTTTGCAACCAATAATGCCCATAAGTTGGAGGAAATCCGGGCAATTCTAGGGAATAAGGTGGAAGTCTTGAGTCTGAATGATATCAGTTGTCATGCCGATATACCGGAAACGGCCGATACACTGGAAGGTAATGCAGCATTGAAGGCCCAATATATCTATGAGCATTATGGGTTGGATTGTTTTGCCGATGATACGGGGCTGGAAGTAGAGGCATTGGGTGGAGCTCCCGGAGTGTATTCCGCGCGTTATGCAGGAGGTGAGGGACACGATTCGGAAGCCAATATGAAGAAACTGTTGAAGGAGCTTGAAGGGGGAAATGACCGTAGAGCGCAATTCCGTACCGTTATTTGCCTGATCGAAGACGGAAAGGAACATTTCTTTGAGGGCATCGTAAAAGGCGGAATAATCGAAGAAAAACGCGGTGCTTCCGGCTTTGGTTACGATCCGGTATTTGTCCCTGAAGGTTACGAAGAGACCTTTGCCGAAATGGGGGGTGAAGAGAAGAACCGTATCAGTCATCGTGCCCGTGCCGTTCGGCAGCTTTGTTCATATCTGGACAAGTGATACAAGTAAGTGTTTTTATCGTTTACGGTAGGGTGGACATACGTCTGCCGTATCATGTACGGTCGTTTGCCATACCATAGACGCCTGTTCACCATACCGTAGGCAATGTATCCAACTTGAATTATTCGCATTTCCTGTCATTGTAGATTCCGTCAGTAATAATCACCGGACTGAGATTTCTTTCAGGAACAGTTCTACTTTCTCAAAGAACAGGGCGATATGTGCTCCATCTACAAAGGCGTGACTGACTGTCAATGCTATCGGCATTACCCGTTTCCCTTCCCTTTCAATTGCTTTTCCTGCGTTCATCAGCGGATAGTCCATGGAATGTCCTACCTGGTATTGGGTATAGGTTACGGACGTGAAATATAGCTTGGGAATGGCACTTAACAAAATAACATCGAAATCTCCTTTTTCTGCAATACGTTTGTCGGTTTCATAAGGGTCTCCATCGGCTGGAATGGAGGTGATGATCCGGCGGGCCTCGTTATGGAAAGTACTGAAGTCTTTGTGATAAGGGATGCGCACCGTATAGAAGGTCTTTCCGGGAACAGCTATCGGAGTGATGACATCTACCTGGTCATGGTAAACTACATTTCCTTCCTTATCATTCCGGAAGCGGAACTCCTTGATTTCATTGGCTGCCCGCAGGATAGCATACAGATAATACAGGAAAAAGGAGCGTCCGGTTGATTTGGCCGAACTGTAGGCTTCCGTACACTCCACTTCACTGGTAATGGCAATCCATGGGTTGGCAAAGTTCTGGAAGAACCGGTAGTTGTCCTTGCGTTCCCATGTTTCTATGTCGATAATGTGTTTCATACTTTTCTGAACTTTTGGGCCACTTTATAGTAGGTGTTGAGTTTTACACCCAATTTCTCTCCCAAATCAATCATGTCAAAAAGCATCCCCTGTATTTCCGACTGATGTCCGCGTGCCAGGTCTTTCTGCATGGAAGCGGTAGAGTGGGGGTCCAGCTTGTCAATTACCTTCAGGTTGTAGGCAACCGGATCTTCGAGGTATTTTACGCCCAGTTTCCGGCCGATTGCAGCACTTTCCTGTGACAGGCCGATGAAGGTATCACGTACCTCTCCTTCGTGCTGTACTTCGCCCATAGGGACGTCGTGGTAGGCACCGGTGCAGGCCATGGCCGAAATGAACGCCCATTTGATAAAGGTATCGCGGTTTATATCGTCGGATACGTCGACTTTGATGCCACATTCACGCAGTTCTTCGGCTATGGATTCGATGCGTTCCCGGGCTATTCCCTGTTCGGGACGGGCTCCACATACCAGACGGAAGATGGTGCCCATCTGAGTAATTTCCCCTTCCCCTGAGACGAATCCTACAATGTAGATGCAGCCGTCTATGACAGTTACAGAAGGAACCATACGGCCGATACGCGGTCCGGTTCCGTAGACATTCAGGATGGGGATGACCAGCGTGTCGGGGGTTGAGGCCTTTTCCAATACATCTTTGATGGAATCGATGGAATATCCTTTTACGCAGACAAAAATGACATCGGCCTTACCTTCGAATTCTTCGGAAGTAAAGGCCTTGACGGGCAGATAGTGGTCGCCTTTCAAGTCGGATTTCAGATGAAGTCCGTTGCGGCGTATGGCTTCGAGGTGTTTTCCACGGGCAATGCAGGTGACATCCTTACCTGCCAATGCCAAGAAACCGGCGATGCTACCTCCCACACCGCCGGTTCCTATAATCAGGTATTTTCTCATTGTACAATGGTTATACATTGAAACGGAAATGCATGATATCTCCGTCTTCTACTATGTAGTCTTTTCCTTCTACGTTCAGTTTACCGGCTTCGCGTACGGCGGCTTCCGAACCGTATTTGATAAAGTCATCGTATTTGATGACTTCCGCACGGATGAAACCTTTTTCAAAGTCGGTATGGATGACACCTGCACACTGGGGAGCTTTCCATCCTTTGTGGAAAGTCCATGCGCGGACTTCCATCTTTCCGGCGGTGAAGAACGTCTCCAGGTTCAGCAGTCTGTAGGCCGAACGGATCAGACGGCTTACACCCGATTCCTCCAGACCGATTTCCTGCAGGAACATCTGGCGGTCTTCGTAAGTCTCCAGCTCGGCGATGTCGGCTTCGGTCTTGGCGGCGACAGTCAGGATTTCAGCTCCTTCTTCCTTTACGGCTTCACGCACCTGTTCTACATACTTGTTGCCGGTTACGGCACTTGCCTCGTCTACGTTACATACATACATGACCGGTTTTGATGTCAGCAGGAAGAGATCATGAGCGATTTTCTGTTCGTCCTTGCTCTCGAACTGTACAGTACGGGCCGATTTCCCTTGTTCCAGCGCTTCCTTGTATCTTACCAGAACTTCGTAAGTCTGTTTTGCTACCTTGTCGCCACCAGTCTGAGCCTGTTTCTGTACACGTTGGATACGGCTTTCAATTGTTTCCAGGTCTTTCAGCTGCAACTCCGTATCGATAATTTCCTTGTCGCGTACAGGGTCGACGCTTCCGTCTACATGTGTGACATTTTCATCGTCAAAACAGCGGAGTACATGCAGGATTGCATCGGTTTCCCGGATATTGGCAAGGAACTTGTTTCCCAGTCCTTCACCTTTGCTGGCACCCTTTACCAGTCCGGCGATATCTACGATCTCTACGGTGGTAGGGACGATCCTTCCCGGATCAACCAGTTCAGCCAGCTTGTTCAGGCGGTCGTCCGGTACAGTGATTACACCTACATTGGGTTCGATTGTACAGAATGGGAAGTTGGCTGCCTGAGCCTTTGCGTTCGATAAGCAATTGAAAAGAGTCGATTTGCCCACATTCGGCAGACCGACAATACCACATTGTAATGCCATAACTATATTTAGTTTCTAATTTATTCTGTTGATAATCATGTAAGAGTGCTGCAAAGGTACTGATTTTTTTGGTATCTCACTTATTTTAGGAAGTGGAAATACAGATGGCAGAGACATATAAGGATTGTTGTAGTATTATTCATAGAGTGACTAGTCCTAAATAACCGTTACAGTTATTGGACAAAAA
>ULQU01010084.1_pt1 | contig 34020 bp, 27 predicted proteins | sample 1954841 | NCBI WGS metagenome assembly ULQU01 (sample SAMEA4835664, study PRJEB28245) | human gut metagenome | biome: gut microbiome; material: fecal sample | place: Denmark | collected 2008
AAGTGAAGAGTGAAGAATCCAAATGCACTTGTCATATGTTTTCACCTGGTAAGCACATTCACTGTTAAACGTTTTTACTGTTAATCCTGGTCACTTTTGGGTAAGGGTTCTCTTTTTTAAGGAGAATTAAGCGGAGGATTGAGTTCGTATATTTCTGATTCTGTTATTGGGTTTGTTATTTGTTGTCCTGTTTGGGACAGATTCCCATTTTGGGATTATGAGTTTTGTATATTTGCAGTGTTTGATTACGCTTGTGCTAATTATCTAAAACCGGTCAAATATGGATTACATAATAACGACAAACATTTCAAGGGGTTTTTTACAGACGGCGCCGCCGCAGGTATGCACACATGAGGAATTGCAGGGCTACGCATGAGGACATGCCTGCCGGCCGTATTGTGGTTTCGTCAAAGCAGGTTGCCGACCGTAAGGCCGCGTGTCATGCTCTCCCACGAGTGGTGGGCTACGGTCATGGTCAGCGGGAAGGGTATCTCGAGCATCTGGCCTATCTTCTTCAGGTTTCGGTTTATGTTATGCAGGGTGGCGCAGTGCTGTTTCCACTGTTCGTGCGGGTCGGACGAGGTTATTACAGGGAAGAGATACTGTGTATCGGGACGGGCGTGGCGGTCGACTATCTCTTGAAGGATGGGCTCCCACAAGAGGGTGACTTCCCTGCCGGTGGACTTGGGGCGATAGACGAGGTGGCCGTCACGTATGTTGTCCTTTGTAAGATGGAAGATGTCGCCGCCGGTCATGCCGTGGGTGAAGACAGAAAAGAGGAAGATGTCGCGGGCGAACGACAGCGACGGATGGAGCGAGCCGAGGTCGAGGCCGCGCAGGCGCTTTATCTCGTCGAGCGTAAGGCCGTTACGCTCCTTCTTCCTGCGATAGCTTACATTGATGTCCTTAAACGGATGACGCTCCTTTGTCAGACCTTCATCCACAGCCAGCCGGTAAATACGCTTCAGGTTACGGATATACAGGGATATAGAGTTTTCACCCAAATCCTTGTTTTTAAGCCACAAATGGTAATCGTGCATCAGCATGGAGTCGAAGTCCTTGAACGGAATGTCGTTTTTACCGAGATACGCCATGAACCGGCTTATATAGGCATTCAGTTTATGGGCGGCGTCAAACTTTCCTTCGCCCTGCAACTTACCGACACGCGACCTGGCAAAAGCGATGAAACCAATATCCTTCTCCGATTTCAATGCCACGGCAGCCGCGGATATGTCATGTAACTCGTTTTTCAAATTCTCATTATTATTTTAAACATGCAGCCATACGCTACGCAAATACCGGCGCCAAACGGCAAGATGGGTAGTGGTGTTTATCTCCTTACAAATGCTTATGCAGGTCTGTATCAGCTCGTCTTTTGCCTTGCCTGTTTCTGAAACCGTGGTGACAGCAAGGACATTCAACTTATCAGCACCAACCTTGAAATCCATTACAGCCCTTACTTGAGAACTGTCATCCGTCAGCACACCATACAAGGTGGGAGCGTAATTTCGGAACGATTTTACCAGCTTTTCCGCCTTACATCCGTCTGTTTCTTCATCATTTACGATCTGAGTTGTTCCCTGTACCAAACGCAAATTAGCATTACCTTCGGTCCGGAAATATTCCTTAAGAAAACTGTCCCAGTTGGCAAACAGTGTGAAGCTGTTGTCATTATTCTTGATTACGCCGATATGCGTGAAATATGTCGTGGTAAGCGTTTCTTCCTTTTCCTTACTCGGATAATAAGCCAACTCGGTAATGCTGACCTTGCTGATTATTTCCGTGAAGTCCTTATGTATAATCCGGCCTTCATCCTTGCCTTCATCAAACTCAATACCCGATGTCGGGGTAAGGAATGGACGGATTACAAGGTTTTGCCAGTTTTCCCTTACATAGCCGGGATTGCTTTTTTCGTAACGCACAAGATTCAAAACAAGTTCTGCGTCACTTGTGCCAAGCCGGGCAATCCTGCGGCTAAGCTCACAGTCGCCATTCTTAAAAAGTTCATGACACAGCCCCAAAAGTGTAGGAGTTGCAGCCAGGTAGTCGGTAATTTCATATAGCAGGGGCAACGTCCTGTCGCCATATCCGCAACCTTGTATCATGCCTACCAGCAAATCCACGGCACGTTCTTTCAGCGTTCCTATAGTCTGCCGGTCGTTTTCGGCGTTATGCAGGCGCACAACCTGAAGGCTCCAGATATTCGGAATGGATACTGCAAAGTATTTATCCGAATCTAACGACTTCATATTAAATACAAGCCGTTTGTCCCTGCGGAAACGCGTCAGATAACCTTCACAACCCTTCAACGGACCGTCGACAACCTTGACAATCTCGTTCGGCTCGTTAGTTTTCGGATTAAAGGCATAATCTGAATAAGGGCGCTCAAGTACAATAACCTTGTCAGCAAAATTCTCGTTGAAGTCCTTAAAGAAACGCATCTGTTCCTCAGGTATGGTAAGAAAACGCGGTTTACCTCCGTGCCATTTGCTATGGTCGTAAAGCACAGCCCCTTCCGGATAAAACCTGTCAATAAAGTCAACGACAACCTGCTGGGTGGAAAGCACGAAAACGAAGCCTGCAAACAACGGCGCACGTGTGTCCTTCTCCCTGTTGCCTACGCTTGCGGTGGTATGCGTAGGGCTATACACCTCGAGCATGTTCTTATTACCAGCCATGTACGACAACAGCAGTTCGGTAAGCTTACGTTCCTGATGCGGAAGCGAACGTACAACAAACCACTTAAAATCAACGCTGTTTAGTTTATCCCTGTATCGGGACATCGGAACATTTGTTGACGCAGTATCAGATTGAGAAGTAAGCATTGTGCCTTTAACCGAGTTAAGGAAAATTCTTCTGTGTCAAAATCCTGGTTCTTCCCTAACTTCTTATTTCAGAAAAATATGCTTCCATTATTCCCCTCATGACAAACGCACGAGAGTTATCAGGAACCTTGTTTCAGGTGTAACGGCGGTATTCTGGAAGAACCTCAGCAACAAATAGCCTCCGTTGTTATGTGGCGGGACAAACGAAGCGTTTTACGCTTCATTAAACCTATTTCCATACCACAAAGTTAATTTATTTTATCAATTAAGTCTTTTCACAGGACGGTTGTCATATCGTTGTATAGATATGAAGTATCGTTTATTTGATAAAATCTTTAATATCAGCATATTACTTTACGGAAGTTACTGATTGGATAAAACAACGGACATTTCTGTCATTTGTTAGAAATAAAATTTAAACAAAAAAAGTTTATCGATATATTGTACAATATCCGTACTTTTTCGTATCTTTGCATGCGAATGGACGCTTCATATCTATAAAACACTTTCCACTATCAAGAAGCCTCCACATACTCTCTAATACCACATCTTACTTCAAAATCAGAAAATGTTTTTACTGCATTTTGTCGGAAAATGGATTTTGTTTACTTCTCATTCAACTATCCACGGATTAATTTAACGTGAGTTCGGCATAAGAAAAGCATAAAAAAAATTGTGGGAATGGAATATTTTTAGTACCTTTATAGTTGACAATCAATAAGTTACATTAAAATACCCATTCCCATGACAAATGCAAATATAATAGAAATTTTCTGTATTCTCGATGAATTCTGCAAGTATTTCACTCCCGAATTGAAAAAACACACGTTGGACACCGGCGATAAACGCCGCCGCAACAGGCCATGCCGCATGTCCGACAGCGAAGTTATGACCATCCTCGTCCTCTACCATACAATGCAACACCGTAATTTCAAGTCGTTCTACCTCGGCTACGTATGCAACCATATGCGCAAGGAATTTCCCAACCGCCTGTCCTACAACCGCTTCGTCGAGAGGCAGGCTACGGTCGGGCTTCACCTGCTGCTATTCCTCCAAACATGCGCATTGGGCAAATGCACGGGCATATCCATCATCGATTCCACGCCGCTGGTGTCGTGCCACATCAAGCGCGCACACAACCATAAGACGATGAAGGGATGGGCGGCAAAGGGGAAATCTACGATGGGGTGGTTCTACGGCTTCAAGCTGCACATCGTCATAAACGACCGCGGGGAGATAATACAATGGACGCTCACGCCGGGGAACGTGGACGACCGTGAACCCTTGAAGGACAAGGACTTCACTAACAGGCTCTTCGGAAAGATATTCGCCGACAGGGGATACATAAGCCAAGAGCTTTTCGAGGAACTGTTCGTTGACGACATTCACCTCGTCACCAAGCTCAAGAAGAACATGAAGAACTCGCTAATGAACCTGTACGACAAGATACTGCTCAGGAAAAGGGCGCTCATAGAGACAGTCAATGACGAACTCAAGAACGTCTGCAACATAGAGCACACAAGGCACCGCTCTATCGACAACTTCGCCTCAAACCTGATTGCAGGCCTTATTGCGTACAACCTTTTGCCGAAAAAGCCGTCTATGAATATCGACATCATTGACAAAAGCAGGCTTATTGCGTAAGGTTCTTATATCGAACTCACGTTAATTTATTGGCACTAGCTTTTACTACCGTGTAATTACGAATAAAAAAGAAAAGGTCTTCATTGCTGAAGACCTTTATTTTATATGGTGATCCGTTTGGGGCTCGAACCCAAGACCCCAACATTAAAAGTGTTGTGCTCTACCTGCTGAGCTAACGGATCTAAACCACTTTTAGATTTCTAAAAGCGAGTGCAAAGGTATATCTTTTTATTGATATAGCCAAATTATTCACTCATTTTTTTACTTTTTTATTATCAACAGGCATATCAGGCACTGTTTCAACCTGATCAGAACAGTCATCGTCGACTGCGGCAGACAAATCATCTTCATTCTCTTTTGTTATGTAGCGCTGATAATAAGCGATGATGAGCGTCGAAAGCGGCAGGGCGATAATCAATCCTAAAAATCCGAGCAAGGCGCCCCATACAGACAACGAGAGAAGTATTACGGCAGGATTCAGCCCCATTGCCTTGCCCATTATTTTAGGCGTCAGGACCATGTCTGTTATTATCTGAACGATGACAAACACTGCCGTGGCAGATGCAAATATGACCCAGAAGTTTTGCCCTGTGTCGGCTGCTTTCAGCAACGACAGGATCAGCATAGGAATGAATGCCAAGCCATGAACGTAAGGGATAAGGCTCAAAATACCTATAAGTATGCCGAGAGCTATGGCCATGGGGAAGTCGATGATTGTAAAACCTATACAGAAGAGTATGCCTATGCAAAGCGCTACAAGGCTTTGTCCCCTTATGTAGCTGTTCATTTCATGTTCGACATCGTTCATCAATGCATGCCAGAACGGACGGCTTTTCTTCGGAAACATCTTTATGAAGCCTGACGCCAATTTCTCATAGTCGAGCAGAATGAAGAACAGATACAGCAATGTTATCAGAGACGCAGCTACGCTAAGCAGTATGCTTGCCGTCTGCCCTATCATAGAGAACACTTTCGGCATGGCGTTCCTTATGGCTTCGGTAACGTCGTCCTGCTGGAAAAACTCATGTATGCTGTTCTTGTTCTCGTTAATCCACTGCTGTATGGTTGCGGGGAAGTTGGCTATGTGGGTCTTCTCGTGGAGGTATCGGGTCAGGACGTCGCTAAGTTTGTCAAACTGGTCTATCATCGGGGGAATTATGAGATAAAAGATTCCCACGATTACGGCGACCATGAACAACAGCGTAACCGCTATTGACAGAATCCTCGTTGGCACGTGCATCCTGTACTGCACGAACTTGACGACAGGATAGATAAGATAAGCCAGCAGCCAGGCGACGAAAAACGGAAGGAGCACGCTGCTAAGATAATTCATAAGCAACAGCACCGCTATCACAACGACGGCTGTCAACATCCAACGTATGAACCTGTCGAAAGTTATTTTCTCCTCAATAATCATGTCCCTATTGTTACTTTAATGATAAATATAGAAATTAAAAACTTCCGCTATTCCTTTTCTCTTCTTCCAATGCCTTACGGTAACATTCGCGGCACAGCGGCTCGTATTCGCTCTGTTCGCCGAGCATCACACGCTTGTCATTATTCACAAGCCTGTGGCTCACGTATGCCAACGCGCCGCACCTGACACAGATGGCGTGAACATTTGTAACCTCGTCGGCAACGGCGCATAAGGCCGGTATGGGGCCGAAAGGCACGCCCTTGAAGTCCATGTCCAGCCCGGCTACTATCACACGCACGCCGCGGTTGGCAAGCTCGTTGCAGACTTCAACAAGGCCGTTGTCAAAAAACTGGGCTTCATCAATACCTACCACGTCGATGTCCGACGACAGAAGCAGAATGGACGACGACGTGTCAACAGGCGTACTTGGAATTGAATGGCGGTCGTGGCTAACCACGTCAACCTCAGAGTATCTGGTGTCCAACGACGGTTTGAATATCTCAACCCGCTGTTTGGCGAACTCGGCTCGCTTCATCCTTCTAATAAGCTCTTCCGTCTTGCCGGAAAACATAGAACCACACACAACTTCAATTCTTCCGGGGCGGTGTGCTTCGCCTGACATATTGTTATTCATCTCGGCGCAAAATTACAAAGACGTTTTAAAAATTGCAAAGATTTACACCGTTTTTTTGTCGTCGTTGATTATTTACTTATATTTGTGGCTGATTATGGGCTTGCTATATATTGTACCCACGCCGGTGGGTAATCTGGAAGACATGACGCCAAGGGCTGTCCGCATTCTTAAAGAAGCAGACCTCGTACTGGCCGAAGATACCCGCACGTCGGGCATCCTGTTAAAGCATTTCGACATAAAGAACCACCTGATGTCGCACCATAAGTTCAACGAACACGGCACTTCGGCATCAATAGTCGAACGCCTTAAGGCAGGAGCCGTGGTCGCCTTGATCAGCGACGCAGGCACACCAGGCATAAGCGACCCGGGATTCTATCTCGTGCGTGAAGCCGTCAACGCCGGCATAACCGTACAATGCCTGCCCGGAGCAACGGCATTCGTACCTGCCCTGGTAGCATCAGGCCTGCCGTGCGACCGATTCTGTTTCGAAGGCTTCCTGCCGCAGAAGAAAGGGCGGGCAACACGCCTTGAATCGTTAAGGGATGAAACACGCACAATGGTATTTTACGAATCGCCCTACCGCGTGCTGAAGACGCTTGAACAGTTTGCCGAATACTTCGGCGAAGACCGTAGGGCCAGCGCATGCAGGGAAATATCCAAGATACACGAAGAGAGCGTGCGCGGCACACTGGCCGAGGTAATCGCCCACTTCAAGGAGACAGAGCCGCGAGGCGAGTTCGTAATCGTAGTGGAAGGCAAAACAGGCAAAGCCTACGCCAAACACACGGAATGAGCAATGCCGGGGAACACTAATCCGATACATCCGGCACCATCACCCAGACTGAAAACTTGTCAAACCTGATAATAACATAAAAAACATAAGAATTATGAAGAAACTATTATTTTTAGCGACTTGCCTGCTGGCTTTGGTCGCATGTAACAATGGCAAGACACAAACTGATTTGCCAGGAACAAACCAAAGAGACTCTTTGCAGAAAATCATAGAGCAAAAAGACAATGAAATCAACGACATGATGGGCATCCTGAATGAAGTTGAAGAAGGCTTCAACCTCATCAACGAGGCTGAAAAGAGGGTAAGCGTGGCAAAAGAAGGCGAAGGTGCAAGCCGCAAACAGCAAATCAGGGAGAACATGCAGTTCATACAGCAACGCATGGCACAGAACCGCGAACTGATAGCCAAGCTGCAGAACCAGGTTAAGAACGGCTCGATAAAGAGCGAACAGCTGCAGAAAACCATCGAGAACCTTACCAAACAGCTTGAGGACAAGGACAACCAGATAAAAGACCTTTACGCACAGCTCGAGGCAAAAGACATACACATCGAGGAACTGGAAAGGACCACAAGCAACCTGAACAAGAACGTCAACATACTGCAGGACGACAACGCCAAGAAGGCAAACACAATCAATACGCAGGACAAGCAGCTGAACACGGCGTGGTATGTATTCGGCACCAAGAAGGAGCTGAAGGAGCAAAACATCCTCGTTGACGGCAAAGTACTCCAGTCTAACTTCAACAAGAGCTACTTCACAAAGGTTGACATCCGCTCGCTCAAGGCCCTCAAACTGTACTCGAAGTCGGCCAAACTGCTCACCATGCACCCGTCAAGCAGCTACAAGCTGGAGCGCGACGCACAAAAGCAGTACATCCTGCAAATTACCAATCCGCAGATGTTCTGGAGCACGAGCAAATATCTTGTGATACAAGTTAAATAAACATTTTAAATAATATTTGTTTCCGCCCGTTATCGCACCAGTCCCGACTAGTAAAGTGCATAACGGGCGGTTTTCCGTATCTGCGTCAGGATACTTTTGCAATAACATGATTCCCGGATTCGACCATCATAACATGTCCACAACCATATCCGGGCGGATAATGAAATAACACCCTAAACAGATGAGAATATGAGAATGAAAGTATTACTGTCAGTTATTAGTTTACTGGCTTTCCTCCCATTACAGTCCCAAGACATTGATTTCCCCTTATCGCAATCGGAAATAGAGAAGTATGAAAGCCGCATTCGTATACAACGACTTTCCGATGTTAATATCACCCATGCTGATGCTTATCGAATTAAAACACAGCAACCCGTTTATTCACCGCAGACAAAACGAATTGTGGTTGATGTAATCAATGTGAACGGACCAACGGCAGAACTGGCATACCATCATCTGAAACAATGGAAAAATGGACAATGGGTCAGTTTCCCCTTTATAGACAATCTCGGCTTTGCTGGCGTAGGCAGGAATTTATCCAAAGGTAACACGTTACCCGAATATATTCACGTGTCTGAATTCAAATATCCATTAAAGCCGAATAAGTATCAAGTGAATTTTTATGTGTTAGCCAACATATACACTTATTGTGAGCTGACAAACGGAAACATCATGCCTGTAAAGGAGACAGAAATGGACGGGGCTTTTATTTTCAAGGTTTTGCCATCAGCTAATGACTCTATTCGCATTCTGTTTGAGAACCATACGAATCTGGATGTTCAACCCGTTTTCTTGCCAAGTGTAGGTACAGATGAATTGTATATGGCGCATCCGTTTGCCCGTTCCGGTTGGAGTGGTGAGGCCGATTATATGAGAAACTGTGCTCGTTTAAAAGGTGGAGAAGCGATGTTGTTCACCATCCCTATCTCATGGGACATAAACCGAATTACAGATAAGAACTATAAAAAGCGGTTCATGTCTGGAAAATTGTTGCCAGGAAAATATAAAATAGGCCTACAATTGGAAATTTATATGGATACAGAATTTGAAGTAAAATGATAGTATATGAAACAGAAAGTCTTATTGTTAACTATTTGCTTGCTGGCTATCCTTTCTCTGCAAGCGCAAACCAACGAACGGTACATTGAAGTGACGGACACATCGGAAATAGAAATCGTGCCCGACAAAATTCATTATCTGATTGAAATCCGTGAATACTTCGAGGAAGAATTCGACGGGAAATCGAAACCTGAAGAATACCGCACCAAAGTACCTTTATCAGAGATAGAACAAGGACTGAGAGAAGCCCTTGCCAACGCAGACATTCCACAAAATGCTATTCGCACGCAAGAAATCGGTGACTATTGGCGGCAGCAAGGGCAGGACTTTTTAGTGTCCAAGAAATTCGACATCACACTGACTGACTTCAATCAGATAAATGAGATAATCAAGCACATAGATACAAAAGGCATCCACACCATGCGCATCGGTGAATTGGAGAACAAAGACATGCTTGCCTATCACCAAAAGGGAAAAATTGAAGCATTGAAAGCCGCTCAAAAGAAAGCGACTTATCTAGTAGAAGCACTGGACAAGAAATTGGGTGACGTGATACGCATTGTGGAAGAAGGGTGCAGCAATGCCTTTCCGTTTGCGCAAAGCAATGTCCTGTCATCCGATGCTGCCTCATTCGACAACTTCCGGGCGGATTGTTTTTCATAAAAAATAAAAAAAAGCGCCCAAAAGTTTGCTTATATCATAATAAGTATGTACTTTTGCACTCGCTTAACGGAACGGGATTTAGCGCAGTTGGTTAGCGCACGCGTCTGGGGGGCGTGAGGTCGCTGGTTCGAGTCCAGTAATCCCGACCAAGCACAAGCCGGCAACATTGCTTGAAGCATGTTGCCGGCTTTTTTATTTGCACCCATTCTGATTGTCTACAACAAGCTGAAAGCAGCCGTCAATTATTATTGCCGACAACTCCGGAAACGCCATACACGCTTTGAAACCATACAAAAAACCGCCCGACAACCTATCACAGCAAAAGCAATAAGCCATCGGGCGGTTTACAACGGGAATCATTGAAAGTTGTCAACGACTCCCAACATGTATTTTCATCCTTAACGGTTCTTGTACATCGAGTCGTAATACTTCTGGTAGTCGCCTGAAGTAACGTTATCCATCCACTCCTGGTTGTCCAGATACCAGCGCACGGTCTTCTCTATGCCTTCCTCGAACTGCAGGCTCGGCTCCCAGCCGAGTTCACGCTGCAGCTTGCGCGAGTCTATGGCGTAGCGCATGTCGTGCCCCTTGCGGTCGGTTACGTAGGTTATCAGGTCCATGTCCTCGCCTTCCTTGCGGCCAAGCAGACGGTCTACGGTCTTTATCACAACCTTGATTATGTCGATGTTCTTCCACTCGTTAAAGCCGCCTATGTTGTAAGTGTCTGCCGTCTTGCCCTCGTGGAATATCAGGTCGATGGCACGGGCGTGGTCCTCTACATAGAGCCAGTCGCGCACGTTCTCGCCCTTGCCGTAAACCGGCAGCGGCTTGCGGTGGCGTATGTTGTTGATGAACAATGGTATCAGCTTCTCCGGGAACTGGTACGGGCCGTAGTTGTTGGAGCAGTTGGTTACTATCGTTGGCATGCCGTAAGTGTCGTGGAACGCGCGTACGAAGTGGTCAGAGCTGGCCTTTGAAGCCGAATATGGAGAGTGCGGGTTGTACTTCGTCTCCTCAGTGAAGAACTCCGTGCCGTAGGCGTGGTGATGCTCCGAGCTTGCCTTTGTCGTGAACGGCGACTCTATGCCTTCGGGGTTTGTCAGCTCCAACGCGCCGTAAACCTCGTCGGTAGAGATGTGGTAGAAGCGCTTGCCCTCGTAGCCCTCGGGACGGCTCTCCCAGTATTCCTTGGCGGCCTGGAGCAGCGTCAGCGTTCCCATCACGTTGGTTTGGGCGAAGGTGAACGGGTCCTTTATAGAGCGGTCTACGTGGCTCTCGGCTGCAAGGTGGATTATTCCGTCCACGTTGTAGTCCTTCATCAGCTTCTGTATAGTCCCGTAATCGCAGATGTCGGCCTTTACGAACATGTAGTTCTCCTTGCTCTCGACGTCCTTCAGGTTGGCAAGGTTGCCGGCATAGGTCAGCTTGTCGAGGTTGATGATGCGGTACTCGGGATACTTGTTTACGAACAGGCGCACTACGTGGGAGCCGATGAAGCCCGCTCCGCCTGTGATGATTATGTTACGCTTGAATTCCATGACTTGTTTCTTTTTTATCAGTTTACTTTATAGTTTTCATGTTGTCCATACATATTTTCAGCGAGTCGGTCCAGTAAGGGACGCTTACTCCGAACGTCTGCTTTATCTTAGTCTTGTCGAGCACGGAGTATGCAGGGCGTGTCACGGGGCTGGGGAACTCGTCGCTGTGGCAGGGCTGGATGTCGCAACCGGTGTTGCCTGCAAGTTCGGCTATCTTCTTCGTGAAGTCGTACCATGAGCATACGCCCTCGTTGCTGAAGTGGTAGACGCCCGTCTTGCTGTAGCCCGACTGCGGATTCTCAGCCGCATAGTCGTCAAGCACGGTCTTTATAACCAGCGCAAGGTCGTAGGCGTAGGTCGGGGTGCCGGCCTGGTCGAACACAACGTTCAGCTTGGGCTTCGTGGCCGTCAGGTTGAGCATGGTCTTGACGAAGTTCTTTCCAAACTCCGAATACAGCCACGCGGTACGTATTATGACGTGGTCGCAGCCTACGGCTTCGATATTCTGCTCGCCCTCGAGCTTGGTTGCGCCGTAGACTCCCGTCGGAGTGCCCTTCTGGTCCTCGCGGCACGGGGTGTTGTACGGGTCGCCGCCGAACACGTAGTCGGTCGAAATCTGAATGAGCAGGCCGCCTACTTCCTTCATGGCCCCGGCAAGTATCTTCGGAGCCTCGGCGTTGAGCTTGCGGCAGAGTGCCTCGTCGCTCTCGGCCTTGTCCACGTTCGTATATGCAGCGCAGTTGACTATGCAGCGCACGCCGTTTTCCTTCACGATGCGTCTTACTGCCTCCGCGTCGGTTATGTCGAGCAGCGTGGTTTCGACGCCCTCGATGTTAACCACGTCGGTAAATATGTATTTGTCGGCGGTCTGTCCGCTTACTATGCGCATCTCGTTGCCAAGCTGGCCGTTTGCGCCGGTTACCAAAATATTCATTGTCCTGATTTTTTATTTTGGAATACTAAATTCATAATTGCAGGAATGAATGACCTTGCGTATCGGATACATCAAAGTTCCGACACCACAGGGGCATTCTGATTCTTCACTCTTCGTTCTCCACTCTTCGTCCTTCGTTCTCCACTCTTCACTTAAATGAACGGTGTCTCGAAGTCTTTGAGCAGCGGGTGCTTTGTATCCTTCTCGCTCAGCAGGGCCTTGCCGGTCGGTATGCGCCAGTCTATGCCCAGGCTGTCGTCAAGGATGCTTATGCCGCCGTCGGCTTCGGGATGGTAGAACTCGTCGCACTTGTATTGGAAAACGGCCGTCTCGCTCAACACGGCGAAACCGTGGGCGAAGCCTTTGGGAATGAAGAACTGGCGATGGTTGTCCTCGGTCAGTTCGACCGCTACGTGCTTGCCGTAGGTCGGGCTGCCCTTGCGTATGTCGACGGCAACGTCGAGTACGGCTCCCTTGACGCAGCGCACCAGCTTGGCCTGGGTGAACGGCGGGCGCTGGAAATGCAGGCCGCGCATGACGCCGTATGACGACATGCTCTCGTTGTCCTGAACAAACTCGACATGACCTACCTTTTCGTCAAACTCCCTTTGTGAAAAGCTCTCGAAGAAATAACCGCGAGCGTCCTTGAATATGCGTGGTTCGATGATTACCACTCCGTCTATTTCAGTTTTTATTACTTCCATTTTCTATATAAAATTGGATATCCGGATTTACAAAAGCATAAAAATCTAATTCGATGCAAAATTAGGAAATAAATGTCAAAATAATATTGTCTTTAGTTTCTTTAACTTAAAAACGGGGCACCTGATATTAGCAAAATACCATGTCTGCCGCAGGCGTCAGTTTCATACTGCCCAAGACAAAACTCTCGCCATGCCGCAAGCATGCCACGTATGACGCAAGCGCATGACATAAAAAGCGGAGATGACAGATTTGAGAGTCTGCCGAAGCATCCTGTTAACGTCTTGTTTACCAACAATTTACACACTGATACCATACGACATTGCGGCATGCAGCAATCCATGTCGACGGCGTTTACCGCCACGGCGTTTGCAAAAGGTCACCTTTCAGGCTCTCAAAGGTAACCTTTTGCAAGCCAAAAGACGGCCTTTTGCAATGCAAAAAGCCGTCTTTTGAATAATGTCCGTTTTACGGATACAAAGATATCCGTCAGAAGCTGACGGTGCGCGAGCCGTCTTCGTTCTCGCAGATATTCACCTTTACGGCATCTTCAGGCAGCAGGTCTTCTATCAGTTCGGGCCACTCGATAAAGCACAAGCCGCCCCCGTAGAAATATTCCTCATAGCCCATGTCGTAGACTTCCTCTATCTTCTTTATACGGTAGAAGTCGAAGTGGTAAATGATATCGCCCGAAGTCTCCGACGTGTACTCGTTGACTATGGCGAAAGTTGGCGACGTTATCACGTCTTCAACGCCGAGCTGCTCGCATACGGCCTTGATGAAGGTTGTCTTGCCGGCACCCATCTTACCGTAAAAGGCGAACACGCGGCCGCGGCCCATGTTGTCGATGAAACGGCTGGCAGCCTGGTTGATGTTCTCTAAGTTGTCGATTCTTATTTCCATTGTCTTATCTTTGTTGTGGAGCCTGACATGCGCACGGCGTACAAACAGCGTCGACCGCCATAAAAGCCTGCAATGCCCGGGCGCCCGTTGCGCACCCGTAAAGCCGCAGGCTGCACGGCTGCCAGACTCACATTATTATTAAATATCACCTTTTTCTCACCTTCATTGTTATCAGCGGCACAATCATTTCCTCCATCGAGATGCCTCCGTGCTGGAAGGTGTCCTTGTAGTATGAGACGTAGTAATTATAATTGTTGGGGTATGCGAAGAACGAGTCGCCCGTGGCAAAGACATACGACGTGCTAAGATTGGGCGCGGGCAGCATGGCCTTGTGCGGTTCCTTTATCACGAACACTTCCTTCGGATTGTAGTTGAGGTTCTTGCCGAGCTTGTACCTTAGGTTGGTGTTTGTGTTGCGGTCGCCTATAATCTTAACCGGCTTGGAGACGCGTATGCTGCCGTGGTCAGTCGTTATCACGACGGTATAGTCGCTCTGCGCAAGCATCTTGAACAGGTCGGCAAGCACCGAATGGCGGAACCAGCTGAGCGTTATGCTGCGGTAGGCCGACTCGTTGTTGGCGAGTTCGCGCACCATCTTAGACTCGGTGCGGGCGTGGCTGAGCATGTCGATGAAGTTGATTACGACAACGTTCAGGTCGTTCGTCTTCAGCGAATTGAACTTCTGCAAGAACTTGTCGGCGCCGGTCGAGTCGTTTATCTTATGGTAAGAGAAGGTTTCACGGCGCCTGTAACGCTCGAACTGCGTCTTAATCAGCGGTCCTTCGTTAAGGTTCTTGCCCTCCTCTTCGTCCTCGTCGACCCACAGGTCGGGAAACATCTCGGCTATCTTGACAGGCATGAGGCCGCTGAATATGGCGTTACGGGCGTACTGCGTAGCCGTAGGCAGTATGCTGACGTAGGTCTGCTCGTCAATATCGAACATGTCGCCTATTTCCTGCGACAGCATGCGCCACTGGTCGAGACGGAAGTTGTCGATGACAATCATGAAGACCTTTTCGCCCGCATCGAGCAGCGGGAATATTTTCTTCTTGAATATGTCGACACTCATCATGGGGCGTTCTTCGCCCTTGTTTTGCTGCTTCAGCAATGACGGGTTGACCGACTTCAGTTTTGACAGCTGCGGGTTGCCGGCAGACTGCCCACGCATTATTTCGTCCATCCAGTCCATGTAATGCGCCTTGACATAACGGGCGAAGCCGTTGTCGGCCTCTTCCTTCTGCATCTTGAGCATCTCGGTCATGTTGCTGTCGGTGTTGCTCAGCTCAAGTTCCCAGTGGACTATGCGCCGGTAAACATCCATCCAGCCGTTTATCGTCTTGCAATCGTTTATCTGCATGGCTATGTCCTGGAAACTCTGCTGGTATCCGCTTTGGGTTACTTCGGTCACGATTTCCTTCTGGTGGATGTTCTTCTTCAACGAAAGGAGTATCTGGTTGGGGTTTACGGGCTTGATAAGATAGTCAGCTATCTTGGAGCCGATGGCCTGGTCCATGATGTTTTCCTCCTCGCTCTTGGTAACCATAACCACAGGCGTGGCGGGCGATATTTCCTTAATCTTCTGCAAAGTCTCAAGTCCGCTGAGGCCCGGCATCATCTCGTCAAGCAGAATCAGGTCAAAGGTCTTTTGCCTGCACTGGTCTATGGCGTCGGTGCCGTTGGTCACGGTCACTACGTCATACCCTTTCTTCTCAAGAAAAAGTATATGGGCGCGGAGCAGTTCCATCTCGTCGTCGGCCCACAAAAGCAATCCGTTGCTCATTGGTTTGGTTTTTATTATCGTCCGTAAAATTATCAGAAGCCGTCAAGGTCGTAATACTCGTCCTCAAGGCCGTAACTGTCCTGGCGGTCGTCGTCCTGTTGGGCATTGCCGCTGTTGGTGTTGCTTGTACGCCTCTCGTAATCGTCGTTAAACTCGATTATGAAGTCGTCTTGCGTTGTCTGCGCGCCTGAAGGCTGGCCTGCGTTGCCGGTAGCGTTGCTGCCGGCCTGCGCACCGGCAGGCTGTTTGTTACCGCTGTCGTGCCCTGGCGTTTGTCCGCCTGCTGCGGGTTGTGTGTTAGTTCCGCCTGCAGGGTTGCCTCCGTCAAGAGGAATGAAGGTTTCGCCCGAGTCTGGTTCAGTCTGCTGCGCATTCTGCTTGCCGTCGTCTATGATGAACAGGTCGCCATCATTGCTTCCTGTTTCAGGCGCATTATCCTGTACGTCAGGCACTATCATCGTGCCGTCGTCAGTTCCGCCTGCTTTTGTTTCAGGCTCAACCGGTATGGTTATAGCGCCTGCATCGGCAGGAGCGCTTACAGCCGGAGCGTTATTCTGTTCGTCAGGCATGATGATGAGGTCGTCTGTTCCGTTGCCACCAGTAGCCGGACTCTCGTCGTCAATAAACAGGCCGTCTTCTATTACGCCGCCTTGATACAGGCCGTCGGCATCGCTTTCGCCTGACGGCTCGTATTCGATCGAAGCCGGTTCGGTAAGCAGTTTTACCGTGCTTATGCGCAAAGGAACAAAGTGTTGCTCGTAGAACTTGTCGTAATCGTTATAGCTGTACTGCGTACCAAGCAGTTCGAGGTTGGAGTCGCTGATGACAAACGTGCGTGCTTTACCCGTAAGTGAGCGTATCCGGGCATTTCCGCCCACCTGGCGCGCGTACTGCATGGCTTCGTCATAGCTCATGAAGCCGCTGATACGCATGCGGTGGAGCGCGCCCTGCTCGTCGACAATGACGTCGAAATTCCTTACGATGAAGTTGGTGAAGTTAAACCTGGCAAGCTCGAACAGCAGCTTGTTCTCGTTGACGGAATCGGGTGAATACACGAACATGAACGAAAAATTCACGTTGCGCTCGGCAACAAACTTACGGGTCGAGATGGAGTCGCTGTCGCTAAGCACTATGGCACGGCGCTCCCAAATGTCGCTTATGTCAAACTTGCCGCCATAAAGTTGCCGGCCGGCCTTTACGCCGTTGATTATCATTCCGGCCAGTTCACTAACGTCGCTGTCGGGATATTTGCCCACAACCTCGCCCATATCTGCCAGGCAGCCCTCGCTGTCGCCGCCGTTAAGCTTGCTCAAACCGCTGATAAAGATGAACTTGTCGCGGTTGGCTCCCATGGGGAAACGCGACGCTGACAACGCCGTATTGGCGCTAACCTCGTCGAACCTGTCGGCCTTGAACGCCTCGTAAGTGGCTGCATACAGCGAGTCTTCCAAATGTACGCCGAAACGTGCGTTCTCCTCGAAATTCGGGTCGGCAAGCAACGCAGTCCATTGACTCTCGGGGAAATCGCGCTTCAACAGGTCGAGATACGTGGCAGCCTTGCCGCTGTCCTGCCGGCGCGAGTAAAGCAGGAAGAGATGATAATATGCTTCGTCGAGATTCTCGTAGTCCTTGTAATTGTCAGTAAGGCGGCGCAGGTTCTTCTCTCCCAGCACAAGATTGTCGAACTTGTCCTTGAAAATAACACCTGCATGGAACAGTCCGTCTTCAATTATCTTGTTACTCTCGACCACCTGTTCCGGAGTAAACGGTATCTGTTTCAAGTAATACTCGCGCTTGTGTGGATTGTTCTGTGCGCTGTCGAGCGAGTTCTTGATAGAATCCTGCATGGCCTCGGCAGCTGCTATGGAGTCGCGCATCTCGTCGGTAAGTTCCTCAGGCATGCTGGCTTGCGCCACGACAGTCTTGTTGGAACGTTGCCAGTCGTCGACATTCTCGCGCCGTCCCCACAACTTCTGGAACGTAGCCTTACCCTGGCTGACGGCAGTCGGGTTGTAAAAATACCACGTTCCGTTCTTGTCGGTCATGTTGTTGGACATGTTGTTCTGCGCCGTATTGCCGGCTCCGCCCTGCTGGGAAAGATACTGCTGGGCCTCGGCTTCAGCCTGCGCCTTGCGTTCCTCCTTTTCTTTCTTTTTCAAAGCCTCGATTACACGGTCGATGGCCTCGTTCCTCTCGGCCTCGGGCATCTTGGCAAGAGCCTGCAATGAGTCCTGAAGATGCACGGCCTCGGTATAAGGCACAAGCTCGTCAAGTATCTTGGAACGGTCTGAAAGCTGCTGGTAGTCGTCACGTTCCTTGTCCAACAGACCTATGGCCTCGCCATAACAACGGCGGGCGTTGCTGTAGTCCTCGCGCTCCCAATACAAGTCACCGAGCTTCAGGAGGAGCACGCCTTTCTCTATGCCGCCACGTGTTGACTTGGCATTACCCTGTTCGTATGCGGCAATGGCGCTTGTGGTATCCTTCTGGTTGAGGTGAATGTTACCGATGGCATAATAAACCTGGTCAAGATATTCTTTGTTGTTATCCGACCGGGCCATGCGGCGCAGCTTCTTAATCATCTTCTTCGACTGCTTGCCGCCCATCACTTCGGTCATGGCAATACGTGCGTTGAACTCGAGTTCGTATGGCGGATGCATCCTTATGACGCGTTTAAAGGCCTTGTATGCGTTTTCGTTGTTACCGAGGGCGGCCTCGAGCTGTCCCATAAGGTACCACTCGCGCGCCTTCTGCTTACGGCGCATCTCGTGCTTAATGACCTTGCGCAAATAAGGTATGGCCTCGGCATATTGCCCCGTATGGATGTAATAATCTGCGTAAGTATAGTCCCACTCCTTGCGGGCGCGCCAGTGCAACGAGTCGCGGCGCATTTTGGTTATAACGTCTTCGGCGTCGTAAATCCAATCCTGTTCAATGTAACATTTCGCAAGCCATGCCCTTGCTCGGCCGTATATTGCAGGCTGTGTGGAATAAAGACGGCTCATATAGGCGAACGTCGAAGCTGCCTCGTCGAACGAGCCTTTCATGAACTGTGAGCGTCCCATAAGCAGCCACGCCTTCCATAAGAATGGGTTATACTCCTTGCGGCTGAGCCATTCAATGTCTTTCTCGGTCTTTTTCCTGCTTTTAGTCCATTCAGGACGTTTTTTTATGCTATGCAACTTTATGGCTTTCTGGCATTTTTCTATTGCACGGTCAAAATTTCCCGCTCCCAGTTCACGGCTACCCTTATTGCCAACGGTATAAAGGGGAATCATTTCGGTGAAATTGTCCTTATTGCCTTTTTCCTTCTCAAGAGAACCGTCAATGTATGCAAGAGTTCCGTTATAATAAGTATTATAACGTGCGTTGAACGAGTGCCACCAACGGCTCTGTGCAGTGTTCTTCTCAGTAGAACAGCTTACAGCCACCATGATGACAACTATAGCCAATACGGGAATTATATGTTTTGCGAACTTGATATGCATATTGTTTTTAAAAAGCCACAATACCTTTATTATAACTTGCAATCGGCCGTTTTATTGCATAATAATGACAAAACTCTCATCCTTCCATTAGCATTATGGCTTCGTCTTTCAACTGGTCCGGCAAATTGATACCTCGGAGATTCAAGCTTATAAGCCAGTCTTTCACTTCAACGGCTTTCATTGTGTACATGACTTCGGAAAACCGTGCCGCTTCGTCGTCAGAATACTCGTCAGACCTGCGTCCCTTAAATTCGTCAAGTTCCTCGTCGTCGAAATACTCAATCTCTCCAACGGCATTCTCAATAACGCAATCCTGCAAGCATTTACCCGGTTCGGAACTACAAGTACTGCAAGCCGCAGCATCCTTTGGAGGATTTTCGACTCCGGCATTACGTCCGAACATCTTGAACAACACTACCGCCAACAGCAGCAAAATTGCCAAATACAACAAATACGGTAATGCTTCCATATCATTCAACTTCCTTAATTATGAAGCCTGCTTGCCTCAAGTCGTCCCAGAAACGGGGATATGACTTGGTTACTACATGCGGATTGTCAATCTTCAATTCAGGAAATACGATTGATGCGGGAGCGAATGCCATAGCCATGCGGTGGTCGTCGTAAGTATTAATAACAATGTCGCTGTCCGGCTCGCATCTCTCGCCGTCCCATGAAAGTTCGCCCTCACCGGTCTCGCCCAATACGTAACCAAGTTTGCGCATCTCTATTTTCAAGGCTTCAATACGGTCTGTCTCCTTTATTTTCAATGACGACACCCCTGTAAACCGGAAGGGAGTGTCGGTCAAGGCACAACAAACGACAAGCGTCTGCACCATGTCAGGCTGATTGACAAAATCGTAATCAAGGCGCGGCGGCTTTGTCTCGACCAACTTAAGCGTAATCGTAGTCGGGACCCTACGTTCCTTTGTCTTGAACATTGTCCTGACACCAAGCATGCTGAACAAGTATTTTATGGCTGAATCGCCCTGGCGCGAACCGTCAGTCAGACCGGTAAGCCGTATTTCAGACTCATAGTTTCCACCCAAAACAAGCATCTCGTACCAGTATGACGCAGCACTCCAATCGTTTTCGATGAAGAACGGCTTGGGTTCATATAATTTGGGGTTTACCTTAACCGTATCTATTCCTATCCAATCTACGTCTGCCCCAAAGTTTCTCATAACACTTAAGGTCAGGTCTATGTACGGACGTGAAACTATCTCACCCGTCAATCTAACCTCAAGTCCGTTGGCTAGCATAGGACCTATCATGAGCAGAGCTGATATGTACTGTGAACTTATGTCGCCCGGCATTTCTATCTGCCCGCCGTAAAGTTTTCGTCCCTTTATCCTTAATGGAGGATAACCTGCGTTGCGCTCATAACTAATTTCAGCACCGATATACCTTAGCGCATCTACCAAAGCCTTTATTGGACGCTGCTGCATACGTTCCGTTCCTGTCAACACATATTCACCAGGCGTAACAGCAAGGTACGCCGTCAAGAAACGCATGGCCGTTCCCGCAGCCTTTATGTCAATAACCTCAGGCATGTCGCGCAAGGCATTCAGTATAACCTCCGTATCGTCACAATCCGACATGTTGCCGGGCACCAGTTTATTGCCTGACAACGCGTTAATAATCAACGCCCTGTTGCTTATACTTTTTGATGCCGGAAGGTTTATTGTGGCATTTATCCTTTCAGGTGCCGTCAATACATATTTCATATAATGCAAAAGTACTTCAACTTACATATCAACAAAAGAGACGTGACCTGAACAGAAAACTTATCACACTAAAACGTTGAAAAAGTTTCCATTAACGCCACGCTACAATAATATTAAAGGAGTATCATTTCCTAACAAGGCGGAAGCCTATGTCAGAAACTCCCGGTAAAATCTCACGCATCATTATATGGCTGACCCTGACATGCAAAGAATCACCTTTCTGCAATTCTCCGTCTGACAAAATAAAGTCATATTGGAAAAAGCTAAATCCGTCACCAAGGGCATTGCCCTTGCTGTCATACAAACGGCAATTGAGCGTGTCAACATCGACCCTGTGACCCGGCTCGATCGTCCTTTCCACCAGCAAACTCAAGCCGGTAAACGGATAAGCAACATTAATACGCAAGCCTATTTCCTGCCTGTAACGGCCAGAGTCCCTAAGTTTCGGCACGTCAAACACGAGCGTATCACTGCGTTCCCAACCATCCACAGGGGTTGGTTTGTACTTATCGTAAACTACATCGCCAATACATGATGACAATGTCCAAACCGCAACGACGGCCACCGCCAATGTCAATAAAGTTTGTTTCATTTTTCACTCAAGCCTGCACAAACGCCCATAACAAACCTACTAAAACACCGATAAGCCTGCCTGCGCAGGCTTATGGCAAGACCAACATTCATTAACTTTCGCCCTTAGGCTGGCCGGCATTGTCGTTAGCAGCGCCCTTTGCCTGTTTAGGCGCGCGGCCTTTCACGCCCTGCTTGGGAGCGCGGCTCTTCTGTTTCTTCTTTTTCTTGTTCCTGTCAAAGCGCGTAAGGCTCTCGTTCTCAAGCAAGTCGACAGGTCTGTCGTTTTGCCTTATTACGCCGTCTTCCTGTAAAGAGAGAGGCTTCTCGCCACGCTTGTTCATATCTATTACCTCCAAAGCCCGCTTTGCGGTAATGGTCTCAAGATTGGCAGGAATCTTCTTGTCGGTGGAATACGACACCATGCCGGCAAGAATGTCACTTTTGAACAAGTAATAGTCACTGTCCTGGGTCTGCAAAACAACCTCCTTACTGGGCAGCCTGCGGCTTGCCTCGATATAATTATCAACCTCGTAATTCAGGCAGCACTTGAGCTTGGCGCACATTCCGGCAAGTTTCTGCGGATTAAGCGATATATCCTGGTAACGCGCCGCACCAGTGCTTACCGATACGAAGTTCTTCATCCAAGTGGCGCAACACAGTTCACGACCGCACGGTCCCGTGCCGCCAATGCGCCCGGCCTCCTGACGCGCGCCAATCTGCTTCATTTCTATGCGCACGTGGAAAGTTTCAGCCAAGACTTTTATCAACTGGCGGAAATCGACGCGTTCGTCCGCAATATAGTAGAATATTGCCTTGTTTCCATCGCCCTGGTACTCAACATCGCCTATTTTCATCTGCAGATTCAGGTTCTTTGCTATCTGCCGGCTCTGTATCATGGTATCATGCTCGCGGCTCTTTGCCTCACGGTATTTCTCCATGTCTACGGGCTTGGCCAGACGGTATATGCGTTTTATGTCATCGGCCGACTTCAGGTTGGCTTTGCGTATCTGCAGTTCTACGAGCTTGCCTGTCAGCGTAACCACTCCTATGTCGTGGCCCGGATTGGCCTCAACGGCCACAATGTCGCCTTTTTTCAGGTCAAGATTATTCACGTTATGGTAATAACCTTTGCGTGTGTTCTTAAACTGCACCTCGACAAGATTGGTGCTACCCGTATTGCCGGGAACGTCGGCAAGCCAGTCGTAAGTATTCAGCTGGCGGTCCTGCCGACCGCAACCCCGGATGCACAAACCGCGGTCGCAGCCGTTGTATATCATGAATTTCCTGTTCTTAAAGTCCATAACGATTATATATGTACGAAGTGTGGAAAAACGAAAAGCGGTAATACTTTTTTTCGGCGAAATACAACGCCGGACTCAACCGCACTTAAGCATCTTCCCACTTCATTGGGTTTTACAATTTTCAATACATCATCATCCGTGCGCCCTCACAATAAGGATGCCTCAGGCACTGATCTCAGGGCTTCCTTATTAACGAGACTATTATATGCGTCGCCATATCGAAGAACACTATCTTGGCATTTGCATTCTGCCCTATGTCGCGCATTGCCCTGTTCATCAGCTCAGACATCTCCATGACATTAGCTTCGTTGATGTAGGGAGCGAAGTTACGGGCGAAGTTTTCCTCGTCCCGGGTCATATAGCACAGTTGCGGATTGTGGAAGTTGTACATGAAGTTTTCACGCACAAGACGCATGAAGTATGTAAGCATGCGCCGCTGTTTCTCACGCCCCAAGCCTGCAGCCGTGTCGCTCCATTTGCGCAGATCCTTAATCTTACGCATGTAAGCAAGACGCATCAGAGAAACAAACAAGTCGAAAAACTGCCTCTTCTCATTGTCAGCATCGAGTTCTTCAAGAGCCGTCAGCCAACTGCCGCCAGCCGCACGAGCCAGCCGCCTGGCTGCGTCTGCATCGATTCCACGCTGTTCAACGAGCGCACGTTCAATCGCGCCGTCGTTTATCCGTTTAATGTCAATACGCTGGGCGCGGCTTCTTATGGTATCCAAAAGCTTCTCAGGTTCCTCGCAGACCATGATGAAAACCGTTTCATGCGGAGGTTCCTCGAGCAGCTTCAGCATTTTGTTGGCACATTCGGCATTCATCCTCTCAGGCAGCCATATCACTACAACCTTGTACCCGCCCTGACTCGACTTCAGGCTGAGTTTCCTTATAAGCAGGTCGCTCTCGCCTACTCCCATCAATGCCTGCTGGTTGGCGGCGTTCATCTCGGCAAGCCACTGGTCAATCGTGAAGTAAGCACCGCGCGAAAGCAAACTCCGCCATTCGTCGGCAAAATCGTCGCTCGTCATTTTATGCTCCGAGCCTGTACCCGTCGGGCGTATTACAGGATAAGAGAAATGAAGGTCGGGATGGGCGAACTTGGCCGACATCGCACACTGGCGGCACACTCCGCAGACATCTTCCTCCGTATGGTCCTTGCATAAAAGGTAGGAAGCCATCGCCAGCGCTAGCGCCATTTTGCCACAGCCATGCGGTCCGCACAGCATCATTGCGTGTGGCACACGGTCTTCCTTCACCATCTGCCGCAACCTCTGCTTCACGTCCTCCTGCCCTATGACATCGCCGAATTTCATTCTTTCATTTAGCCAAATCGCTGCAAATTTACTAAAAATCCACCTTATAACATGACAAAAAGGCGGATATTTGTCCGCCTTTCACATTTTTATATCTTAATAAACAGCTTATTTCACAGTCTGCATAAACAGCAAGCCGCAAACCCAAAGACAGCCGATGTCATTTCTTTTGCCTGTCCGAACCAGCCCAGGTGGCATTGTGCCATACCTGCTCAAGAGGCCCGCGCTTATGCGAACGGAACCACCATTTGCAGAACGAGAACTGCAATAAAACGAACGCTGCTCCCAGCACAAGACTCATGGTGTGGCCGCTGACCGCATACAGTCCCAATCCCCAATGGTAAAATATGAATCCGCCAGCGACCGACTGCCCCAGATAGTTGCTAAGACTCATCTTACCGTAAGGCAGTATCTTAACCAACACCCGGCGCGCCCTTGTGCGGTGGTAAGCCCAGGTAAGCAGGCTTACATAGAAAAACATCATCGCAAGATTTTTCCACATGTCGAGCATTACGGTCAACGAGGCCGACACGCACTCCGCATCGGACATCTGCGGCACGGTATAACGCAACGGGCACAATACCGCAAACGCCACGACCGACCACAACATCACTTTCTTCCATACGGCGGCATTATTGCCTTCATCATACAACAGGCGGCGGCGCCCTACCCACAAGCCGAGCAGAAAGAGGAACAGCGTCTGCGTGAAACGTCCGTGCTCGATAGCCCACGTAAAGTTGACAGGCAGACCGTAACGCAGTCCTGCTATGGCAACATCAAACCAGCTGCCGCCTTCCTGTGCAGGCAATATTGCGTGGAACATAGCTCCAGAACCCAAATCGAGCGGCTGCAACTGCGGATCAACCAATCCTCCTACAAGATATGCAAGCTCTATCGGCTGGAGCGCGAACAACACGGCAAAGAAAAGCAGCACACGGTTGCCGGCGCGTACAAACGGCAGCACGAGCAGTCCGCACACCGCATAAACTGTAAGTATGTCGCCGTTGAAGAACAACAGGTCGAGCAGACCGAATCCGAAGAGGAGCACCATGCGCCATACGAAACGCGGCCTGAAGTCATATCCGCGCTTTGCCTGATTGTCATGCTGCACGAAGAGAGTCAGTCCGAACAGCATGGCAAATATGGCATACATCTTGTTCGACAACATGAAGAACATCACGTCCCACACAACATTGTCCAACTTGGTAAGCGGAGGGAAGTTATAGAAGTTGAGATGCTCTATGAAATGCAGCATCACAATGCCTGCCACAGCTACGCCGCGCAGCAAATCGGCGACGTCGATACGCGTGTTAGGCAACGCTGAAGGTTGGTAACTTGACATGGTTTGTACCTGTATAATTAAGTTTTTGTTTACAATTTCATGGTAGCCGCATGCGGACTAAGCCATAATTTGACGGGAACGGATGCAAAGGTAAGCATTTTATTCAAAATAAGCGCCGGCGCCTGTAGTAATTTATTCCGACTGCAGAGGACACCTCACATGCAAAACGAATCACAAAAAATGTATAAGTAACTTATTTTAAGCGTTTCAGATGCACGATTTTCGCCTATTGCGGGTTTTATTAATAAATAAACCATTACGGGAGGAAAACTTATGAAAAGGATTATTTTCTTGATAACAGCAATAATAGCAGTCGTTACAAGCCTCAACGCCCAGGACGACGGCGAACGCAAACTGACGAAAAAGGAGCGCAAGGCCATTGAAGCACGCATCGACAGTATGAAACACGCCAAGGCGGAACAGGCCATCAATGACTCGGCCTTCGTGCTCGAGGCCAACCTTGTGACGTTCAAGCGGGGACAGACGGCCCATGTCACTTCAAACACCAACTTCGTGGCAATAATAGGCAACGAGGCTTCCATACAGGTGGCGTTCAACGTGCCGTGGCCGGGATTCAACGGACTAGGAGGCATCACCCTTGACGGCTATATCTCACGGCTGAAAAAGAAGAAGGACAAGGACGGCAATCTGTACCTGGAGATGGGAGTCAACGGCAGGGGCATTTCCGCCCAGGTGTTCATTACACTTTGGAACGGTTCAAACAAGGCTACGGTTAACGTCATGCAGAACTTCCACTCCGGCAAGATTACCCTCGACGGCGTTATTGTGCCTGCCGAGGAGAGCGAAGTGTTCAAGGGTACGGCGTTGTAACCGTAGTTAAAGAACGTGACAGACAAAAAAAGACGGGCAAGTGGCTAATGTTTTGAGATGAATAGAATGCCGTATGAAACAACGGCGGACTTCCGCCGTATTTCATACGGTGCCTGTCTACACAGCACAAGCGCCCGATTATTAACAAGAAAGCAATATGACATTCAGGCAATCTACAACCGCAGACCTACCGCAAATATGGCAGATAATAATCGATGCAAAACGGATTATGCAGGAAAGCGGCAGGTACCAATGGACGGACGAGTATCCTTCACATGAAAGAATCGAGGCCGACATAATGTCGGGCGACGCCTACGTGGCATGCGATGGCGACGGACGTATCGCCGCATACGCTTACATCACGGCGCAGCCCGAGCCTGCCTACGACTCGCCCGACGTACACTGGCACTACAACGGACCGTACATGGTAATCCACCGCCTTGCCGTTTCCGCCTTGTCGCGCGGCTGCGGATTAGGGCGGACGATGCTCCTGCATGCTGAAAAAGTATGCTGCGACCACGGCATAGGCTGCATAAAAGTAGACACAAACCATGACAACGCCGAGATGCTGTACCTGCTCGACTCGCTCGGCTATGCCCGGCGCGGCAACGTAAGTTACGGACCGAGAGGCGAACGGATAGCCTTCGAGAAAACATTATAAAACCACCTGCCCCAACACTCACAGCGGCCTGACGACATAAAAGCAGGACGAAGCCATAAAATTCCTAATATACGGCAGTGCCGAAAGTTGCCTGCAAAGCCTTATCGGCCGTAATCCGAACTTCACTTCATAATGCGGATTGACAAGCCAGAGCCGCCTGTCACAAACAGTATAGCCTGCATAGACGGCTTCGCGTTCAAACATCTCGACGGTGCAGCGTGTGCGCCTGATGCCTATAAGTTCATTTATCTTAGATGCGTCCTCGCCAAACAGCCGCAGCATAAGGCTGAAAGCAAGTTCGGGCAACAAATGAACAAACGGTAAATGGGACACCACCCAACTGCGCGCTATCTGCTGGTGGCCGCCGAAAGGCATCTGCCATGCAGGGAAAGCAACAAAGAGCCGTCCGCCCGGAGCAAGCAGGCGCTTTAGCGCAAGCAACATTTTTCCTTTTTCAGGTATATGCTCTACCACGTCATGGCACACTATCAAGTCAAACAAGCGGCCGTCGCCACGATAGTGCATTACGTCATCACAAACAAACGTACCTGCCGCGCATTCGCGTGAAAAGAAACTTTCCGCCTGCCTCACGCGTTGTTCCGAAAGGTCAACCCCCACCACACGGCATCCCCGACGGGCAAAAAGCAGAAGATTGCCGCCCTCGCCACAGCCCACTTCCAATACGCTGATGTCGCCAACATCCATAAATTCAGACAAATAAGGGATAAAATACTTCTCCGTCGTAGCGGCTTCTTCCCTGAAGTAGCGGTACCTGTCAGTATGTCTTTTCTGCATCTTTTATTCTCCTGTTTTTAATATATGATAAAGGAACAGAAGAAATACTGCATTGCCGCCACCGTCAGTCGCCGTTACCGAAAACTATCCTTATGCCTACCGGCAGCGACAGTTGCAGGGGTTTGTCGTTCCACTGCGTGGTTGTCTGTGAACCGTTAGGCACATACCATGTCAGCTTCGGACTGAAGTACAGTTGCAGATGCGGAGTGATATTGTAGCCAATGCCCACTCCGACGTTTACCGACCACTGCCAGCCGGGCAGGTCAAGACGTACTTTACGGCTGTAAACCAGCTTGTTGTCTATGTTGTAACGGCGCTCCGCCGTGCCGTACAACGGTATGTCGAGTCCGACGCCAGCCGTGCCGTAAAGCGTCCAACGGCCGCTGTCCATGAACGAATACGTGGCACCTACCGGCACTCCCAAGAATACCGTGCGCTGCCGTTCACTTATGTTGGTAGTGTCGCTTCCGCCCGTTTGCAGGCTGGTCGTGTGGCGCGTCATGCGCAATCCGAAGTCCATGCTCCACCTGTCAGTCAGCCGTTTGCTGAAACTCAGCCCTAACTGTAACGGCTTGCCGTAGCTGCGGCGCGTGTAGATGCGCCCTTCGTTCACTAACGCAATGCGCAGCAAGGCATCACGTTCGAGCGGGTCGATGCCGTCGCCTACGTCGTAGGTAAGATAATGTGTCAACTCCTCCCACGTTTCAACGTCGACCCTCGTGGCTGAACCTATCGAATGGCTTATCAAACTGAACACTCTGGGCAGCAGGCTCTCCGACGCCTGTCCGGCCACGGTGTTCATGGCGAAACTCCACCCTTCAGTACCACCGACGGGCACATTAACCAACCTTATGTCTGCGTCGGCTATAACAACACTGTCATCCGTTGCCGCCAACGGAACCAACACGGAGTCTACAGGAACATTTACGGCGGTCAAAACCGTATCGGCAGGCTGTGGCAGGCATTGGGCCTGGACTGCCATTACGCTGTCAACATGCGGCTTAACGGCACTTTCTTCCTTACGCAAATACGTGTCTTTCGCATCTACGGCGCCTTTTTCATCGGCACGGTGACTTATTGCCGTTTCTCCGGTCTTAGCTACCGGCACATCAGCGACATGCCTTCCACGTCTACCATTAAACATTATTATAGAGACGGTCGACACAACCAAAACAAAGACGGTAATAAGGCCGGCACGGTAAGCCTTTATCATTGATTGCAGCTTGCGCCTTGCACGCAGGAGCTGTGATGATGACGAGCGTGGCGCTATGCCGAGAATGCCGGCTATCTCGTTGTGCGACAGGCCGTCAAGCACCGACAGGCGGAACACCTGGCGGTAACCGTCGGGCAACGTGTCGACCATCTGTATTATCCTGTCAAACGGTATTTCAGCCGTGTTTGCCTCCTCGCCGCTTTCGTCTATCACGTCGCCTGCATGGTCCAGCGATACCGACTTGCCACCCGCCTGCATGTATCTCAAGGCAAGGTTTGTCATTATCCGTTGCATCCACGGCTCCAGACGGGAAGCGTCGCGCAGCGAACCTATCGACGTGAAGACTATGATGAAACCATCGTGAAGCAGGTCGGCTGCCACGGCGTCAGTGCCGACGATGCGCCTTAGCGTATTCATCATTTTCCCTGAATACGCCGTGTAGAGCGCAGCCATAGCCCCACTATCGCCGCGCTTGCATCTGCCCACCATTTCCGTTACGTCCATCAACAACGCCGACGTTAATCTCGTTATATATATAAACAAGATTACAGAAACTGCATTTTACTGCATCAAAAACACCATTATTTTGATTGATAACGATTAAACGGACGTAATATTTTACCATCCCCATGACTGACAAAAAGGCGGAGCCATACCCTTGTTTTTCCAATACACGGCAAACGGCATTGCAAAAGGTTACCTTTCGGGCGGTAAAAGGCCATGTTTTGCAAGCCAAAAGGCAACCTTTTACAAAGCGCTGGAAATCAGGCTGTTGCAAAAGCTGCACGAGCATGGCGGCAAAACGGTTGGCGGCATATACGCAAGAAGGGTCAGACTCTTGCGAGCCTGACCCTTCGTTTGACTGTTTCCTGACTTTTAATTACAGCAAAGCCTCGAACTTCTCCTGGAGTTTTGCCTTTGTAGTAGCGCCTACGAACTTGTCAACAACCTGTCCGTTCTTGAAGAACAGTATTGTCGGGATGTTGCGGATGCCGAACTCCATTGCTATGTCGTCAGCCTCTTCAACGTCGCACTTGCCTACAACGAGCTTGCCGTCATACTCCTCTGCCAGTTCGCCGATGATGGGAGCGATAGCCTTGCAAGGTCCGCACCATGTAGCCCAGAAGTCTACTACCAAAGGCAAATTGCCGTTCTTAAAACTCTCAAAGTTCTCATTTGTGATTTTTACTTCCATTGTTCTCTTATTTTAGATTAATGATTATGTTATCTTATGTCGTATTACCAACAAACAGTATGCCAACAGTCGGCCAGCCTGCCAAACGGCGTTTGCCGCCCTGTCATGTCACACTTGCGGCGGCACATTCAACCGCACACGACAACATGCCGCACACAGCCCGTCAGTTTATCTTGTAGCCGAGCGCCTCATTGCCCTTGATGTAGCTGATAAGCTCGCGGCAAACGTCAACCTTGCCCGTGCGGCTGTACAGCGTGAACGGCCTCGTAGAGTTGCCGTCGTGCACCATGAAATAAAGCTGCGTGTTACCGGGACAGTCTTTTATCACCGAAACAAGGTCTGACACGGTGGTGTCGTCTATGCTACCTGCGTCGAGGGTTATTGTCAACCGCTCTATCTGCAGGTCCTTAACGGTCTGCAGATACTGTATGTCGGTGACGCGCATCTCCATCATGTCGCTGCCGCGGAACCGCTGTACGAACTGTGCCTTGACCATTACGGTGCTGCCCTCGACCAGCATTCCCTTCCACTTGCCCCACTCTTCGCCGAAGAAAGCCAGCTCGCCCGAGCCTTCAAAGTCTTCTATCGTGACGAAGCCGCACGGCTTGCCCGTCTTCGTGAAACGGCTGCGCACCATGGTGACTATGCCTCCGAGGATTACCTCCTGCTTCTTCGACAATTCCTGCTTGTCGGCAAGTTCGGCGCAACGGGTGTTGCACAGGTTGTTGAGTATTACCTCGAAGTCGTCGAGCGGATGGGCGGACAGGTAGATGCCGACAAGGTCGCGCTCGCGGTTGAGCTTCTCTATGGTGCTCCATGTGTCGCCCTCGGGTATCGGCGGAGTGGCAATGTCAACTTCGGCCATGTCTCCGAAAAGCGAGTTCTGCGCCGCGTTCTTCTCCTGCTGGTAAAGGTAGCCGTACCTGACGAGCGTATCAAGGAACGGCTCGTCTTTCGAATTGCGGCCGAAGTAGCTTTCGCGCTTAACGTTGAAGCTGTCGAATCCGCCGCTCAACACGAGACTCTCTATGCACTTGCGGTTGCAGGCGCCGAGGTTGACACGCTCAACAAGGTCGAACACGCTTTTGTAAGGACCGTTCTTCTCGCGCTCCTCTATTATGGCTTCGGCAGCCGCCGAGCCCATGCCTTTTATGGCGGCAAGACCGAAGCGGATGGCTCCCTGCTTGTTGACGCTGAACTTCTGGCGGCTCTCGTTAACGTCGGGACCAAGCGTCTTTATGCCCATGGCCTTGCATTCGTCCATGAGCTTGGTTATTTCAGTTATGTTAGTGAAGTTGCGGCTCATGTTGGCGGCCATGTATTCGGCCGGATAATGCGCCTTGAGGTACGCCGTCTGGTAAGCCACCCACGAGTAACACGTGGCGTGACTCTTGTTGAAAGCGTAGCTGGCAAACTTCTTCCAGTCTTCCCATATCTTGTGGAGCACCTCGTGCTTGTAGCCGTTCTTCTCGCCTCCCTCATAGAAGAGGCCCTCCAGGTGGTTCATCTTCTCGATGAGCTTCTTACCCATAGCCTTGCGCAGGGTGTCGCTCTGGCCTCGCGTAAAGCCTGCAAGCTGGCGGCTGAGAAGCATGACCTGCTCCTGGTAGACGGTGATTCCGTAAGTGTCCTTGAGGTATTTCTCCATGCAAGGGATGTCGTACTTTATCTTGGACGGGTCGCGCTTGCGCTCGATGAACTCAGGTATGTAGTCCATAGGGCCCGGACGGTAGAGGGCATTCATGGCTATGAGGTCCTCGAATACGGTAGGATGCAGCTCGCGAAGGTACTTCTGCATGCCGGCAGACTCGAACTGGAACGTGCCTATGGTGCGGCCTTCGCTGTACAGCTTGTACGTATCGGGGTCGTCTATCGGTATGGTGTCAAGGTCGATAACCTTGCCCGTAGTCAGGCGGATGTTCTCCACCGCCTCCTTCAGGATTGACAAAGTCTTCAGTCCGAGGAAGTCCATCTTGATAAGTCCGGTCTCCTCGATAACGCTGCCTTCATACTGCGTGCAGAGCAACTTGTTGCCGGTCTCCTTGTCGTCGGCGGTAGATACGGGCACCCAGTCGCTTATAGGGTCGCGGCAAATGATTGTTCCGCAGGCGTGGATGCCGGTGTTGCGCACGTTGCCTTCAAGCATCTTGGCGTACTCAATGGTCTCGCGCAAGCGCAGGTCGGGCGATGCCTCGGCCTCGCGGAGCTCCTTCACGCACTTGATGGCATTGGTGAGGTTCATCTTCAAGCCGTCGGGCAGGCGGTCGGGAATGGCCTTGCAGAGGCGGTTGGACTCGTCAAGGGGCAACTTCTCGACACGTGCCACGTCCTTGATGGCCAGCTTGGTGGCCATGGTGCCGTATGTAATAATGTGCGCCACCTTGTCGGCGCCGTACTTCTCGGTCACCCATTCGAGCACCTTGCCGCGTCCGTCGTCATCGAAGTCGGTATCGATATCGGGCAGGGAGATACGGTCAGGGTTGAGGAAACGCTCGAACAGCAAGTCGTATTTTATAGGGTCTATCTTGGTGATGCCAAGGCAATAGGCGACCACGGAGCCTGCGGCGCTGCCACGTCCCGGACCCACCATGACGCCCAACTGGTCGCGGGCGGAGTTGATGAAGTCCTGCACGATGAGGAAGTAGCCGGGGAAACCCATGGTCTTCATTATGTAAAGCTCGAACTTGACGCGCTCTGCCACCTCGTCGGGAAGCGGGTCGCCGTAGAGCTTCCGGGCTCCTTCGTATGCCAACTTGGCCAGATAGTCGGCCTCGAACTTTATTCGGTATATCTTGTCATAGCCTCCGAGCTTCTTTATCTTCTTCTCGCCGTCCTCGCGCGAGAGCACCACGTTGCCGTTCTCGTCCTGCGTGAACTCGTCGTAAAGCTGCTCTTCGGTGAAGCGCTTGCGGTATTCTTCCTCCGTGCCGAACTCTTCCGGAATGGGGAAGAAAGGCATGATGGGGGCATGGTCGATGCTGTATGTCTCGACCTTGTCGAGCACTTCGCAGGTGTTAGCAAGGGCTTCGGGCACGTCGGCGAACACCTCGTTCATTTCGGCCCGCGTCTTAAACCACTCCTGCTTGGAGTAAAGCATACGGTTAGGGTCGTCAAGATCCTTGTTGGTAGACAAGCAGAGAAGGCGGTCGTGAGCCTCGGCGTTCTCCTCGTCAACGAAGTGGCAGTCGTTGGTACATACCAACTTGACGCCGTATTTGCGTGCGAACTCCATCAGCACCTTGTTGGCCTTCTGCTGCAGGGGGAAAGTTTCTCGGTTGGCGCGGATGCGCGGGTCCTTCACTTCGTGCCGCTGCAACTCGAGGTAATAGTCGTCGCCGAAAACGCGCCTGTACCACTGCAGGGCCTCCTCGGCACCCTCAATGTCGCCCTTGAGTATCTTGGCAGGCACCTCGCCGGCTATGCACGCCGAGCAGACAATAAGTCCCTCGTGGTACGCCTCGAGGTCGGCGCGGTCGGTACGCGGACGCATGTAGAAGCCGTCTACCCATGCACGGCTGACAAGCTTGATAAGATTCTTGTAGCCCTTGTAGTTCTTTGCCAATACTATAAGGTGGTAACCGCCCTGGTCGCCTTTCTCCTTAACCTTGTCGGCCTTGGTGCGGCGTGCAACGTACATCTCGCATCCGAGTATGGGCTTGAACTCAGGCTTGCCCTGTTCCTTCAATTCGCCGTTCTTCTTCTTGCAGTAGTTGAAGAACTCCTTGATGCCCATCATGTTGCCGTGGT
>ULQU01024046.1_pt1 | contig 33861 bp, 26 predicted proteins | sample 1954841 | NCBI WGS metagenome assembly ULQU01 (sample SAMEA4835664, study PRJEB28245) | human gut metagenome | biome: gut microbiome; material: fecal sample | place: Denmark | collected 2008
TGAACCACTTGAGTATTCTTCTTCATGTGCTTGCATGCAACCATAAAACTTTTCGACCTGTACGGTTTAAATTACCCAATATGCCCAGAAAGGGCAGAAGCTCCTAGCCCGTACTTAACCCACATGCGAAAGTTTAGTTTAGATAAATTGCATCAAATTCTAAAAAAAATGGCATGTAGAAAGAATAGTATTGATAATGAGCAAGATAATATCATGTATTTCGCTACTTTTGTCGTATATTTGCCACCGAAAAGAACCAATAAACGTGTTGATTCTAAAAACAATATTTAAACCTATAAAAAATTTTTAAGAGCTTATGAAAAAGTTATTTACTCTCGTGTGTGGCGTATTGTTCGCCATGTGTGCTAATGCGGTGACATCAGATATTGGTGCACCTAGTAACAACATTAAGGATGAGAAGGCAAATCAGGTGTTCTTCAATCCTGAGACTAACGTTATTTCTTTCTACAAGCAGTGGGATTATCGCCCAGGTTGGTGGATTGGAGGTAAGGATTACTCTGAATTTGATGAGTTCGTACTTGAGTTGGATAATCCGAGCAAGTTGAAAATACAGATTGTTTTAGAGTATACTGATACATATACTAAAGATGATAAAACTATAAATTATAATACAACTGCTCAAGGCGATGGCGATAAGATTGTCTTGCCTTTGGATGCAGATCACAAGTCTTCTGTTCGTCAAATTTATTTGCAGTATACAGGTTCAGACGCTACAGCTGATGCTCCGAAGACAGCAACATTTAAGAAAGCTTATATGAATGCTGATGTTAAGGGTACTTCTACTGTCTTGTTCGAAGGTGAGCAGGCTTTCGATGCATGGAGTGCTCAAGTTCTTATAGATAAGGATAAGTTTGCCAATGTTAAGGCAGGTGATAAGATTATTGTTACAGGAAAGAAAGGTGCATTTAAGTCAGATCAAGGTTGGCAAGAATCTTTTGGCGGTCAGATTTACTTGAAGACAAAGCGTGCAGGATGGAGTAGTTTAGGTGACAATTTTGTAATGACAGATGTTTCTGCTCAGTATATCTTCAAGATTACTGATGATGAGATTACTATTCAGGAGGAGCAGGTTGATCCTAATGATGAAACCAAAAAGATTAAGGTTGACGTAAAGACTACCATCTTGAAGGAATTGCAGGAGTATGGCTTGGCTATTCAGGGTATGGCTTCCGTAATGACTAAAGTAGAATTGGTAACTTCTGGTGAGGCAACCAACATTTCTAACTCAGTAGTAGCTCCAGCTGCTAAGAATGCTAAGATTTACAATCTCGCTGGTCAGCAGGTTAATGCATCTTATAAGGGTGTAGTAATCAAGAATGGTAAAAAGTATGTTCAGAAATAGTATAGAGTTATATTTTTAGTTTGTTGAAAAGAAAAGAGAGGGTATGTGAATGCCCTCTCTTTTTGATTTTATCCGTTTCGAACATTGATTAATGTTCAAGATATAATCCGTTATTCATTATAAGCCTTTTTCATAGCTTCCACTACTGTAGGGAGTGTCCACTGAGGAACCGTTCTGTCTTTTTCGCTGAAGATGCTCATCCAGTAGAAGGTGGCTACTCCGTAAGTCTTTGCCTGCTTCACGATGTCGGCAGCCTGGTCGGCAGCAGCCTGAATCTCGCTGGCAGAACTGTTCTTGCTGACGCTCTTGCTTCCGTGAGTACCGTATTCGCCGATGATGCAAGGTATGCCCTTGCTGATGAACTTATTTTTCAGGCGGGTGAACATATTCTTGATATCATTGCTGCAGGAAGCATCCCACTTGCCTTTCTGGGCAAACCAATCCCATGGATCATAGGTGTGAACTTCTACGGCGATATGTCCATCCACCTTGTCGATAGGGATGACGAGGTTGTTCAATACGTCGTCACCATTAGCTGCAGCATAGGTATTGATGATGAGGTTGCGGGTCTCGTTGTTGCCACCGGTAGCACGTACTGCATTCACAAAACTCTGGGCATAACCGTTCAAACCTACGTAGCTGCTAGCATTCTTTGGTGCATTCCAGGTGTTGTCGGCATCAAGCATTTCGTTGTAACCTTCGAATACCAGGTGCTGGTCGTAGTTCTTGAATCGGGTGGCAATCTGGGTCCAGAGATATTCAAACTTCTCCTTGTTCTCCTTATAGTTGGCTTCATCAGCCTTGATCCAGTGCTTCACATCCTTATCGTCTGCACCTGTATCATGGTGAACATTCAGGATGCAGTACATACCGTTATCAATCACGTAATCAACGATTTCCTGTATTCTGTTCATCCAGGCTTCATCCACGGTTCCGTCTTCCTTCATGTGCTGGAACCAGGTAACTGGGATGCGGACAGAATTAAAACCGTTCTTCTTCAGGAAATCTACCATCGGTTTGGTCGTTGGCTCCTGTCCCCAAGCTTTCTCGAAATCAGTAACAGAATTGCTGTTCATGTTCATCCACATGGCTACCACATCTGTGCAGTTGCCGAAATTGGTACCGATGCCCATGTTCTTCACAGCTTGCGCTGCGCTTTCCTCAACATAGCTTCCTTTATGGAATACATTGAAGGTAATACTTTCTATCTTGTCGATATCGTATGTTGCCCATTCTATGCCTTCGTAGCCTTTGGCGTAAAGGATGAGTTGGTTACCTTTGTGCTTGATGGTAGATATGTCTCCATTCTTACTGCCTCCAGCAAGGCTCCATTCTGTAGTTTTGCCAGCTTCTGATGTCTTGATAACGAAATTATCACCCGCTTGTTGTCCCAGAGCTGTTAGCGAGAGGGTAAGGGTGAACAGTGAGAGTATTATTTTTTTCATTGTCTAGCGATTTTGATAGTTTTATTATTTATTTTTATAAGGTATACTCCATGTTTGAGAGTGTCCAAACTGATGATAGTTTTGCCATCTGCAGTGCTCAGCTTTAAGGTGATAAGCTCGCCATTTGCTGTATAGCAGCTGATTTTGTTGGCTGTGCCATCTACGATCAAGGCATTGCCTTCCATGCAGAATGGCTTATCGTTGATTACTTGTGAAATACCGGTAGTGGTGGCATAAGTGAAAGTCTTGACGGTTCCAAGCTCATAAGTGGCAGTGGTCTTAGAGGTCCGTACTTTCATCTTGTCTTCACCAAAAGAAACTTCTGGTAAGTCTGCTAATGCAAACTCAATCTTGCTGCCATCCAAGAATGTCACAAAGAGTGACTTTCCGTTGTCGGCATGCATCGTAAGGCTGCCTAGCAGCAGGCATAATGTGAATGCGATTTTTCTCATTGTTTATTTATTGTTTTGTTTAGAATTATCTACTTTTTTCTCTAGATACAGTCCATTGATATCATGAAGGAAGAGCGTTCGCTTTTCATTATAATATGCCACGAAGTCTTCGATGGAGCGCTGACCTGGGAATGGAACGTAATAGTGATTAGCCACTTCGTGAGCATTTCTCCATATCATGACATAGCTGATGGGGTAGTTGCCTATAGCCTGGGATAGGGTGTGGGTCCACCAGTTGTCACATGGTATACTCCTGTATCCTGTCTCTGTGATGGCTGTTGGCTTGTTATGTTTTTTGCCCAGCTCAGTTAGCATTTTCAGATTCATGCTCAGTTCCTCTGCAAATGTACTAAGTGCAGTGCTGTCGCCTTCCTCGGCGTGGCAATAGGCATTGATACCCATGATGTCAATGTTGTCATCTCCTGGATAACGGTCTAGATATGCCTTTTCTGAGGCATCATCCGTAGCCTGTGGAGAATAGGCAAAGAGTACATTCACCACATCGTTGTCTTCAAATCTTTCTTTTACCATCTGCCATAAGGCCAAGTATTGTTGCTTGCTGCAAACATCTTTGTCCCACCAGAATTTAGTGTCGCCATTCATTTCCCATGGTCGGAAGATGACAGGTACTCTTACTCCGTATGGGGTTTCGAGCGATTTCATAAAGAGAGCTACTTTGTCTATCCATCCCAGAAACTCTTCTTGCTTGTCTCCGTCTTCCATGATGGAGTTTAAGTTAGAGCCCTTTGTCGGATTTTTGCATTGCCAACTGATGGTGATAACGCCACCACGGTCGTACTGATTGATAATCTCCTTTCGGATTTTGTCGAATGGAGTGGAGTAGATGTTCAGTGAATCATCAGTCTCGATGCCGCCTATCTCGAATCCCACCAAGGCTGGCATATCTCCTGTTGCTACCTCCACATCAGAGTGGGCGCTGTCGTCTGCCCATCCTTCACCATACAGCGTAGCGTCTTGATGACCGAAGAGATAACCCTTGGCTGAAATGTCTGATAGGTTGCTGAGCAGATTTTCAGTTCGCTTGGTATGCCCATTGTCTCCCATAGGATCGTCTGCTTTTTTCTTTCCACAAGAGACAAGGCAGCATACGAGCATGCAAGCTATGATACATTTTAGATACTTCATGATTGTCTTTTTTTTGTATGAGAATGGTTTGTAAATAATAAACGCAGATTCACGATGATTATTATATCTGTTCGTGTCTCTGCGTTTATAATTTTATAGTTTATTTCTTGTTCTTGTCAGTTTACTTCATGCTTGGTACCATGTCGCGGGTAATGATGTTAGGCTGTGACATCGCATCCTGCCACCATTCCTGTGTGGCATGTGGATTCTCTGTACCATCATTGTCATACCATACCATGAACCAGCTCCACTTGGCTCCAGCTTCCCACTGCTTGCTGATGTTGGCAACACGGCTCTTGGTATAGGTGCTGTAACCGCACTCACCCAAGGCTACAATCTTGTTGCCGTATGTACCAGAGAGGTCAGAGTATTCTGTAGCACAGCTAGCTTCGTTATCTCCATAGAGGTCACGAGCTACAATGTCAACGTAAGCTTCGCCTGGATACCAGTCGTTGTCCTTGCCGCAGCTAGTCCAAACCCAGATGAGATTGTCTATGCCTGCTGTCTTCAATTCATTGTACATCTCTATCCAGAGCTTCTTGAAGCTGTCTGCATCCTTGCCCCACCAAAACCACTTGCCGCTAGCCTCGTGGAATGGACGCCAAAGTACAGGAATGTTAGCTTCCTTTAAGAGTGTAAGGTACTCGATGAGAGTCTTCATGTCGTCTTTCCAAACTTCGTTCTCCCATGTACCTTCTGTCAGAGCCTTGGCTGCGTCAAATGTAGTACCATCGTTGTCATCTGTCTTGATGTTAAAGCTATAGTCTTTATTTGGATCCAAAGATGCTGTAGGCTTATAGATTTGTGTGCCTTCAGCCAACTCCTTGCCTGCTGGTACGAGATATACACCAGTCAAGGTGTAGTCATGACCAGAGAGAATTAATCCATTAGCTTGCATATCTGCTAGGGTAGTGGCATCAAGTGTCATCTCGTATTGAGTGCCGCTGATTTCGAAGTATTCCCATGATGTGCCTGCCTCATCGGTAAAGCCTGTCCAGCTGGAATTCTTGATAGAACCCTGTGCTCCCTCTGCTACATCTGAGATGGTTACAACTAACTTGTCACCAACATTGGCATTAGCGAGAGCTGCCTTGGCTGCATCGTTTGTCATTTGCAAGTTGCCGGTCCAGTCATTAGGCATTGTTACGCCGCCAGCCTTAGGTTCGCTCTTTGGTACATTCCAGTGCCACATGAGCTGAACAATACCATTGTTGTCTGCCCAGTTTTTAACAGGAGTAATATCCTTGTAGTTAATCCAGTTGACACCAGCTTTGCTTGCAGCCATGTGTACATAGTCGAAACCATTGATGGCAGGGTATTTGCCTGTCCATTCATTTACCTTGTCTGCGCAGTCTTGGTTCCAAGCTACGTTTGCCATCATACCAGAGATAATCTTGTTATCTACATTCTCCAAAAGGAAGTTGTAGAGAGCTGTGGTAGCAGCGCTTGTAGCCATGACTGGAGTCTTGTCAAGATCTGTAGTCTTGAAGTTGACGGTTACAGCTTCGGCAGGTTTCCCCTGACCATTGGTTACGACACCAGCAGGGATGGTGATGTTTACATCCTGACCACGGTTAGGAGCGTTAACGGTCATCGTGAGTAAGCTATCTGTACCATATACAATGGCATTTGTGATGGTTCCACCGCTAATCTCAATCTTGTCTTTATCTTGAGAAGCGAAGAATATACGCTTATCGTATTTTACGGTGACAGTAATGTCGCCACGCTTTACCTTGTCAGCACCAGTAGTAGGAGTAGACACCACAAACTGAGGGGCATCTACATTAGGGATGCTGTATTGTGCGTCAGTGTCGGCACAAGCAGTGACCCCGAAGGTCACTGCTGCCATTGCCAGCGCTGATAATATATGATTCTTTCTCATAGTTATCTTTGTTTTATTTGTTTTATTACTCAAGAGTTACCTTAGTCAAGGTGAAATTATCACCTGTGATAACGAGACCGCCATTGTCTACGAGGTCTTTGAGGACATCACTGGTCAATGTTACTTCTACCTTGCCTGTGTCGCCATCCAAGTCATATTGACCAGGGATTGGTGCAGGAAGAGCTCCCCAATCTTTTCCATGGCGGAGGCTGATGCAACCCCATACTCCTGCATTGTTCTTGGTGTAGTAGAAGCGTATGATAGTGCCAGGCTTTATGCTGCTCCAGTCGTAACCGCCCCAAGCAAGGTCTTTGTTGCCAGCCCAACCGGCACCATTAAATGAACCAGTCCAAATGTTCTTCTCCATTGGGATTGTAATCTCTGCAGAAATCTTTGTAAGGATTGCGTTCTTGCCGTTGAAGATGATGAGGCCACCCCAGTTTGTTGACTTCTCCTTCATCTTAGCGATAACGCTTGCTGAAAGTGGAATAGAGAATTCTTTGGCTTTTGGATCCAATGTATATACATGCTCAGCTTCCTCACCATTGTCAAGATCAATGTTCTTCCAGTTACCATCTTGTGACTTCAACTGAACTTCTTCGCCAGTAGGAGTGTATTGAATTTTCAGTACTACGCTTGCTCCATCTGGCAGATTGTCCAATGAGTTTTGTGCAAGGAATCCTTGTGTATTACCTGCCCAATTTCCAAGGTCAAGAGAACCTGTCCACAATGTTCTTGTTACAGTACCCTGTGGAATGACAGAGATGGTATATTCGATAAACCCGTTAGAAGAAATCAACTTCACTACAGAGCTAGAGCTTGCGTCAGCAGGAATGCCGATAGTCAAAGAAGAAGTCTTCTCTGCATAGATGTGATTTACCTTCTTGCCATTAACCTCTACGCTTTCGAGCTTGTCGCCATTCTTTACTGGTACAGTGAATGTGCTACCAGCTTCTGGCATGTTCTCCTTGTCAGAGAAGTCTGGCATCTCAGTGATGTAGCAGAATACTGCTTCCTCGATGCTCAACTCTGGGCATTCTACTGTGGTGCCATTAGCCAAGATGAGGGTAGGCTTGCCAGAAACGGCATTCATAGGAACGGTAACGGTGATGGTAGTTCCATCTTCGTTAGCTTTTGCCTCAACCTCGTCTGAGCTTTCGCCAAACTTAATCTTCTTCACCAAGTCGAGGTTAGTACCCTGCAAGGTGATTACGCCACCTGCACTTACAGTGTTATGATCATATCCAGTTACGACAGGCTTAACGAGTGTGAAAGGAACTTCTGTTCCCTTGCCATTCTTCATGCGCAATACGAGGTTGCCCTCTGTTGCTGTTTCAGGTACGCTCTTGATGATGAGCTTGCTTCCATCAGGGTTAGTGATGAATTCTATGTTGCCTTCAACATTTGGCATCTCTACGGATGCTACTACATCGAGGTCTTTACCAGAAATAACCAACTGTGCACCAGCCTTGACAGGAGAAGGAGAAGCAACACACTCGCTAGGAGCTACTGTTTCCAATGTACCAACAGGTACGTTGACACCAGAGTGGCATACCAAGTTGACATCACCATCTGCTGCTTCCTCAGGAAGAGCAAAGGTCAAAGTCTTGCCATCTTCGCTTACTGTAAAGTCTTTTGTTTCACATTCCTTTCCGAGTAAGTCACCTTCCTTAGGAGAGAACTTGATGCTGCTAACAAGACTGAAGTGATCACCAGTAATAGTAATGGTTTCACCCATCTTAGCAGTTACATTACCTGACAATTCAGCCTCACCACGTGGAGAAGCCCACTTAGCTACAATAGGAGTACCAACAGTCAAAGCGTTCTCAGACTCGATGATGTTGTAGAATGCCTCTGAAAGGTCAGCTACTGTAGACAAGTCTACATCCAAGAGATTGATCTTACCTGTCTGTGCCTCTTCTGGAACAACTACTTCAATCTTATAGCGAGAGTGAGAAACAAAGTCCTTCTCTGGTATCTGTACACTATTGTTGAATTCAATCATGTGAACGAGGTTGAGATAATCACCCTCGATGGTGAGAGTCTCACCTGGCATGATGCTAGCTGGAGAGAATTTGTCGAAGACGATAGGCTCAGAGTAAGTAATTTGAGTCTTGGTCTTAATCTCTTCATCGGTCTTAGTGACGAGTGTGATATAACCTACTTCTGGACCATCCTTAGGGACTGCTACCTTGATTTCGCTAGGTACGCCAGCTTTCACAATTTCGAAGTTGGTGATAGGTTCGCAGCCTGGTATCTGAACCTGAGCTATCTGGTCGAGGTTGCTGCCTAAGAAACGAAGCTGACCGCCACGCATCACAGGTTGTGGACCATATACATTGAGGTGAACTCCACCTTGATATTGGTTGGTATCGAGGTCATCCTCGCTGCAGGCTGTCAGCGATAGCCCCATGAGGGCTACCACTAGCAGTGCTAATATATTCTTGATCTTTTTCATGTCTGTTTCTATTTAAGGATTATTTATTAGGAACCACACGGATGTTGTCTATCTTGATGATAGGCTTACACTCTGTACCGTTTACGCCACCACCTGTTACAAACATGGTAAGGCTGGCGAAGTCGGCTGCTGACGAAGGAATTTTGTCGGTAGTTGCACCCTTGTTGTCGAGTGTGAAACTCGTCAGTGGAATGGTTACTGTTACCCACTTGTTGCCGGTGTCATAAGAGCCTGTGGTTGTCCAAGGTCTGTACATGGCGCGACCCCATGAACCCATGCCATCTTCTCCGTTGAATATCTTGGCGTTTGCTCCAGCTACTGTACCAGTGTAACCATCGATAGGATTGCCTGATAAGGTTACCTTGTCATATCCCTCAAAGGCAATCTGCATGGCTCCAGCACTCCATGGGTTGCTAGATGGGATATACATCTCAAACTTCAATGACATGTTTTTGTAGTTCTTGAAGTCTACGAGTTGGTTCAATGCAACGCCATCGCCTGAAGTCATATTCTGTGGTGTGTCCCAAGAACCGCACCAGTATTCGAATGAGAAGTTGGTGTCATCCCAACCTCCGTCTTCGCTCATGACGGCAGAACCATTACCCAACTGCACAAAGTTGCCTGAGAGCGAAGTCTCATCTTTGAGAATGTCTCTTCCGTGCCAACCATGGTTGCCAAGTATGTTGGTTCCGTCCCATGGGGTATCAAAGTCGAACAGCATACCACGTGACTCATTGTAATGGAATGCAGATTTTGAATCTCCATAGACAGTGCTAACCTCAATAGGACCTTCTGTTTCACATTCTGGCATTGTGAATGAAATGGCACTTTGGCTAATGCTAGTGAACTTCGTAATTTTCTGACCGTCTGGAAGTGTTACTGTAAGAGGAACGTTCGGATCGTTTACAAAGTAGTTACCATAGAGAGTCACATCTTCACCTGGCTTAGCATATTCGCAAGACATGGTGTTGATTACAGGCTCAGGTACAGATACGTGGAAATCGTATGTAACTGTGTCTTGATCTTTGGTAATCATGTAAATCTTGTCATCAACTCTGGCTGGAATTACCTCTGGCACCTGAACAAGCAAGGTGTTCTTGGTGATGTAGCTAGTGTTCAACTGTGCCTTTTGATCGTTGAAGTACATCTCCTTGATGCTTGTCAAGTTGTTACCTACCAAACAGATGATAGATTTCAAACTGGCTTCTGAAATCAGTGAGTCAGACTGTGCCAAATAAGGCATTCTGATATAGTTGATGGTAGGAGTGCCATCTGTCAGCTCGAATTTGTCTGGCTGATCCTCGCATGATGTCAGTGTTGTTGCTGAGATCATCATGAAGAAAATGCCTAACCAACCGAATAATTTATTTAGTTTCATAACTTTCTTTTTTAATGTTAGAGCTTATTAATATTGAAAAGTCTCTCTTACGTCTACGTGTTGTGCCTCTTCCATCAAGTGTGGGTTATATACCACGTCACCCTGTGGAAATGGCAACTGGAAGATAGACTTTGTTACATTTGGCTTAGGTGTATTTGTTTCATAATACATCTTGCTCTCGTCGACATTCCAAGGACCATTTGGCTTACCATCATTGTAGTATGCCTTGTAGAGATCGGCTAATCCATTGTAGCCATTACGTCTCTGATTCTTGATAATGTTCATCGCCTTGTCTACATTGTAGTAAGACATACGTACCAAGTCGAACCAATAGTCACCTTCAAAAGCTAACTCCAAACGACGCTCCTTGAGCACCTGATCCAGTGTGATGCTTGATGGCTTGTCGAAGTCTGTAGGTCTAGCTCTGTGCCAAACCTGATAGAATGCATCAATGGCACTAGCATCTGTTGTAGACTCATTATTGCCAATCTTTGCCTCGGCGTAAATCAGATATACGTCTGCCAATCTCAATACGTGGGTGCTGAGTGATGAACTCTGCTTACCGGCACTGATACCAAATGCCTTCACGTGGTCAGCATCGTCGCCATAGATGTGCTTGGCAATATTGGCACCTGTGGCAGACTGTAAACCATCGTTGGAACCTGGTGCGTAAGTCTTATCGTATAAGAACTTGAGGTAGTTAAAACCACCTTTGTCTGAATACCAATTGTTATATTCATCTCCAGCCATCATCATAGTAGCCTTACGGCGAGTATCTGTTTTGGCTCTAGAATCAGGATTGTCCAATGGACTTACACCGAAAGCGTCTTCCAAGTCTACAGATGGTGCAGTCCAGTCACCCCAACTTTGGTATTCGTTGAAGCCTTGAGGTGCTAATTCTGATGATAAGCAGTTACCACAGGTATAGTTGAGCTGCTCTGCAGACCAACGCCAACCGATGAGGCTCTCATCGCAATTGTTGTTCTCACCTTTAAAGATGTCCTCGTAATTTGGCATCAATTCTTTGCCAGAATTGTCTATAACATCTTTAGCATATTCAGCAGCTTTGGCTAGGTCGTTCTCGTCACGCTGTCCATTGCCATTGCAGTTGATACCGCTCTTTGCGAGATATACTTTTGCAAGCAAGCCCTTGGCTCCCCAACGGTCAATTCTACCAGCGTCGTTGCTTTCAGGAAGCAATTCGATGGCTTTCTCCAAAGTCATTACAATATACTCATAAACATCGGCTGCTTTTACCTTATATTTATTGTTGTAGTCACCTGCTGCAATTTCACTACTATTGTCATGAACTATAGGCACATCACCCCAGATGCGTACAAGGTAGAAGTAAGCCATAGCCTTCCATGCAAGACATTCGCCCATGGCGGTATTCTTGACACTCTCAGAGGCGTTGGCTGTCTGCAAACGCTTATAGATGGTGTTAGCCTGTGCATTAACTGCCCAAAGAGATTTGGAGGTGTCGCTAATATCTGTATCACTACCATTTACGGTAAAGGTGAGATATGGTGACTGTCCCATATACAAATTACCAGACATAACTTCTGGAATCTTGTAATAACCACGACTCAAGAAGTCGTACCATGGTGAGCTGTAAAGAGAATTGACGCTCACCTTGGTCTGGGCATCATTCTGATAATAGTTGCTGTCATTGTAGCTGTCCTCGTTAGGGCGATCCAAGAAATCACTGCAAGAAGTGAAGGTTCCACCCAGAATTAAAGCTGCGGCGATATATTTAAAGTTTGATAGTTTCATATATTCTTATTTTTTAGATTGACTAGAATGACATGTTCAAACCAAATGAGTAGGTTGTTGGCGAAGGATAACGACCATAGTCTACACCATATACATTTGGTGACATGGTGCTGACTCCGATTTCTGGGTCATATCCGTCGTAACCTGTGATGGTGAACAAGTTCTGAATGTTGCAATACAAACGAAGATTCTCAATGCCTACCTTGCTAATCCACTTCTTAGGGAAGGTGTAGCCGAATGAGATGTTTTTCATTCTTAAGTAAGAACCATCCTCTACGTAACGGTCACTGATACGTTTGTTATCGTTAGGGTCACCGATAATGGCACGTGGAAGTGACGCATTTGGATTTGCTACGCGTATATTTTCTATATGATCGTACCATTTGCTGCCATCAGCATATACAATGCTGGCATTAATAGGCTCTAAGCGAGCGCGGTTCATTACGTCTGTATGCTGGTTGCACCATACTGTGTTCATGTTGGTCAAACCACGTTTGGTCAGGTTCATTACCTTATTACCGTAGCTACCATTGATGAAGATGCTCAAGTCGAAGTCCTTATAGCGGAAGGTGTTAGTCCAACCAAAAGTGAACTTTGGCATTGGAGAACCTATATTGGTCTGGTCTTGTTCGTTGATTACACCATCTCCATTCAAGTCCTTGTATTTAATGTCACCTACATATACAGTATTGGCTGCATTGAACACGCCGTTTGTAGGGTATTTCTCTGTCTTTGGTGAACGCTCGATATCTGCCAAGTCTTGGTAGATACCATCCGTTACATAACCATAGAAACTATACAAACTCTCGCCAATATCAGTCTTGCTGACCAATGTCTGTCCCCACTGTGCATATCCCATAATAGCAGAACTAGCTGTACCATTGAGGGCAATCAACTTGTTCTTGTTCCATGAAATTTGGAATTCGGAATCCCACTGGAATCTGCCAATCAATGGATGAGTATTGATGGTTAACTCCACACCGCTATTGCGAATGTGTCCATAGTTACCCATTGGCGCTCTCAAATTTGAGTTTGAGTTACCGCTTGTACCCATATAGCTAGGCAATTGCAATTCCATCAACATGTCCTTTGACTCTTTCTGATACCAGTCGAGAGTCAAGTTGATACGGTCGTTGAAAAGACCTAAGTCAATACCAAGGTCAATCTGCTCCTGTTTCTCCCATTTTACGTCTAAGTTAGGGATGTTCTGAGGACGATAACCATTGCCGAGTGAGGTGTAGACCTTCTGCATGTTGATACCCCATACGTATGAATTGATATTGGCATTACCTGTCTGACCCCATCCTACACGGATCTTACCGTTGCTCAACCATTTGCCTGCAATGTTCTGGATGAATTTCTCATTAGAGAAGCGCCAACTAGCTGCAAATGAATGGAAACCAGCCCAACGATTGTTTGGACCAAAGTTTGAGCTACCATCATAACGATAGGTATATGTGGCATTGTAACGGTTGTCATAGCTATATGTCCAACGAGTAAAGAAAGAAGCCATAGAACTGCTGCCAAATCCTGCACCGATGGTTGGGGTACCTGTACCAAGTACAGGGTTGTGAACTGCATCTGAAGGCAAGTTGGTATTACCTATTTTAGTGTAATCCCATTTGCTTTCCCAGCACTCCTGACCTAACATGGCATTAACAGAATGCTTCTTAGCAAAAGTATTACTATAAGTAACATAGTTCTTTAACTGCCAGAAAGTGTTGTTGTTCTTCTGGATGCTACTCTCATTGCCTTCCTTCCAGTTTGGAAGATCTATAGCATTGTTGTAAACCTCAGCCTTGCTGTAGCCGATGTCGTAACCTAACTCAGCACGCCATGTTAAATGCTCGATAGGAGAGATTTCTGCATAGATATTACCTGTCAACTTCTTGCGGTTCAGCCAGTTGTTCTGCTCCATAGCCTTAGCAATAGGGTTGTGGATACTGTAGTTTTCACGAGCAAAGGATGCGTAGTTGCCATCAATGTCGTAGATAGGAGCCTCAGGAAGTGAGGTCAATGCAAAGCCCACGATACCCTCAGCACCATCTGTCAATTTCAAATCGTCATTAGAGTCTGTATAGGCAGCGCTTAAACCAACCCTCAACCATTTCTTCAACTGTGCATCCAAGTTGGCACGAACAGAGAGACGGTTGAACTTAGAACCGATGATGGTACCATCCTGATTCATATAACCAGCAGATACATAATACTGTATTTTGTCTGTACCACCTTGGGCAGCAATCTGATGTTGCTGCTGGAATGCGGTTTGGAAGATGGCATCCTGCCAGTTGGTACCTTTGCCGAGCAACGAAACGTCACTATAATATGGGTCTTCCTTCAAACCACCAATACCTGATGCAACGAAATCATTATAGTAATCTCCGAACTCACGGAGGTTCATCATGTCAAGGCGCTTGGTCTGACGGCTCCATGCCACCATACCATCGTATGAGAATTTAGCCTCGCCTGCCTTACCACGCTTTGTAGTAATCAAAACGACACCATTGGCACCCTGCGCACCATAGATGGCTGTGGCAGATGCATCCTTCAAGATTTCCATGCTGACAATGTCGGCAGGGTTGATCGTAGAAAGAGGAGAAACGGATGAGGCAGAACCATTATCGAGCTTGTCACCAAAGCCAAGTCCGCTACCGCTGGTGCTTCCTCCCTGGAAGATAACGCCATCGATAACGTAAAGAGGTTCTGCGTTTGAGTTAATGGTAGCAGTACCACGTACACGAATAGTAGAAGCTGTACCTGGGGCACCTGAGGTGCTGACAGCTGTTACACCGGCTGCACGACCTTGCAAGCTCTGATCTAATGATGTGATAATTGAACCTTTCATTGCTTTCTCGCCCAAACTTACGGATGAGCCAGAAATATCACTCTTCTTCATGGTACCGTAACCTACTACGACTACTTCGTTGAGGCTATTGTTGTCTTCTGCCAAAGTAATGTTGTACTTGTTCTGACCGCCCACCTTAAATGATTTGGTGATGTATCCTACATAAGTTACCTCTACAGTCTGTCCGGCACCTACATTCAGTGTGTAGTTACCATCAAAGTCTGTCACTGCGGCATTTCTTGTGCCTTTCACTTTTACTGTTGCACCGATGATAGGACCCGTTGCATCGGATACGTTACCAGTAATCTTCTTGGTCTGTTGCACAGCCTGATTCGTTGTGATCTGGGCTGCGAAAGTTTGCTGAGGGGAGATGCCGAGAAGACTCAGGGCAGCTACACTAGCAAGCAACTTTTCTCTACTTTTAAAGTTCATACAATTTTTGTTAGTTGGTTAAAACAGTTGGGCTCTTTCACTTATATGATCGATACGGGAAAGAATCCAAAACGGATTAGTGCTCTCTGATTATTCCTTCGTCATCTTTTTCTGATGAGAAGGAAGGGCTAGAGGCTAGCTCTAGGTTGCATTTACTTTTTCCATTGTTGTGATTATGTTTATTTGTTTTTATATTGTTGATTCTAAACCTTTAGGCTATTTTGTAAATCTGCTGCAAAGATAGCTATTTTTTTGCAAAATAGCTTGTACATATTTTGCTGATTACTAATACTTTTCTGCTTTAGTGAAAATAAAATGTAATTTTCGTCATATTTATTAAAGATTAAGTGTTAGCGTTACAATTTATTTACTTGATGGTTGATTTATATTGATTATTCTATTATTTGTCTCTTATATATAAGGTACGCGTACATTATTTATTATATGAATTGTCATAACCTTTTGTGCTTTGTTAATTGATCTTTGGTTGTTTTCGGTCAATTCTTGAGTTAAATAGAGTGTGTGTTTTGTTGTTTTCTTTGCTTTTTCTGACTTGATGTGCGTCAATTCTTATTTCTGTTTTCAGATATTTCCGAATATTTTTCTGCCTTTGCAACAAAGTATGTTTATTCAGCAAAATAATACACGGATATATCGGAAATTATGCCTAACTTTGCAACCGTAAAACAGAATGTTTAACTAACAAGATTACCAACGACAATATGAATCATCGTATAGCAAATGTTTTTAGGTTAATAATTATAGGTGTTCTGATGAGTGTGCTGGGGACTTCAAGCCTCAGCGCACAAATCAGAGGAAACAACATCGTGGTAACGGTAACTCCTGACCATCAGGACTGGAATTATCGGGTAGGCGAGAAGGCTAACTTCATGGTGAATGTGAGAAAGAGCGGTACGCTACTCAATCAGGTGAAGGTAGATTATGAAGCTGGTCCGGCGATGTTTCCGGAGGTGAAGAAAAGTACCACTCTCAAGGACGGAACCATGAAATGGTGCGGCAGTCTGAACAGACCGGGCTTCTACCGCCTCAAGGTTATCGCTCATGTTGATGGCAAGGATTACGAGGGACTTTGCACGGCAGGGTTCTCTCCTGAGAAGATTCAGCCTTTCGCACAGGAACCTAAGAATTTCGATGCTTTCTGGAAAAAGGCACTGGATGAGGCAAGACAGAATGAACTCAATCCTACCAAGGTGCTTCTGCCTGAGCGTTGTACCAAGGATAAGAATGTATATGAAATCAGTTATAACAACAACCGATGGGGCTCTAAGATGTATGGCATCCTGAGTGTCCCGGTAAAAGAAGGTAAGTATCCGGCTTTGCTCCGTGTACCTGGTGCGGGTGTACGCCCTTATGCCGGCGATACTTATACGGCTCCTGCTGAGTGCATCGTACTGGAAATCGGTATTCACGGTGTTCCTGTTACCATGCAGCAGAAGATTTATGATGATCTTGCCAACGGCGAACTGAATGGTTACTGGGATACCAATCTCGAGAATCCTTATCGCAATGCTTACAGACGGGTAGTAACCGGTGCTGTTCGTGGTGTGGATTATATTGCTTCGCTCCCTGAGTGGAACGGGAAGACTATCGGTGTAACGGGTTCTTCACAGGGTGGATTCCTTTCCATCGCTGTGGCAGCTCTCGATAAGCGAATCACATTCCTGGCTCCTGTTCATGATGCCATGTGTGATTATGAAGCTGAAATTCACGGAGTTGCAGGCGGCTGGCCTCACTATTTCTATAAGGAAGACAAGGCGCAGGGGGCTGCATGGAAAGAGCAAAAACTTACAGATTTGGAAAAGGCAAGACTCGAAGGTGCACGCTATTATGATGGCGTCAACTTCGCCCGTCGTATCACCGTTCCTGGCTGGTACAGTTTCGGTTATAATGATGAGGTGGTTCCCCCAACATCGTCTTACGGCCTGTATAATTCGGTAAAAGCGCCTAAGACCTTGAGTCTGTACCAGATGACTGGTCATTACTGGTATCAGGAGCAGTGGGATGAATGGCAGGCTTGGATTATTCAGCAATTAAAGAAATAGATATATGATAGGAAAAAGAATTTTGATTGGTGCAGCTTGCCTCATGGCGATGCAAGGAGCTGTGGCACAGGTTGATGGCGTTACGGGCGCATCAGTCCAGACTGCCAATACTTCCTGCAGCAAGGGTAAAAAGCAATGTTGCAATACTCCGGCAGAGCAATTGAAGGTCAGACTGCAGAAATTACTGAACAAGGGAATCATGCTCGGTCATCAGGATGATCCGATGTATGGTACTACTTGGAAATGGGATGAAGGAAAGAGCGATGTATTCCTCACTACAGGTGATTATCCTGCTGTGATGGGTTTCGATCTTGGAAAAATAGAGTTGGACAGCAAGGAAAACCTCGATGGCGTATCTTTCGATCGTATGCGAAAAGAAATCATTGCCCAAAATGAGAGAGGAGGCATCGTTACTTTGAGTTGGCATCCTTGGAATCCGGTTACTGGCGAGAATGCCTGGGATCCGAAAGGTGATGCTGTTGCTGCAGTCCTGGATGGAGGCGCCCAGCAACAGAAGTTCGACGGATGGCTCAAGAAGGTTTCCGATTTCATCCTTTCTTTGAAGACAAACGATGGTAAACTGGTTCCTGTCATCTTCCGACCATGGCATGAAATGAATGGCGGATGGTTCTGGTGGGGAGCTAGCTGTTGCACACCTGTACAATATAACCAATTATACGTAAAAACCCTAAATATACTTACTAAAGCAGGGTGCAATAACATCGTTTGGGCTTGGTCACCAAATCTCAGCGACGAGAAGACGGTAGAAAAATTCCTAGAGCGATTCCCGGGAGAAAAGTATGTGGATATGCTGGGTGTTGACGTCTACGAGTTCGACAACAGCGATGCCAACTATCAGCAGAACCTTGCTGCTACGCTCGATGTGCTGATGGAGGCTGCCAAGAAGGTTGGCAAGATTCCTGCCCTCACCGAAACGGGTTGCAGGGGTATCTCCAGCAAGAAGGATTGGTTTACCCAAACCCTTTGGCCTGTACTTCAGAAGTATCAGTTGAGTTATGTACTCTTCTGGCGTAATGCCTGGGACAAACCTCAGGAAGAGGCTTACCTCCCTGGAGTCGGTGACGGGGATATCGTCGAGGACTTCAAGAAATTCAAGAAGGAAAAGAAAGTTCTCTTTGCCAAAGAGGTTTTAAAGGTAAAAAAGTAAAAACGGTAAAAAAGATATATTATGACTACATTTCAAGACAAAGTGAAGGCTCTTCGCGCTCATCATGAGGAATTATTGAGCCGTAAGAATGAACCCGTAGAGTGGGGAAATGGTATCTATGAAAAGTATAAGAACCCAATCCTTACAGCAGAACATACACCGTTGGAGTGGCGTTACGACTTCGACGAGAAGAGTAATCCGTATCTCATGCAGCGCATCATGATGAATGCTACGCTCAATTCGGGTGCCATCAAGTGGAATGGTAAGTATCTCCTCGTTGTTCGTGTTGAGGGTGCTGACCGCAAGAGTTTCTTTGCCGTAGCAGAAAGTCCTAATGGTATTGACAACTTCCGTTTCTGGGATGAGCCTATCACCATGCCGGAGGATGTTGTTCCTGCTACCAACATCTATGATATGCGACTCACAGCTCATGAGGATGGTTATATCTATGGCGTGTTCTGTGCAGAGCGTCATGATGATGCACAGCCTGGCGACCTCAGTGCTGCTACTGCTACTGCAGCCATCGCCCGTACCAAGGACCTGGTAAACTGGGAGCGCCTTCCTGACTTGAAGACCAAGAGCCAGCAGCGCAATGTGGTTCTCCATCCGGAGTTCGTTGATGGCAAGTATGCTTTCTATACCCGTCCACAGGATGGTTTCATCGATACAGGTTCTGGTGGTGGTATCGGTTGGGCTCTTGTTGATGATATCACTCATGCCGAAATCAAGGAAGAGAAGATCATCAATGCCCGTCACTATCATACCATCCAGGAGGTGAAGAACGGTGAGGGGCCTCATCCTATCAAGACTGATAAGGGCTGGTTGCATCTGGCTCACGGTGTTCGTGGCTGTGCCAGCGGTCTCCGCTATGTGCTCTATATGTACATGACTTCTCTTGAGGATCCTACTAAGGTGATTGCAGAACCAGGTGGATATCTCCTCGTACCGGAAGGTCCTGAGTATATCGGTGATGTAATGAATGTAGTCTTTGCCAATGGTTGGATTGCAGATGAGGATGGCAAGGTATTCATCTACTACGCTTCTTCTGATACCCGCATGCATGTGGCAACTTCTACCATCGACCGATTGGTAGACTACTGCATGAATACACCAAAGGATGATTATCGTACTCAGTTCTCTGTAGAGAAGATCAAGGCTTTGGTAGCAAAAAATAAACAGACTTTAAGTAAATAAGTTTCAGGTATTAAGATTGTAGGGATTCGTACTCCTCATCCGTATTATCAGATATAGATGGGGAGCGAATCCCTTTTTTAGTAATTTATAAATTATTAATTGTAAATTGTCAATTAAAAACAATGGCTCGTTTAAAAGAAAAAATAGCTTATGCATTGGGTGATGCCGCTGCGGGTGGTATTGTATGGAAGGTGATGTCTATCGCTTTTCCTCTGTTTTTTACAAATGTCTTCGGACTCTCGTTTGCGGATGCGGCAGTACTGATGCTCGTAGCCCGCATGTTCGATGTGGTTACTGACCCACTGATGGGTACTCTTGCCGACCGTACCCAGAGCCGTTTCGGTACCTACCGTCCTTGGCTCATCTATGGTGCCATTCCTTTCGGATTGATATTCGCCCTCTTGCTCTATACACCAGACTTCGGTCCTGTGGGCAAGCGAATCTATGCTTACGCCCTCTATCTGCTGATGATGGCGGTATATACCATGGTGAATGTGCCTTACGGCTCATTGCTCGGTGTGATGACCGAGGATGATGATGAGAAGAACCAGTTCTCTTCTTTCCGTATGGTGGGTGCTTATGCCATGGGATTCGTCACCCTGCTCTCTTTCCCTTATCTCCAGAAGATGGTAGGTGGAACAGCCGCACATCAGTATGCTGTCATTGGTGCCGTGCTCGGTATTATTGCAGCTGTGATGACATTGGCTTGCGGACTCCTTACCAAGGAACGTCTGAAGCCGAAGCGCGCTGAGAAGTTCTCTTTCCAGCAGTTTGCCGACCTCGTTCACAACAAGGCTTGGCTCTATATGACAGCCATCGCCGTGTGTACCAACTTCTTCAACGGATTCCGCTATGCCGTAGCCGGCTATATGTTTGATTACTGTCTGCATGGCAATGTAACCATCGAGGGATTGATTATCAACTATACCGTTTTCATGGCATTCGGTGAAGTAACCTGTATGATATTCGGTGGTGTATCTCCTTGGTTCACCCGTCTGGTAGGCAGCAAGCGCATGGCATTCTTCTGGGCTGCAGCACTCTGTCTGGTTCTCTCGGTTGTCTTCTTCTTCATCCCGATGAATCCGTCGTATATCTGGGTGATGATAGCCATCGTTATCCTTACCTCTATGGGTATCGGTATCTATTCGCCATTGATGTGGTCTATGTATGCCGATGTAGCCGACTACCATACCGAGCATTTCGGAACATCAGCTACGGGTCTTATCTTCTCTTCCGGTACGATGAGCCAAAAGTTTGGTACCGCCATTTCCGGTTCTCTCATCGCCCTCTTCCTGGGCTGGGCAGGTGCCAACATGATAACAGATAAGATGGGTAATACGATGATTGACCCAGCCAGTGTCACCGACTCTGTGCTTACGATGGTATGGTCATTGTTCTCACTCTTCCCAGCCGTCATCGCCTTCCTGCTGATGGTGCTTGCCTGGAAGTTCCCTATCCGCAAATAACTGTTCTAACATAACTAATAATCACTATTAAAAAAGGAAAAATGGAAAATCTTAAAGAAACGATGCGGGATGTTCTGGAGAACAACATCCTCAGCTATTGGCTAACGAAAGTGAAAGATGAAGAAAACGGTGGCTTTTACGGACGTGTAGACGGTAACGACCAGGTACATCCTGTAGCCGAGAAGGGAGCAGTGATGAATGCCCGTATCCTCTGGGCGTTTTCTGCAGCCTATCGTGTCTTGAAGAAGCCGGAGTATCTTGAGGCTGCCACCCGTGCCAAGGATTATGTGCGCGATTATTTCCTCGACAGGGAATATGGCGGCATCTACTGGAGTGTTGACTATCAGGGTAATCCGCTCGATACCAAGAAGCAGACTTACGCCATCGGCTTTGCCATCTATGGTTTCTCGGAGTATGCCCGTGCAACAGGCGACAAGGAGGCACTGGATATCGCCATCTCCCTGTATCATGACATCGAGAAGCATGCCTTTGATGCCGAGAACAACGGATATATCGAGGCATTGACCCGTGAATGGAATCCGATTGCAGACATGCGTCTCTCTGATAAGGATGAGAATGGTTCCCGTACGATGAATACCCATCTGCATATCATCGAGCCATATACCAATCTTTATCGTGTATGGAAGACTCCGGAACTGGAGAAGAGCATCCGCAATCTGCTCGATATCTTCACCGATAAGCTTCTGAACAAGGAGACTTATCATCTCGACCTCTTCTTCAATGACGAGTGGGAGGGCAAGCGCAATATCGAGAGCTATGGTCATGATATTGAGGCGTCCTGGCTGCTCCACGAAACCGCGCTGGTTTTAGACGATAAGATATTGCTGCATAAGATAGAGCGCATCATCCGTCGTATAGCCGATGCAGCAGATGAAGGCTTGCGTCCGGATGGCAGTATGGTTTATGAGCATTGGAAAGATGGAGATAAGTATGATCTCCAGCGCCAGTGGTGGGTGCAGTGCGAGAACATCATCGGACATATCGACCTCTATCAGTATTTCCGTACCGAAGAGAATCTTCTGGTTGCCATCTCCTGCTGGAACTATGTAGCCAAGCATCTGCTGGATAACAAGAACGGTGAGTGGCACTGGGCTATACTGGAAGATGGTACGGTGAACAAGGAGGATGATAAGGCGGGTTTCTGGAAATGTCCTTACCACAACTCCCGTATGTGTCTCGAACTCATCGAACGTGACTATTAACATACAGATTCCCTGCAAAGCAGGAAGAGAATACAAAAATCCAAGCAAATCATATATTTGCTTGGATTTTTTTGTTTATCCCGATTTTTTATTGTACTTTTGCAGCCAATGTAGAATTGAGGGTGGTATCGCATCAAAAATTCAACATTCAACATTTAACATTAAACATTAAAAATAAATGTATATAGCAATAGCAGGAAATATCGGTAGTGGCAAGACAACACTCACCAAGATGCTTTCTAAACATTATGGATGGAAACAGTACTTGGAGCCCGTGGCTGAAAACCCCTATATCGATGACTATTACAAGGATATTTCGCGATGGGCTCTCAATATGGAGGTGTTCTATCTGAAGCAGCGATTCAAGAATCTGCTGGAAATCCAACACAGTAAAGAGACGGTCATCCAGGACCGCACCATCTTTGAGGGTGTTTATGTCTTTGCGGCCAACAACCGGAAGATGGGCAACATGGACCAGCGCGACTACGAGACTTATATGGAGCTTTTCGAGTCGATGATGGAAGTGGTGGAGATGCCTGAACTGATGATATATCTCCGTTCTTCAGTTCCTCACCTCGTGAAGAATATCCAGAAGCGCGGTCGTGATTATGAGCAGAAGATGCCTTTGGATTATCTGGAAGGTATCAACAATCTTTACGAAGATTTCATCATGAACAAGTATAAGGGCAAGGTGCTTATCGTAGAAGTTGATAATCTCGATTTCGAGCACAATCCCAAGCAGTTTGGTGAAATCATAGATAAGATAGATGCCAAGCTCTTCGGGCTGTTCTCTTAAAGGTAAAAAAGTAAAAAGGTAAAAAAAATGCATATAGCAATAGCAGGAAATATAGGTAGCGGCAAGACAACATTAACCAAGATGCTTGCCAAGAGATATGGCTGGAAAGCTAATTTCGAGCCGGTAGATAATAATCCATATCTAGCTGATTATTACAAGGATATGGAACGTTGGTCGTTTAATCTTCAGATTTACTTCCTGAACAAGCGATTCCATGATGTTGTGGAGATTTCCCGTTCAGAGCAGACCATCGTACAGGATAGAACCATCTTTGAGGATGCGCGTATCTTTGCGCCTAATCTTCATGATATCGGTATGATGAGCGACAGGGATTTCAAGAACTATACCGATCTCTTCGATCTGATGATCAGTCTGGTGAAACTCCCAGACCTGATGATATATATCAAGAGCAGCATTCCTACGCTCGTAAAGCATATCGAGAAGCGTGGCCGCGATTTCGAGAAAAGCATCCGCATCGATTACCTCCAGGGCTTGAACAAGCGTTATGAGGATTGGATTAAGGATTATAAAGGCCGCCTCATCATCATCGATGGTGATAATCTGGAGTTTGGTGAGAATCCGGAAGACTTCCGAAAGGTTACTGACCTGATAGATGCTGAGCTCTTCGGCCTGTTTGCTGAAAAGGGAGTTTAAAAGTAAAAAAGTAAAAAAGTAAAAGGGTAAAAATTTAAAAAGAACCTTAACCCCCTTTCGCCCCCCGTTCCTAGCGATTCCATCGCTAGTCCCCCAAGTCCTTATTATAAAGGTAAAAAAGTAAAAAAGTAAAAAGGGCAACCCCGCTAGGCGTCAAAGGAGGAACGCCTGGCGGGGTTGCGTTTTATGGTTGTACAACTAAAGGGTTTATGGTTGTACAGCTAAAAGGTATATGGTTGTACAACTAAAGGGGTTATAGTTGTACGACTATAGGGTGTATAGTTGTACGACTATAAGGGGTGTAGTTGTACGATTAAAAGGTGTTGTCACTAGGCTCGGCAGACCTGCTGACTGCAGTCGGCAGAGCTGCTGACTAGGCTCAGCAGCTCTGCTGAGCCTAGTGGCAACCTTCGAGAAGCAGTCTCCTTCAACTCGAAAAGCAGTCTCCTTCAACTCGAAAAGCAGTCTCCTAAAACTAAAAGAGGCGTCTCTTTGAACCCCAAGAAACGTCTCCTTTCGCTTATTCAATCATATTCTTTCGCTTATTCAAATATCTGAATACGCTTATTCAATCATAATCTTCTGCTTATTCAAACATCTGAATTCGCCAGCAGAACTATCTTCTTCCTCCGGAAGAGCCGGAAGCTTTATAGAACTTACCTTTCTGGCTAGAGATGAAGATGCCGCCTTGAGCTGAGCTCTTATCTACTTGCTGGCCATTGAGATTATAGATAATCTCTTTCTCATCCTTCTTATGCAGGGTAGGAGAGGCGATGGAAGTTGTGCCGGAAACAATGTCGAAGCGGATGAATTTTTGGGTAAAAATTCCTACTGTTCTGTTCCTTATTGCTACAAAATACGCTCGTTTTAGCTGTTTCCGAACCTTCGTTAATACTGTCTGTTAACTGATGAAATCAGGCTGTTTTTTGTATTTTTTTACTTTGGATGCAAATTAAACCATAAAAAAATGTGCTCTTTCAGAAAAAAGTGTTACCTTTGCACCCGCTTAGAAGCATTTATATAAAATAACGTTATAACAAATTTATGAACTTTACACTATTTATCACCGTTTTGCTGACGGCTGTAACCTTGGTGGTGGCTGCTTATGTCATCGCGAAGTTGATCGGTCCTCGTTCATACAATCCGGTAAAGGGTGAACCTTTTGAGTGCGGTATTCCGACTCGTGGCAGCTCATGGTTGCCATCACACATCGGCTACTACCTCTTCGCCATCCTTTTCCTGATGTTTGACATCGAGACAGTATTGCTTTACCCATGGGCAGTCGTAGTTAAGCAGTTTGGATCTATGGCTCTCGTGAGCATCGGGTTCTTCCTGTTGGTATTGGTATTTGGCCTTGCATACGCTTGGCGGAAAGGAGCATTGGAATGGAAGTAAACAAAAGAGCCTCTATCAAGAGTATTCCTTACGACGAGTTTAAGGACAATGATACCCTCGAAAAGATTGCGCAGGAGCTCAATGAGGGTGGTGCTAACGTGGTAGTCGGTTCCCTTGATGCTGCCATCAACTGGGGACGCAGTAACTCACTCTGGTCTTTGACCTTCGGTACCTCTTGCTGTGGTATCGAGTTTATGGCTGTAGGTTGTGCGCGTTACGACTTCTCACGTTTCGGTTTCGAGGTAACCCGTAACTCTCCACGTCAGGCTGACTTGATTATGTGTGCCGGTACTATTACCAATAAGATGGCACCTGTTTTCAAACGTTTGTACGATGAAATGGCTGAGCCTAAGTATGTGGTAGCTGTAGGTGGATGCGCCATCTCTGGTGGTCCGTTCAAGAAGAGCTACAACGTAGTTCGTGGTATCAGCGAGTTGGTTCCTGTGGATGTTTATATCCCTGGCTGTCCTCCACGCCCTGAGGCTATCCTTTACGGTATGATGCAGTTGCAGCGTAAGGTAAAGGTTGAGAAATTCTTCGGTGGTGCCAACCACAAGATGTCTCAGGATGAGAAGGAACTCTCTATGAGCAAGGGTGGTCTTCGCGGCTTGAGCAACGAGAACCTCTCTGATAGCGAGAAGCTCGGACACAAGGAGCCTATCATCGTAACTGAAGTACCTGAGGATTTCGACCCTCAGAAAGGTCTAACTGATTAATATAATAAGGTATAAGAACATGAAACTGAATAATATTGAATTGAGTTTTGATAATTTCGCCTCTGAAATGGCGAAGTTGAAGAACGAGAAGCATTTCGACTACCTTGTTACCATCATCGGTGAAGACTTCGGTGAGGAAGGTCTCGGATGTATCTATATTCTCGAGAATACTCAGACCAACGAGCGCTGCTCAGTAAAGACCATCGCCAAGAAGGTGGATGGCAGTGATGTGATTCCTACAGTTATTAACCTTTGGAAGGTGGCTGACCTCCTGGAGCGTGAGGTATTCGATTTCGTCGGCATCAAGTTCCTGGGTCACCCAGATATGCGCCGTCTTTTCCTCCGCACCGATTTCCAGGGCTATCCATTGCGCAAGGACTTCGATATGAGTCCTGAGGCAAACAAGTTCCCTTGTACTGATGAGCCAGAGGATGACTTCACCATGGAGTATTCCTTGAGCGAAGATGGACATCTCGTTGCTACAGAGAAGCGTCGCTTTGATGAGAACGACTATGTTGTCAACATTGGTCCTAACCACCCATCTACCCATGGTGTGCTCCGTCTGCAGACCGTTATCGATGGTGAGACCGTGAAGCGCATCTATCCACACCTCGGTTATATTCACCGTGGTATCGAGAAGATGTGGGAGAACATGACCTATCCTCAGACATTGGCATTGACCGACCGTCTGAACTATCTTTCTGCGATGATGCACCGCCACGCTCTGGTTGGCGTTATCGAAGAGGCGATGGGTATCGAACTCTCAGACCGCATCCGCTACATCCGCACCATTATGGATGAGTTGCAGCGTATCGACTCTCACTTGTTGTACCTCGGCTGTACCGCACAGGACTTGGGTGCCTTGACCGCATTCCTTTACTGTATGCGTGACCGTGAGCACGTATTGAACGTGATGGAGGAGACAACCGGTGGCCGTCTGATCCAGAATTACTACCGTATCGGTGGTCTGCAGGCAGATATCGACCCTAACTTCGTTCAGAACGTGAAGACCCTCTGCAAGTATCTCCGTCCGATGATTCAGGAATACCTCGACGTATTCGGTGACAACGTGATTACTCACAACCGTCTCGAAGGTGTAGGTCCAATGAACTATGAGGATTGTATCAACTATGCTGTAACCGGTCCTGCCGGTCGTGCATCAGGTTGGAAGAACGATACCCGCAAGCGTCATCCATACGATATGTACGACAAGGTAGAGTGGAAGGAAATCACCCTTACCGGTTGCGATTCTATGGATCGTTACTATGTACACATCCAGGAGTTGTATCAGAGCTTGGACATCATCGAGCAGTTGATTGACAACATTCCAGAGGGTGAGTACTACATCAAGCAGAAGCCAATCATCAAGGTTCCAGAGGGACAGTGGTACTTCTCTGTAGAGGGTGCCAGCGGCGAGTTTGGTGTATATCTCGACTCAAAGGGTGACAAGAGTCCATACCGTATGAAGATGCGTCCGATGGGTCTCTCACTCACAGGAGCCTTGGATCCAATGCTCCGTGGTCAGAAGATCGCCGACCTCATCACTACAGGTGCAGCAATCGATTTCGTAATCCCTGATATTGATAGATAATTATGTTTGATTTTAGTATAGTAACAACATTCATCGACAATCTGCTTCGCCAGACCTTGGGTTTGGGCGACTTCCTGTCGATTCTGATTGAGTGCGTGCTCGTGGGTATCTGTATTTTGACAGCATACGCCCTCATCGCTATCGTACTTATCTTCATGGAGCGTAAGGTGTGTGCCTACTTCCAGTGCCGTCTCGGCCCTATGCGTGTAGGTCCTTGGGGTATCTTCCAGGTATTCGCCGACGTGCTCAAGATGTTGATCAAGGAGATCTTCGCTGTAGATAGAGCCGACAAGCTGCTCTACTACATGGCACCATTCCTCGTGATCATTGCCTCTGTAGGTACTTTCTCATTCCTTCCATGGAACAAGGGAGCTCATATTCTTGACTTCAACGTAGGTGTATTCCTCATCACAGCCGTAAGTTCTATCGGCGTGCTGGGTGTGTTCCTCGCAGGTTGGGCATCTAACAACAAGTACTCTGTGGTATCTGCTATGCGTGGTGCCGTACAGATGATTTCTTACGAGATGTCTCTCGGTCTCTGTCTGATTTCTGCAGTCGTTCTTACCGGCACCATGCAGGTAAGCGGTATCGTAGAGGCACAGACTGGTGCTTGGAACTGGTTGATTATCAAGGGTCATGTGCCAGCTATCCTGGCTTTCCTCGTATTCCTCGTAGCAGGTAATGCTGAGGCTAACCGTGGTCCTTTCGACTTGGCTGAGGCTGAGAGTGAGTTGACCGCTGGTTACCACACTGAGTATTCAGGTATGGGCTTCGGTTTCTACTACCTGGCTGAGTACCTCAACCTCTTCGTGATTTCTGGTATTGCTTCTACCGTATTCCTCGGTGGTTGGGCGCCATTGAACATTGGTATCGAGGGCTTCGACAATCTGATGAACCTCATCCCAGGTTTCATCTGGTTCTTCGGTAAGACCTTCGCCGTGGTATGGCTCCTGATGTGGGTACGTTGGACATTCCCACGTCTGCGTATCGACCAGATTCTGAAGTTGGAGTGGAAGTATCTGATGCCATTGTCACTGGTCATCCTGATCTTGATGACAGTATGCGTAGCATTCGGATTCCACGGATAATCTTTAATACACATTATTATAATAATAAGAAAGTATGTCTAACAATTCATATTTCGGCGGTATTGCAGCGGGTTTGAAGACCCTCGCTATCGGTATGAAGACTACCATGAAGGAGTACTTCACACCAAAGAGCACAGAGCAGTATCCTGAGAACCGCAAGACTACACTCCACATCTCTCCACGTTTCCGTGGTCGTCTGGTCTTCGTTCGTGATGAGAACGAGGCTTACAAGTGTGTGGGTTGTACATTGTGTGAGAAGTCATGCCCTAACGATACCATCAAGATCGTAACCGAGATGGTGGAGGACCCAGAGACAGGCAAGAAGAAGCGCAAGCTGGTAGATTACCAGTACGACTTGGGCGACTGCATGTTCTGCGAGCTCTGTGTCAACGCATGTAACTTCGGTGCAATCAAGTTTGTCAACGATTTCGAGAATGCAGTCTTCGACCGCAACAAGTTGGTGATGCACCTTGACAAGGAGGTTTATAAGGGCGGAAGCCTTCCTAACCTCATCGATGGTGGTGCCCCATTGGAAATCGGTAAGTTTAACACCAAGACTAAGTAAGGAGGACTTTAGACAATGATAACAGCAAATTTATTTATGTTCGTCATCTTGGCAGTAGTCATCCTTGGCTCAGCCATCATGTGCGTGTTCACTAAGCGCATCATGCGTGCGGCAACCTTCCTGTTGTTCGTACTCTTCGGTGTAGCAGGCATGTTCTTCCTGCTCGACTATACTTATCTGGGTGCAGCTCAGATTTCTGTATATGCCGGCGGTATCACCATGCTTTATGTCTTCGCTATCCAGTTGGTTTCAAAGCGTACCCTCCAGGGCCTTTTGGAGCATGTCAAGGGTAGCAAGATTGTAGGTCGCGCACTCGTCTGCCTCGTTGGTTTCGTAACCTTGGCAGTCATCGTGTTGAAGAATCACTTTATTGATATGGCTGCAACCGTAGCCGACACCGAGGTGCCAATGGATCAGGTAGGTTCTGCACTGGTAGGTTCTGACAAGTATGGCTATGTATTGCCATTCGAGTTTATCTCTGTATTCCTGTTGGCATGTATCATCGGTGGTATCTTAATCGCAAGAAAGGAGGATAAGAAATGATTCCAGTACAATATTTCTTCGTGCTCTCAGCACTCTTGTTCTTCATCGGAGTCTATGGCTTCTGTACACGCCGTAACCTCGTTGCCATGCTCATCTCCATCGAGCTTGTATTGAATGCAGCCGACCTGAACTTCGCTGTGTTCAATCGCATCCTCTTCCCAGGACAGTTGGAAGGTTTCTTCTTCACATTGTTCTCTATCGGAGTAGCAGCAGCCGAGACAGCCGTAGCGCTCGCTATTATTATCAACGTTTACCGCAACTATCACAGTGACCAGGTGAACAGTATTGAAAACATGAAATTCTAAAAGACAATGGAATACAATTATGCATTTTTGATACTTCTTCTGCCATTCCTGAGCTTCCTGGTTCTGGGACTTGTGGGTATGAAGATGAAAAGACCGGTAGCAGCACTCATCGGTACCATATTGATGGGTTGTGTATTCGCGATGTCTGTCTATACAGCATACGAGTACTTCTTTGCAGTGGGTCGTGATGCCTCTACAGGTATGTACCCAACTGTTACCGTATTTAATTTCACATGGTTGAAGTTTACTGAGTTGCTCACCTTCAACATCGGTTTCCGTCTGAGCCCAATCTCTGTATTGATGCTCATCGTGATTACCACCGTCAGCTTCATGGTTCACATCTACAGCTTCGGCTATATGGCAGAGCGTGATGAGAACTACAAGGTTGAGGAATATGAGAAGGGTATGCAGCGTTTCTACGCTTACCTGAGTCTCTTCACCATGTCTATGTTGGGCTTGGTAGTAGCTACCAACATCTTCCAGATGTATCTGTTCTGGGAGTTGGTGGGTGTCTGCTCATACCTGCTCATCGGTTTCTACTATCCAAAGCATGCTGCAGTTCATGCCAGCAAGAAGGCGTTCATCGTAACCCGTTTCGCTGACCTCTTCTTCCTCATCGGTATCCTGTTCTACAGCTTCTATGTAGGAACCTTCAACTATGACTTGAATGCTCAGCCAGAGCTCAACTCTGCTTTGGCAGGTGCTGCTTGGGTAATGCCAACAGCGTTGTTCCTCATGTTCATCGGTGGTGCCGGTAAGAGTGCGATGTTCCCATTGCACATCTGGTTGCCAGATGCGATGGAGGGTCCAACTCCTGTTTCTGCGTTGATCCACGCTGCTACCATGGTTGTAGCCGGTGTATATCAGGTAGCCAGCCTCTTCCCAATCTGGGTAAAGTATGCTCCTGAGACATTGCACTATGTAGCTTACATTGCAGCCTTCACCGCATTCTATGCAGCAGCAGTAGCTTGCTGCCAGCGTGATATCAAGCGTGGTCTGGCTTTCTCTACTATCTCTCAGATTGCCTACATGCTCGTAGCGCTCGGCGTTTGCTTCGCTGTAGATAACCACCATGGTGGTTTGGGTTACATGGCTGGTATCTTCCACCTGTTTACCCACGCTATGTTCAAGGCATTGCTCTTCCTCTGCTCTGGTGCCATCATCGTCATCATCGGCAGCAACTTCAAGGATTACATGGGCGGTCTGCACAAGTACATGCCTATTACCAACATCTGCTTCCTCATCGGTTGCTTGGCGATTGCAGGTATTCCTCCATTCGCAGGTTTCTGGTCAAAGGATGAGATTATCTCAGCTTGCTTCCAGTTCTCTCCATTCATGGGCTGGTTCATGACAGTGGTTGCCGGTATGACAGCATTCTACATGTTCCGTCTCTACTACGTTATCTTCTGGGGACAGAGCTACTATGAGCTTGATCCTGAGAACCGTCGCAAGCCACAGGAGGTTCCTTTCGTGATGTGGGGTCCATTGGTATTCCTCGCCATCATCTCTTGCCTCTGCGGTTTGATTCCATTCGGTCACTTCGTATCTGCTACAGGTCAGAGCTACGATATCCATATCGACATGAGTGTGGCAACAACCTCTGTTATCGTTGCTATCATCGGTATCGGTCTGGCTACTTACATGTATGCTCCTAAGAAGACTCCATTGGCAGACACTTTGGCTAAGAAGATGCCTAAGTTGCACAAGGCAGCCTTGAACCGTTTCTATATCGACGATGCTTGGCAGTTCTTCACTCACAAGATTGTCTTTGGTTGCTTCTCAAAGCCAATCGCATGGTTCGACCGTCGTGTTATCGATGGTACCTTCAACTTCATGGCTTGGGGTACACAGGAGGCAGGTGAAACCATCCGCCCATGGCAGAGTGGTGATGTTCGCAGCTATGCTATCTGGTTCCTCACCGGTACCGTAGCATTGACATTGTGCCTGCTCGCACTTCTTTAATGAAAGTCTCACAATTAAGTAAATAGAAAAGAAATGAATTTAAGTATATTCGTCATAGTACCACTCCTGATGTTGCTCGGCCTCTGGTTGGCACGCAACGACAAGCAGGTTCGTGGTGTGATGGTAGCAGGTGCCAGCGTATTGCTCGGTCTCTCCATCTATTTGGTGTTTGCATTTCTCGAAGCTCGTGAGACAATGCCAGCCGACCAAGCTCCGATGCTCTTCACCTACTGTGTGCCTTGGTTTGAACCATTGCACATCAACTATTCACTCGGTGTGGATGGTATCTCAGTGGTGATGCTTCTCTTGACTTCTATCATCGTGTTCACCGGTACATTTGCTTCCTGGCAGATGGAACCAATGAAGAAGGAATACTTCCTCTGGTTCACACTCCTGAGCATCGGTGTATATGGCTTCTTCATCTCTATCGACATGTTCACCATGTTCATGTTCTATGAGGTAGCGCTGATTCCTATGTACCTCCTCATCGGTGTATGGGGTAGTGGTGCAAAGGAGTATTCAGCCATGAAGTTGACTTTGATGTTGATGGGTGGTTCAGCCCTTTTGGTTATCGGTATCCTGGGTATCTACTTCTACAGTGGTGCTCAGACCTTCGAAATCCTCGATATCGCTCACCATACTAATGGTGCTCATGCGATTCCAGAGAGCGTGCAGAACGTGTTCTTCCCATTGCTCTTCATCGGTTTCGGTATCCTCGGTGCGCTGTTCCCATTCCACACATGGTCTCCTGATGGTCATGCCAGTGCGCCAACAGCCGTATCTATGTTGCACGCCGGTGTATTGATGAAGCTTGGTGGTTACGGTTGCTTCCGCATCGCCATGTTCCTCTTGCCAGCTGCTACTCACGGATTCTGGATCAAGGTGTTCCTCGTACTGACTACTATCTCTATCGTATATGGTGCTTTGTCAGCATGTGTACAGACCGACTTGAAGTACATCAACGCTTACTCATCAGTATCTCACTGTGGTATGGTGCTCTTCGCTCTCTGTATGATGACCGAGACAGCTGCTACTGGTGCAATCCTCCAGATGTTGTCTCACGGTTTGATGACCGCCCTCTTCTTCGCCGTTATCGGTATGATTTATCATCAGGCTGGTACACGTGACGTACGTTACCTGGGTGGTTTGATGAAGATTATTCCATTCCTCTCTGTAGGTTATGCAGTAGCAGGTTTGGCTAACCTCGGTTTGCCTGGTTTCTCTGGTTTCGTAGCCGAGATGACCATTTTCGTAGGTGCCTTCCAGAATGCAGATATGTTCCATCGTGTATGTACCATCATCGCATGTACTTCTATCGTAATAACAGCGGTTTACATCCTGCGTTGTGTTGGTAAGATCCTTTATCAGAAGGTTCCTAATCCAAAGTTGGAGAAGCTTCACGATGCTACCTGGGACGAGCGTATCGCTGTAGCAGGTCTTATCGCCTGCGTTGCAGGTCTCGGTATGTTCCCACTCTGGGCAGAGAAGATTATCATGGACGCAGTCGGTCCTATCTTTAGTGTAATCATGTAATAAATATCAGAAGAAATGAATTACAGTCAATTTTTAAATATGATTCCAGAAGCTACCCTGATGGTAGTTCTGTTGATCACTTTCATTGCTGACTTCTGCAGTTCCAAGAGCGCAGACCGTAAGTGGTTCAATCCTCTGGTATGTCTCTTGATGGTGGCTCACATTGCCATCAATATCTTCCCAACAGAAGCCACAGAGGCATTTGGCGGCATGTACACAACAGGTCCTGCTGCCGGTGTCTTGAAGACTATCCTGGCGCTGGGTACCCTCATCGTGATGGTACAGGCTAAGGAGTGGTTGAGCCGCAAGGACACAGCCTTCAAGGAGGGTGAGTTCTATATGCTGATTATCTCTACCTTGCTCGGTATGAACATGATGGTAAGTGCCAACCACTTCCTCCTGTTCTTCCTCGGTCTCGAAATGGC
>ULQU01029330.1_pt1 | contig 33711 bp, 19 predicted proteins | sample 1954841 | NCBI WGS metagenome assembly ULQU01 (sample SAMEA4835664, study PRJEB28245) | human gut metagenome | biome: gut microbiome; material: fecal sample | place: Denmark | collected 2008
TCCATATTTTCAAATATTTGATTACGTGTGCAAAGATACTACTTTTTTTTGATATTTCCTCAGTTGGCTGGATTTTATTTCCTCAGTTGGCTGGATTTTATTTCCTCAGTTGGCCGTATTTCACTTCCTCAGTTGGCCGTATTTTATTGCCTTAATTGGCTGGACTCATTTTAATCAACAGGTTTTGGCTGCCTGAAAGCAGAAGGCGTTACCCCTCTCATCTTCTTGAAGAACTTGGTGAGATGAGCCTGTGAGGAGAAACCGAAGGTATTGGCTATTTCCTGAACCGTATGCGTGGTGGTAGAAAGCTCGCGCTCTATCTCCTTCACGATGTATTCATCGATTATTGCCTTCGGCGTCTTGCCGGAGATACGGCGGGTAACCTGGGCCAGATAACGGCCACTCACATTCAACTGGTCGGCATAGAAATGAACATCGCTGTAAGTGCGGCAGAAGTTATTCACCTGCGAGATAAACTGGTTGTAGAGTTCGGAACTTCTGCCCTGCAGATTGCTCTGGCGCACGAGTTCTACATTGATGAAATCCTGCGCCATCGCCAACGCCTCCTCCATCTTCTTGCCCTGATTCAGATAAACGGCAAGGGCTGAAGAGAAACGGTTGATGAGACCATGCGAATTGGCATTATCGAGGCGATAGATCCGGAGTCCCTGCTTCTCGGCAAGGCTCAGCAGTTTGGAATTCTGAAGAATGATGTCGCTCTCCTTCTTGCGTGACACGACGACAGAACAGAGCGGCAGCAGACGGTATTTGATCTGGCTCACCACATCTTCCGTCATCAGCGCATCGCCCTGGCTCGACCAGATGGCAGGGGCATAGATGATATGGGCAGGACGGTACTTGGTCAGGGCATCGATGACCACATTCAGCGTCTCCACCCTGCGTATCATACCAATCTTCACTATATCAGGCTGCATATCGTTCATGATAGCCTCTATCTGCCCCGAAACAATCTCGGCAGGAATATCGAAGAACTCCTGAATACCGAGCGTATTCTGCACAGTGATGCTGGTTATTGCCGAAACTGCATAACCGCCCAACTCGGCAATCGTCCTGATGTCCGCCTGCACACCAGAGCCTCCGGTGCTGTCTGAACCTGTAATCGTTAATATCATATCCTTAAACTTTGAACCTGATGATAAGTTTGAGGGCAAAGATACAAAAAAAGAGCGAATAATCCGCAGAATTTGCAGATAATTCGCTCTTTTTTTTATTCTTCAGTGAGATCTTTACATTCCTTGAGTATCTCGGCAGGTACCTCATCGCAACGCTTGTAGCGGCTGATGTCGGTAACATCATCCTTGGCGGTCCATATCATGGAACCGGAAGCCAGGAGACGGGTTACGAGATAACTCTGGTACCAGTCGCCCTTACCGTTATCATAGCTTCCGCTGATGATGTAGCCCTGGTATGGATCGTTCTTGATAGCGAACGAACCGGTGATATGGCGACCATACATACTGTCAAACTTCTGATACATCTCGAAAGTCTGGTCCTTGCGGTTGAAAACGATGTAGCAGTATGTGCCCTCAGCAAGAGGTTCACCGTTCCACTCAGCCAACTCCCATGTGCCATGAAGATTGGCAGGTGTAACTTCCAGAGAAGGCTCCTCCGGTTCTTCATCATCGCTGCTGCAGGCTGCAAAGCCGCAGGCAAACAAAGCAATCACCAGGAGGGTGAAGAGTTTTTTCAAATATTTCATTGTCTTGGTATTTTTTTCTTTTTTTACTTTTTTACCCTTTTACCTTTCTAACTTTACAACGACCTGTATCGTTCTGTCAGACGGACGGGCATCCAAGCCCTCCAGAATAACAGGGAAGGTGAAGGATTCGGGCATCGTAGCCGGAATCTTATCGGCTATGATGGTGATGACGAGGTCAGCCTCATCACCCGGTTCTATCACCTCAGGCTCTGTCGTAAGACGGGCATAAGGAGGAAGAAGGAGGCTGGATATACGGAGCGGCTTGTCGCCGCTGTTTCCGCAGAGGATACGTGCCTCAGGCTCTGTGCCCGGCTTTACCTCTGTGATACTTGCCTTCGCCTGTTTCAGTCTGAGTGCGCCCATCTTGTGCGGATAGCGTGCCCACTGGTCAGCACCCGGCAGCACCTTTCCCGTTAAGGCAAGCTTAACGGCAGGCTGTCCCTCTACCTCTTTCAGATAGAGATAAGCACCCGTATTGATGGTACCCGGATAGCGGTTAGGCGTGAAGGTGAGCTGCACCTGACAGGTATCACCAGGCTTCATCACATCGCCCTTGACATAAGAACTGGTACATCCACAGGTGGTTCTCACCTGTGTGATGTGCAGTATCTTCTTGCTCACATTCTTACCTACGAAGGTGAAGGTGCGAGGCGCATCGTCCTCGGTCATCGTACCTGCATCGATAAGCGGATGTTCAAACTTCAGCAGTTCCTTCTGCGCATTCACCGTAACAGGCAAAGCCAGGAAGAAAAGCGATAGGAAAGCAAATATCTTCATATTACATCCAATTACATCCAACCATTATTACCGGCACTCTTTCTAACGGTCACAACTACAGTCTGGATGGTACCATTGGCAGCTGTTACGGTGAGCGATGTGCTTCCGGCAGCGAGTCCCTTCACGGTGAGCGTCTTGCCATCTACTGAAGCAGAAGCTACGCTACCATTCGCTACAGAGCAAGAGAATTTCTCTGTCTGACCTGCGAAATATGCAGCGAGGTTGAGAGAAACAGTCTTCTCGATGCCCACATACACGTTAGGCAACTTCATATCAGAACTGAGTTCCTTGTTCTTGATTTTATTCAAGAGCTGAGCTGCATCAATCAGACCAGCACCCATCTTGCCGATGTACTTAGAGAGCTGTACAATCTCTGGCGAAGCACCTACGGTAGTATGGTTCATGTAGTAGGTCTTGGTTGCACCATTCTGATAATGACTATCCAGTTCCTTTACAGACTTCTTCATCAGGGCTACGAAATCGGCAGCACGATAATGACGGTTCGTCTTGGCAGCATAAGCGAGACCCAAGGCAGCCACACCCGAAACGTGAGGACAAGCCATAGAGGTTCCCTCCATGTAGCCGTAAGCAGGCTTACCGTTCTGGATCATCGTAGAGAGCACAGCACCTTTCTGCTCGGTTGTCGTCTCTGCCCAGTATTCATCTTCCTGCTCGCCAATCTTGCTGTAATATTCCAAGTCGCCACCAGGAGCGCTCAGGGTTACGAGCGAACCGTAATCAGTGTAGCAGGCTGGAGTATAGTCGGCAGCTAATGAAGATACGCTGACACACTTAGAGTAAGCACCTGGGAAAGCAGGATTGCCAGCATACTCGTTACCGGCTGCGAAGACTGGAATACCACCGTCTATGACACCATTAGGCGAACCGGCATTGTTGATGAAGTAATCCAGAGCTTCCTTCTCCAGCGGATAGGTCTCAGCCCATTCCTTCTCGGTAGCAGGACCCGGAGTATAACCGTTGATGATGCTAGACTCTGAAGAGTTGTAACCCCAACTGCACTGCAGGATGACAGCACCATTATCGGCAGCATACTTGATGGCTCTCGCCTCGCCTGCCAAGGTTACACTGTTCTGACCGGAGAATACCTGGCAAGACATAATCTTGACACCAGAGTTAGGAGTTCCGTCACCACCAGCTATACCACAAACACCTCTACCATTATTATTTACGGCTGCAATGGTACCAGCTACGTGAGTACCATGACCGGTGTCATTGGCATCAGTCCAGGTAATATCGCCGCTCTCAGTAACGAAGTTGTAGCCATGAAGGTCGCCCTCATAACCGTTTCCGTCGCCGTCAGTCTTGGCACCCTGAACACTTTCGCCCGGGTTGCACCACATGTTGGCTTCCAGATCAGGGTGCTTATACATCACGCCCTCATCAAGAATAGCCACGATGATAGAAGGATCGCCTGTACAGGTTTTCCATGCCTCAAGTGCATTCACGTCACATCCTGCCTTAGCACCCACGTGATTATCGTTGTGGTTCTCAAAGCCATAGTGGCCCTCACCCAGGTTACGGTAGTGCCACTGGCTGGCAAAGCCTGGGTCGTTTGGCTCGCCCTCGGCTGCTGCGCGGGTAGACTTCTGCTGAAGTGCCTTATCGCTGAGATAGATGCGCTTGCTGTCGGTATTGTAAGCACGCTTGATGCGACCGTTGGTCTGAACTTTTGAGATTTCACCCAACTGCTTCAGGCGCTCGGCAGCCACCTTCAGGTCGGTTCCCTTATTAAACTTCACCGTATACCAGAGGTGGAGTCCCGCCTCGCGGGTTCTTGCCTCAGTATTTGCATCAACCGGGAACACACGCTCGAAGCTGTAGCTTCCCAGGATGTCGAGCACCTCGTCGGTAGAAGGAATACCCGAACGGGTAGCCTTTCCGGCGCGGGTCTTGCTCAGTTGTGCCTGGTCGAGGATATCGCTCATTTCCGGACTGAACTTAATCAGCAACTCACCCGCCTCAGCATCTGCAGGGATGGTGATTTCTGAATTGCCGTCAGAAGAGCCGATGGTTGACAGGCTGTCAGAACAGCCCGTCAATGCCAATGCGACCATTGCTATATAGAAAAACTTTTTCTTCATTGTTTGCTTCTATATTGTTTTTATGTTTATCTTACTTTTTCTTAGTTCTCCTGTACTTAGCCATCAGCGCAGCTTCATTAATATCGCCTGCTGCCACGTATTTGCGGTAGTAGAGCGGATAAGCTACACCCGGAACCTCCCACTTGTTGCCTGGGTCGCTGGTTCCGTAGAAGTAATCGAAACTGAAGCTATCCTCTGTCATATTAGAGAAACCAACGGCAGCGCCATCGCTGTTCTTACCCTTAGGCTGCTGGTTGAAGATCATGATAGAAGGAGTCCATTCTACCAGATGTGGATGATAAAGAATCCACTTTGGCACCGCACCAGTCAGGAAGTTAAGGTTGAGCGACAACTGACGGCAGTTTGGCAATACACGTGGCACCTGAAGAGGATAAACATCCTCATAAACTACAGAACCATCCTTGTGCTTGCAAGTTACTGGATTATCCCAGCCAGAGAGCAACCATTTACAGGTATCACCTACCAGTTTGTCGAGATAATCAGCCTTATTGGTAGAGAAGTCTGCCCTGCTGTAGCGGGTAGCCTTGCCAGCAGCCTCTAAAGCTTCAGTCATCTCTTCATCGGTAGGAAGTTCACCCTCCAGGAAGCAGTATGACAACTCCAGTGTATTCAACTTATCCCATGTCAGGAGCTTGAGAAGCGCCTGGCGGTCTGCGGTTCCGGCATTTACCTTACCATACAGTCCGATAGGATAGTTATTATAAACATAGACGCCTGATGCATTCTTTTCGCCCAGCGAAGCGATGTTGGTGACAACATCCGTACGGCGCTGTGCGTAGAGAATGAGGTTACGCAACTTAGGGAAGTTCTTCTCGTTGACGATATTGGTGATATCCGACAACTTGTTGAAGTTGTTACTTACCAGATTGAGCGTTTCAAGGCTGCTACCCAGTTTAGCAAAGTCAGTAGGCAACTGAGTCAGACCGTAAGCCTGAACGGTAAGATTCTTCAGATGCTTCAGCGAGCAGATTTCATCACCGAGCTTCACCTCACGAATCTGGTTGTTCTCGTTGGCAGCAACAGAGAATGACTCCAGGAACTTGAGATTGCCCACTTCCTTAGGAAGAGTTTCGCCACTCTTGAGGTTGAACATGCTGAACTTGACAGAACGTACACGTCCTAAAGCCTCAGGATGAGTTTTCACGAAATCATCAGTAGCTTCCCAAAGCGTTACGCCGCTCCAGTTGCGCATGTTATCGCTGGAATCGAAGGTAGCAATGCTACCCAGCTTCTGGTTGATCATGATGACAGAGAGAGAGTCACCGGCACGGTTGTCCTCAATCTTTGGTGCTGCCTTCTGACGAACGGTCAGGATAACATCATCTGTAGGATTGCCATCTGCATCTACCAGCTGGTCTTCAGCCTTGACTGGCACGAGATGAACCTTAGCCACACGAACGGCAGGAACCACATTCATCGTCCAGCGGAACTTGAACTTCACGGTGCGAGGACGGTACTTTCTGTCCAGCACGATACCCAGGTTAGTACCTGTCAGCTTATCTTCATCCTTGCTGTTCAGAAGCCAGCCCTCACGCTCGCTCTTGTTCTCTGCCTTCTCAGCATCGGTCAGATCACCCTCGAAAGAATACTCAATCTTACCAATCTTGCATTCTACGTTGGCAGAAATCAGACTCTCGAAAGCACGTTTATCGTAAGAATCGGAGTTTTCGATTTCTACAACAGGATCCTTCAGGAAGATCTGCTTGCCATAACCGAACTGGGTGACGGTAAGCTTGCGACTCTGTCCGTTGGCACCCTGGAAGCTGAGTTCTGTGCTGCGAAGCGTGTTGGAAAGAGTAGAATCCACCTTGATGGTACCCTCAACAGAACCCACGCCGTTGGCAGGCGAAAGCATCAGCCAAGGCTCAGAGGTATTTGCCACCCAGTCCTGTGAGGCAGCGATGGCAATCTGCTCTGTTCCTCCCTCCGGACCTACAGCTATCTCCTCCTTATCGAGAGCCAGTCCTCCTGGGATTTCGACATCATCCTTATCGCTGCAGGCTGTGAAAAGCCCGGCAGCGAGAACGATACCTAATGTCAGTTTATTCATATATTTCATATTACTACTTTCTTATAGGGTTTAATTTTCGAGATCCAAAGCATCGCAACCGCGGATGTCCTGATTCTTGTCGTAGAACAGCTTATACATACCTGCCTTGATGTATGGGCAGACGCTGGTTACATCGATAGAGATGTTAGGGTTGTCTGCGATATTCAGGATATAAAGGTGAGAGGTCAGTGTCTCTTCTACCTTGCGGATATCGTTGGAACCAATCTGGAACTGGATCAGGCTCGGACAGGTTGTGATTCCTGTAGGCCATGTACGCAGGCAACGCTGGTCGTTATTCTCATCACGCTGGTGGTTGATGGCAAAGGCACGGAGCACGGCACTGTTCAATGGCTGGGTTGGCACCTCGGTGAAGCAGTTGTAGCTCAAGTCCATATTGGTAATGTATGGCAATGTGGTTGAGCGGAAGTCATCAGAGAGGGATGTCAACTTGTTGAATCGGAAGTCGATAACCTGCAGCAGATAAGCCTTCTTGCCCTTGATGGAACCCTTAGGGATGGTACGCATCTGGTTGCCGCTCAAATCGATGGTTGTGATTGGCGAACCGGCTGTAAACAACTCAGAAGGGAACTTCTCTATCTTATTGTTTGACAGACTGACTGAAGCTGCATTAATACCCTTGTAGGTACCATGACTATTATCTACACCTGTAATCTCGTTGTAAGAGAAGTCTACAGAACCCATCTCGCGAACCGAACTTGCATCGAAGATATTCGGAATCTTCTTCAACTTGTTATGAGCGAAGGTCAGACTCTCTACATCATCTGTAAAGGCACAGAGATTAGCAGGAATCTCTTCAATCTGGTTGTTGTTCAGATAGAGTGAAGAAAGTGCTACCTCAGAACCGAACGGATGTACCTTCTTGATGTTGTTGTAAGCCAGGTCGAGCAGACCGAGATTTACCATCTTTTTCAAGTCAGAATACTCAGGGAACTCCTCCAGGTTGTTGTAGCTCATATAGAGAATCTGGAGTGTCTTACCGGTCTTCGCGTCAGCCAGACGGGTCCAGTCGCTTCTCAACTGGTTGGCTGAGATACCCTTGCATCGTGCCAGGTTCATCGCCTGCAATTTAGGGAGTTTATAGTAGAAGTCTGGAATGCGACTGATCTTCGGACAGTTGTAAAGCTCGATATCGGTCAGGTTTTCCATCTTGTCCCAATCCTCATCCTTAAATTCCTGCGCAAACTTACCATAAACAGGATCGTCAGCATTGTAGAACTTCGCACAAACCTCATCGAATGTGATAGAAGAGTTACCGATGTAGAACTGCTGCAATTTGGTCAGACGGTAGATGGCCTTTGAAATACCGGTGATGTCGTTGGTCAATGTACCGATCTGTGCATCCTTCAGGTTGATGCGGCTGTCCTTCTTGATTCTGTTCTTCGGTGCCACCTTAGGATCAGAGTTGTAGCTTTTTACAATCATCTCCGACATGTTGGCACGTGGGTCATACTTCAGGAACTTGTTCTCATAGTCGTGACGCATGCTGCTCTTCTTTGCTGCAGTCAGACTGTTTGCATCATAATCATTGAAGATGTTGGCACCAATCTTCTCATCGTGAGAACCGAGGTTGAGCACCTGGAGTTCTGTCAGCTGTCCGATGGCATCAGGTACGATTCCCTTTGCACCGAAACCGGCGATGATAAGACCGATGACACGGCCGTTGCTGTTGAGCGTTACGCCCGGCTGGTCGCCCCACATATCGAGTTCCTTGTTGAAGTTCCAGTTAGCTCCCTTGAAGGTAGCATCACCATAGAAGTTCCACTCCTTACCATGGAGAGATTCCCAGATAGCCTTCAAAGCCTCATAGTCCTTGATATACTCCTTGGTCTTGGAAAGGAGGATAGGCACCTGAGCTTTATCATTGAGCTGATTGTCCTCTATAATGAAAGCCTCACCCTTTACAGGCTGGGTTTCGTACTTGGTCTTCACCGCACCTGTCTTGCCGTAGGTGGTATAAGAGGTAACCTGATAAGTACCGGCAGGCAACCATACGGTAGAATCGCAGTAAGCTGTACCTGTGTCCATATACTTATCGTTCTCATTGTCAGGATTCTGATTCTCCTTGCTTCCCTCCTTGTATTTCACCTTCAGTTCAGGGAAGGTATAGGTCTCACGGGTAAAGAGGTTGGTTACGCTGACGTCAACGAGACGGATATTAGAGAAGAGATACTCTGTACCACCGGCACGGGTCTTCTCCCACTCCTTCACGAGATTGAACTTCACCTTACCACGTTCCACAGTCTCCACCATGAGGTTCTGTACTTCCAGACCGCCACCTACTACAGTGAATGTTTCGCCAGCAGAAGAAGCCAGCAACTCCTCGTCTACAGCATCATAGAGATAGAAACCGATGACGGTGTAAGTACCCGAAGCGAGTTGCAGTTTTTCACTTCTCAGACCATACTCAGCATTCTCTGAATTATAAGAATTGAGCACCAGTGTCTGAGACACAGTTGTACCGTTGTGCTCCATGACCACCTTGATTTTCTTGGCATCATCCAGTTTCTCAAGTTTGTCAAGGGCAGTAGCACGGGTAGCTCTAGAAGAAACCTTCTTGCTGAGCTTGAACTGCACATATCCGTATGTGCCGTCCCAGCCTCCGGTTTCATCATCCGAGCAACTTGTTGCTGCAAAGGTCAGGAGAGAGACCAAGAGCAACAAGAGTGCCTTTGAAAATATTTTCATTCTGTTCATTACTTTCTAATTTTTCTGATAGAAGTATGTTTCTTACTCATTCCCTCACCAGGAGATTCAACAACAAGAACCTTTACAGGAGTTCCGTTGTCCTTGAATACCATAAATATCGGAGTAGCAGCTGGAACATTTACGAAGAATACCCAGTTATTATTCGCATCCATACTAGGCTCTGCATTAACATCATTTCCGTTACTATCCATAGCTGTAAGATAGCCTGTCTCCATCATAGTGGTAGGGTCCCAATCCTTGATATTAGGATTAACTGTAAGAGAACTTCCTACTTCTGACTGAGCAACATATATTTCGTCACCATTGTAACCAAATGCTTCTGATATGATAGAACCATACATTGATTTATCCTTTTTGCACTCTACTGGCAAGTAGTTCATCTTCAAGATTGTCGGTGCTGCAGACTGATCATCAGCAGAAGAGTTGGCCTTCTTCTGTACAACATCCATCAGGAAGTAGCGGTCGTAATCGCTCTTCACGCTTGTGTAGTCGTTCTCAAGCATCTCATCGAGACCGTTCTCAAAATCTGCATAAACGCCCTGTGGTAATGCATAAACCAGGAACTCACGGCTTCCGCTGCTCAAGGCATCAATAGTGAGCTTAACGTCACCCTTCTCACCCTGCAACTTCACAGCGCCAGTTACATCCTCGCGCAGACCATCCTTCTCTTTTTCGAAGACTACCAGCTGATAAGCATCACCCAAGGTCTTGAGGGTGAAAGGAACGAAGTTGTAGAAGGTGAAATCGTTGGTATCACCGCCAGTCAGGCTAGAACCATTCTGAGTGAACACCTTACCATCGAGAGATACATTCCATACTGCCCACTGTGAAGAGGTTGGATAAGTAACATCCATGGTGCTGGTGGTCATACCATTATAGATAACAGGTATGGTTACAGCAGCCTTGCCATCCTCAGAAGTAAAGGTGATGGTGTAGTTGCCGTCCTTAGCGATGGCATACTTAGCACTTACACCCTGATTCTCCTTGAAGGAAACACCGCCTACAACTTCCTTGTTAGGTGTACCTACCAGGAAACCGCCTTCCAAGTCTACCCAAGCTGGAGTATTGGTAACAGCAAAACGGAAGTTTGACTTTACAGTAAACTTGTTGTATACATTGTAACCTACGGTGATACCTGTCTCGGTGATATCATTGCCAGCCGCATCGTAAACCGTCAGTATATGGTCGGCAGCCGAACGCTTAACCTCAGCGATGGCAACCTTCTGTCCACCCATATTCAGGAAGAGCTGAGCCACGCTCATATCATCGCTGGCATCATCAGCAGTAATCTTAACCTTGATGGTTTGCTTGCCTGCAGCACCATTGAGTACGAAGGCGTCTGCTTTCTCGCCCTGCACCAGTTTACACCAGATTTTGTCTGAAGAAAGGCTCCAGCTCTCGTTGGCATCGAAGGTGAAGTCCAACTCAGCGCCAGCTGCACCGCCGATAGTCTGTACCTGTGGGAACACAGGAGTTACGGCATCGTCATCGCTGGAACAAGCTGTGAACAGAGTCACTGATACCAGCGCCATCAATACGAGCCAATATTTTGAAATCAATGTTTTCATTTTCTTTTTATTCTACGATTAATATCCTTGTTCTTTCAATTTCTCTGCCTCTGCATCGCTGATCCATTCATACATAGTGATGAAGGTTCCTACGTTGCCGAAGCTTGAACCATCCTTGTTGTCAACACTCATGTTGACATACTGCAATACATAGTTCTGGCAGGTGTTATAATAAGAGGTATAGAGAGAAGGCTGGCTGATGCGCAACTTGCCGTCTCCATAGATGGTACCGAACGCCTCGCCGGTCTCACCGGCTATCTGGTCGTCCATCTCTACCTTTGGCTCAAGCATGTTCTTGGTATTGAACTTCAACTTCAGGTTGTAGCCCTTATAGTAAACATCCTTCAGGAGAACGGTATTCTCCTCGCCTTCCACTACCTCAGTCTTGATCAGACGGTTGGTTACGTTGTTCAGATACTTGCTGTAGAAGGTAGATGTTACCATGCACCAGCCAGAGAAGTTGTGGATATCGAAAGGACAAGACTTCTGCATTACCACGTGGGCATAGTCCTTATAGAGTTCTGTCCAGTTATACTTCTCCGGAATCACCAGTTTCAGGGTGAAGCCGAGCGAATCGGTCTTGCCGATGTTATCATAGATACCCTGAACCTTCACATTTCCTACCATCTCGCCCGCCTTGATTGTAACGGTGTTGTTGAGGATGCGGTAATGCTTACCCTCGATGGCATTGCTCTGCTTGTCTACTACCTCCACGCCGAAGGTGCGGTCGTAGTCAGCTTTTTCGGTTGCTGATACAGGCACATTGAAAACCTCGTTGCTTTCCTGTACAGCATACTGATAGAGCGTATCAGAGAACATGATATGACTTGGACCAACATAAGTGGTATAATCCTGTGAACAACTCACAAGAGCGATGAGTGCAGCTACGGCTGCCAAACATCCCATCATTATTTTCTTCATGATCGTCTCCTTATTTTATTTGTTACTTTCATTAGGCTGAATCTCAGAACCTGGTGCCTCAAGCTCATGCTGAGGAATTGGCCAGACAAAGAGAGGGTCATCCTTTTCAACCTTCAGACTGCTCTGCACGAAGTTGGCAGCAGGCTGGTCGGCAGCCTTACGCTCAAATCCCTTGTGCCAGCGCTTGAGGTCGTTCAGACGGAAGCCTTCCATATAGAGTTCCTTCACGCGCTCTGCCTCGATTATCTTCATGGCGTTGCTCTCGCTCATCGAGGTGTTACCGCCATATGAAGAGTAGCGGGCTGTACGCAAGGTAGAGATGTCCTTACCTGCCTTACCATAGTCCCCCTTCATGGCATAAGCCTCAGCACGTATCAGATACTGCTCTGAGAGACGGAATACCATTGGCTGGTGAACATGCAGGATATTGTTGTTCAGAAATTCTGCATCGCCGAAATACTTGCTCAGCAAAGGCCACTGCAAACCGTGCTCATAACCTGTTACACGGGTTGTGAAGATGGCTGCAGCACGGAGGTCATTGGCGTCGAATGAGTTGATGACCCATGTCTCAGGCACATAGTCTGGACGATAAGTTACGAAGTTGTAGTTATCGAAGATGGTACCCAGTGCACCGCCATAGCTGTTCACGGTGAAGCCTACCTTCCAGATAGCCTCACGGGAATCACCATAGGTCCAGATATACTTGTAATCGTTCACCTGGTTTGTATAAGTGTTGGAAGAAGCCTTCTCCAATGTATAATACTTACTGCCGATTACCTTAGATGCATACTTGATGGCATCATCGTACTTGTGCATATATAAGGATACGCGCGCACGCAAGGCATGACAGGTATACTCATTGAAGTAAATCTCGTTGTAGAGACTTCCGGTGAAGTCTTCATCTACCTTCAGATACTCAGCAGCCTTGTCAAGGTCTCTCAATACGAATTCGTATGATTCCTTCAGAGTGGCTCTCTTCTGTGGCTCATTGCCGTAATAGTGCTCTGTAAGTACAACGCCGAGTTCCTTCTCTGCCTGCTCATCGCTATCGTAAGCCTTGCAGAAACACTTGATCAACTCTGAATAAGCCAGGGCACGGGCAAAATAAGCCTCGCCCTCACACTGCTCCAGCTTGTCGAGCTCCTTATCACTGTTGGTGTTTGCCTTTACCTTATCTACATTATCGAGCAGGAAGTTGGCATTGTTGATAACACCATAAAGGTCGGCATATACCGCCTCGATGTCGGTGTTGGTAGCCTTGATATCTTTCCATCGGTAGATATCACCATAGGCATTAGAGTAGCCCTTCACGCAGTACACGAAGTCTGCCTGCAGATCTGGCAGGATTGTCAGATTGCCCGAATAGAGGGCGCTGCTCTTGAAACTGTCGTAGATACCGTACACCAGCTTGTCTATGTCGCCCACCGTGTTGATAGCCTGGTCCATGCGGATAGAATCCTCAGGATACTTATCAAGACAGGAAGACATCGAGAGGGCTAGGATTCCCGACAGGATGTATGTCTTTATATTTTTGATATTCATTTTTTTCTCCTTTCTTGGTTAGAATTGCAATTCAACACCCAGAGTAAACTGGCGTGATGCCGGATACTGTGCCTGGTAAATATTGGATGAAACCTCAGGATCCAGACCGTTGAAACCGGTTACGGTGAAGAGGTTCTGTGCCTGACCGTAGATTCTGACCATAGAGAAGAAGTTGGTCTTGCGCAACAGACTCTGTGGCAATGAATAGGACAGACTGAGATTCTTCAGACGGAGGAACGATGCATTCTCCAAGAAGCGGTCGTCGAGCTGGGTTACCTCGCCCCAACGTGGGATGTCGGTAATATCACCAGGCTGCTTCCAACGGTCGTACAACAGACGGTTTGACTGGTTGTAAGCAGTACCGAAGGTTACACCGCTCTCCTCGAAGTAACGGTCGTTGTTGATCACGTAGCGTGTACCAATCCAACTGAACTGGGCAGAAAGCTGCAAGCCCTTCCAACGGAAGCTTGTACCGAAACCGCCCATCCAAGGTGCATCATAGGTCTTGCCTGTCATCACCTTGTCGCTCTCACGGAACTCGTTGGTCACGTTGCCATCCTTATCATACCAGAGCTGCTCACCATTCGCTGGGTTCACACCGGCATAACGGTTCAGGAAGAACTCGCTTACTGAGTGACCTACCACATACTTCAAACCGGTGGTTGAGTTTACATACTCGGTTACACCGTTATAGAGTTCCTTCAATCGGTTCTGGTTGTAAGATACGTTGGCACTTACATTCCAGGTGAAGTCGCGTGTGCGGATTACATCACCGTCAGCGCTCAACTCGATACCCTTGTTAGCCATCACACCTACGTTCTTCCAGCGATAGCCCTCGCCGGTAACGGTATAAGACTCAGGAACGCGCATCAGCATATTGGAGGTACGCTTGTAATAAGCCTCGAAGCTGAAGTTGATTCTGTCGAGGAAGCCCAAACGGAGGGCGAAGTTGTTTGCCCATGTTGACTCCCAACCCAATTCCTCGTTACCACTCTGTGATGGAGAGAAACCGGCAGTATTATCGTAGTTGGCACCACCCGATACCAGAGCCAGGTGATAATAGTTAGGAATCTCAGAGTTACCCGATGTACCGGTACTTACGGCAATCTGGGCAGTGCTGAGCCACTTCATATCCTTCAGCCAGTCGGTTGACTTCACGTTGTACATGAAACCGAGCGACCAGAATGTACCCCAGCGATGATCCTTACCGAAACGTGAAGAAGCATCAGTACGCAGAGAGAAGTCGGCATAGTAGAGTTCCTTATAGTTATACTCGCCACGCATGAAGAATGACAGGTAGGAATAATCAGAAGATGAATCTGCCCAGCGGCTGGCACGTGTACCTGATGATACGTTGGTCAGGAGATCGCTGGTCTGACCCTTGGAATATACCTGGAAACCCTCTGAGTGGAAATTGACAGCCTCCTGACCCAGCATCACGTTGAACGAATGGATATCGTTCAGGGTGAAACGGTAGTTAGCCGTAGTGGTCTCTGTCAGGTTGATGGCATCGCTGCTCTGGCGTGCCGCTGTACCCTGTCCGTTATTTGAAGAGAGACTTGGGAACGACTGGAGGAACGCTGTAGAATGGGTGAAATCGGCACCAAACTGAGTACGGATAGTCAGATTCTCTATCGGATAGATTTCAGCATACATGGTAGAGAGCACCTTATATTTCTTGTTCTTGATAGGATTCAAGCCCATGTAAACGATCGGGTTCTCGCTGGTTCCAGCCCAGTTGCCTGCAGCAAGTGAAGCCAGACTTCCATCCTTGGCATAAGGATTCCAGTAAGGCAGCATGAATCGGCATGCTGAGATAGGAGTAACGGTAGTATAGCTGCCGTCGTCAGCCTGCTGAGCCTCCTCATAGGCAGCCATGGTGTTAGTACCTACCTTCAACCACTTGCCTGCCTTTACATCAGCATTGGTGCGGATGTTGTAACGGCGGAAGGTTGAATTCTGTGCGATACCGTCCTGATCGTAGAAACCACCAGAAACATAGTAGTTCAAGCGGTCGGTAGCACGATTGATAGAGAGTTCGTAGCTCTGCAGCGGAGCGCGGTCGTTGAACACCTCGTCCAGCCAGTTTACGTTTACTCTTGAAAGGAGATTGTAATCCTTACCTGTATCCAGACCTACTTCTTTCTCAAACTGTATACGCTCGTCGGTATTCATCATTTTCCAGTTGGTCTGTGCCAACTCAGAGAATCCATACTGTGCACGGAGCGTAATCTTCGCCTTGTCCATTGCCAAGCCTCGCTTGGAAGTGATGACAACCACACCATTGGCAGCACGTGCACCATAGATTGAGGTAGAAGAGGCATCTTTCAATACAGAGATACTTTCGATGTCGTTAGGACTCAAGGTATTGAAATCAGAACTTGAGATTGGCACGCCGTCGAGGATAAAGAGTGGCGACTTGCCGGAGTTGATAGAGTTGGTACCACGAATCTGGAAGGTAGCCGCCTTGCTAGGTTCACCCGAAGAAGAGATGACCTGCAAACCAGTACTCTGTCCCTGCAAAGCTTGGTCGAAGCTTGCCGCTGGCACATTTTCTATCTTTTCAGACTTTACGGCAGACACGGAACCCGCAATGGTTCCCTTCTTTCTCACGCCATACGCCACCACAACCACTTCATCCATCATCTTGGAATCCGAAGCAAGGGTGATGTTGAGCGTATTTGTCTGCGCTTTCACAACGTGCTTCTGCGTAACGCAACCCACATAAGAGTAGGCAAGCGTAGCCTTCGAAGCACCCTTAATTTCGATGGTATAGTTACCGTCAATATCGGTCACTACGCCATTTGATGTTCCCTCTTGCATAATGGTCACACCAATCATCGGTTCGTTGTCTTCAGCAGACACGACTGTACCCTTGACGCTGAAACTCTGCGCCAAGACCGATTGGATAGACAACAATACAAGTGAGACAAGTAAAAGAGTTAATCTTCTCATCCTTGTTTGTTTCAAGTTTACTAATTAATAATTATTATTTTTTTCTCATTTTTTTCTCGTTTGGTAAAAGCCGAAAGCACTCAGGGCGACACTTCGCCCCTCCATTTATACATTCTTTCACTAAAATGCACGCATGGAAATACCTATTTAACTTAAATCGGTGCAAAATTACGAATATTTTCTTATTTGCCCAAGATAATCGCTTAAAATTTAAATAATTAACACGAAATATCTATGTTTTTTAGCATATTTGCTCATAAATTTAGTTAATTGTCGATTTTTTGTCACGCCCGATTACAGTTTGCAAAACCAAGTTCAATACACACTTTTTTTGTTTCTATGCACTCGTTTTCATAAAGCTGAAATTACGTCCCGACGTAGCTTGTACTACGTCGGGACGCATTTTTTACTGCATCGGAACGTATTTTATCAGCTGACGCAAGTGGCTCAGTCAGCTGACTCAAGTAGCTCAGTCAGCAGGCAAACGGAAGCACATCATTTATTTATCTCTTCACCTTCATGTATTCCGTAGGAGTCATGCCATACTCCTTGGAGAAGCATTTGGAGAAATAACTGCTGTTAGAGAAACCAACGGTATACATCACCTCGGAAACACTGAACTTACCCTGGCTCAAGAGCTCGGCAGCACGGCTCATACGCATCTCACGGATATACTCTACAGGCGTACGGCCCGTTATCGCCTTCGTCTTGCGATACAGCTGCTTGCCACCTATGCCTATCACATCCTGCAACATCGAAACATTGAAGTCAGAATCAATCATGTGCTTCTCTATCGCCTCATTAATCTCTTCGAGCAGACGCTTGTCTGACGCATCCAACTCGCTGACATCTACTTCCTTCTTCTCCTCTTCAGAAGACTCAGAGCGTGCAGGAACTGGTTCTGAGGATGATGACTCTGGCTCAGATTCAGGCGAAGCGGATAACCCAGTGGCAACAGAAGATGACACCTCAGGTTTCTTCACATTCAGGTAGCGGACCATCAGAGCTGTCACCTCATCAAATGAATGATGAGCTACGGCAGCCTTCAAATCTTCCGTCAGACGGTTGAAGAAGTCTATACGCATCTGTACCTGCTCCAACACCTCAGCCTTCTGCTTCTGGGCATCAGCCAGTTCCTTGCGCAGGAAATACCAGCTTACCAGCCATGCCACAAACACGATGAGTGCCGTGATATAGAAGAGCTTGCACCAGAAGGAGAGATACCAAGGCGGCAGGACGGAGATGTCGAGCGAATAAACCTCGGCAGCTATCTTGCCTTCACCATCCACGGCATGAACCGTAAGATGATAATCGCCATACGACAAACCATTGTAGGTGATATCGATATTGCCTGAGTTCAGATAATGCCAGTCGTGATCGCTGCCTTCGAGTTTGTAAGCATAAACGGCTGAAGGATGATCAGCAAAAGGAAGGTCGGTGAGCTGCAGGGTGAAGTTGTTCTCATCACTCTTCAGTTTCAGGATTTCTCCACGCTCCTCACAAGCCTGTCCGTTTACGATGATTCCAGCCAGCATCAAGCGGGCAAACTGCTTAGGCTTCTGTGCTACATCGGAACTGATTGCCACATAGCCGTCATTGCCGCCCATCATTACCTCATGAGTCTGTCTGCTGTAACAGATGTTGAGCGGCACAACAGAAGGAATCATGAAGCGCTGGCTCTCGCCCTCAGGATTGATTACGCAGCATTCATTGCCCGATACCACCCATATCTTGCCTTCCACATCGCACATGGTACTTACCTTGCCACCAATCTGCCATCTCTTGGAAGAAAAACTGTTACCCAGCACAGAACCGGCTGCATAATAACAGGTTACCGAATTGTTATCACCCATCCAGATATTGCCCTTGCTGTCTGCCATCAGATAGTTGACAACATCTGAGTTAGCTACCTGCACCACATTCATATCGTTCGGATTGATGCAGTCGAGACGGGTATAGGTAGAAACCCAAATCCTACCCTTTCCATCCATCACCATCTGACCTACATGCAGACCAGAGAGCGCATTCTTTCCCTTGTCAGAGAAATGCCAGTCGGCTATGGTCTTGCCGCTCAGAAGAGCCGCCTTATCCATCACGAAGACACCGCCCTGATAAGAACCCATCCATATCCTGCCCTTCTTGTCCTGGAGAATATCGTAAGCCCAGGCAGTAGAATACTTGCCACTCTTATCGTAGACGATGAAGTTGCGCATCTGACGGGAACTGCGGTCATAGAAGTTGATGCCATGGTCGGTACAGATCCATACATCGCCGTCATGGTCTTCATAAATCTTGCGTACACGGTTATGACTCAGCGGGAAGGCAGAGCTGTTCTGCTTGTACCATGCCACATTCTGATAACCTTCAGCATTCCGGGTGAAATGAATCAGTCCGTTGGTACCGCCCATCCACCATTCGCCGTTACGGGTCTGGAGCATGGCATGGAGACAGTTGCCCTCACCCGACATCGTAATCTTATCGAGCGATACATAGCGGTAATAGGTATGGGTAGTGAGACGGGAGAGTCCATTGTCAGTACCCACCCATACATTCTGCCATTTATCTACAAAGCAAGCCCAGACGATGTTGTTAGGAATAGAAGCATCATCGCGGGAATCATGGATATAATGGGTAATGGCATTGGAGAGTGCCATCTGATAGAGTCCGTTATCGGTTCCGATATAGAGATTGCCGGCAGCATCTGTAGAAAGACATTTGATGGAATTGCCGTTCAGAGCTGGAATCTGTGAGAAGTTCCTGAGCTGCAGATCGGCACAATAGAGAGCGCCCTCGGTACCAATCCAGTAGCATCGGCGCTTGGCATCATAGGCGAGCGCATTGACCAGCGGCTGTTCTCCGGCACGGAGCGGAATCAGTCTGCTGCCGAGACGCAGACCAGCAAGCGAACCTACGAGCAAGCCTCGCGGAGTAGAGAGCAAGGCATAGACATCGCCACCGAAGTCAGTCTTACCACCCTTGATATCGAGCACACGGAGTTCCTTCAGCTGCTTGCGCTTCGCCTCATCGGCAAAAGCCTTCATGGCTGGTGTTTCGGCATATTGATAAGATTGCGTATCGAATTTCAGGATGCCGTTGCCAGTAGCCAGATAGAGCATCCTGCCCTCGAAACCGAGCGCATTGACACGCGTATTGCTGAATGTATGTTCCTGAAAATGGCGGTAGCCATGATAACCATCATAGCTGTAAAGACCGTTGTCGGTTCCGAGCCATATCATTCCATCACTGTCCTGGGTAATGGCACAAACTGTCTGAGCACCTTCAAGGGAGGTGTTGACGAAACGCTGCGCATGGATGGCGAGCGAAATAAAGAGCATAGCAATTGCCATGCTGATGCGGTATATAGGTTCTGTTGACTTTTTCATGTGTGCAAATTTACACATTATTCATGATAACGCCAAAAAATATCGGAGAAAATTCATAAAAAAAGAATCCCCTGGGAAAAATAGCCGCTGCTATTCCCAGAGGATCCGATATAAACTATATACTTTATAACCAACCGAAATCGGTCTTTGTTATCTTATATTGCCTGGAGCGTAATCGACTTTTCGATATTTCGCTTGCTGTCTTTTACCTTCAGGATGATGTCGCCCTTCTGCTTGCTGCTCTGTACGATGACAACGAGTTTGCCGGAGAAGAGTTTCATCTGTGGCTGGGTGAACGGTTCGAGCGATGTGGCATCGCCGTTGCAGGCTGCCTTGAAAGTGCCGGCACCACTCACCTCGAAGGTCAGTTCGTCATCGGCAAGCGGACATTCATTGCCGTCCTTATCCTGCAGACTCACGGTGATGAAGGCAAGGTCGTTGCCATCGGCATTCAGAAGCACATTGTGCTCATCGGTACAGCCTTCTACCATGCAGGCAATAGGCTCATGGTCAGGTGTTTCTACACTGAACTTCATCTGTGCAGGCTCACCGGCGGTACGCTTCACGTCCTCGCCAACCTTTTCGCCATACTGGTTGTAGGTAACCACGCGAATCTCACCCGGTTCATACTTCACATTGTTCCAGCGCAGACGGTAGCGGTCCAACCGGCTTGACTTGTCCTTGCGAACCCTGCCCTGACTCTTGCCGTTGACGAAGAGCTCGCCTTCCACACCATCGGTATAGCAATATACAGGGGTAACCTGTCCTTCCCTGCCCTTCCAGTTCCAGTGAGGAAGAAGATGGGTGGTATGCTGCTGCTCGTTCCAGCGGGCACGATACATATAGTAACGGTCCTTAGGAAGTCCGGCAAGGTCGCAGATGCCGAAGTAGCTGCTGCGGCTTGGCCAGTAGGTATCGTATGGAGTCGGCTCGCCCAGATAGTCGTAACCGGTCCATACAAACTCACCGATTACCCAACTGTAGTCATCCTGCATCTTCCAGTCATCATCAGGAAGATTGCTCCAGGAACAGTATTCGGTATCATAGCTTGAGCACTGACCATCAGGATAGGTAGCCTTATCACTTACTACTACCGGGAACTTGTATACACCACGGGAGCTGACCGTAGAGGCGGTTTCTGAACCGAGGAGGAAACCCTGAGGCAACTGCTCGATATTCTTATAATATTTATGTACGCGATAGTTGAAGCCCGGTACATCCATTACCTGGGCAAATCCGCTCTTCAAGGCATCTTCTGCCTTATCCATACCCTGGGTTACAGGGCGGGATGGGTCGTACTGATGACAGATATCCTGCAGATGCTTGGCAATCTGCACACCCTCCTGGCTCCACTGCTCAGGAATCTCGTTACCGATGCTCCACATCACGATGCTAGGATGGTTGCGATGGTGCTTTAACAGATTGGTGATATCCTTATCGCTCCATTCATTGAAGAACTTGGCGTAGCCGTTCTTGCATTTAGGATAAATCCACATATCGAAACTCTCTGCCATCACCATCATACCGAGGGAATCGCAGATTTCCATCTGCATGGTAGAAGGCATGTTGTGGGCAGTACGGATGGCATCGCACCCCATCTGCTTCATCATCTTGATCTGACGGATGAGGGCTGCCTTGTTCTCTGCAGCGCCCAATGGACCGAGGTCGTGGTGCAGACAGACGCCCTTGATCTTTCGGGTGATGCCATTGAGCTGGAAACCATAATCCTTGGATACGGCAATGGTACGGATACCGGTCTTCAGGGTCTGGACATCAGCCACCTTCTTTCCTTCATATCGGGTAAGTTTTACCTGATAGAGGTAAGGAGATTCCGGAGACCAGAGCTGAGGATTCGCTACCTTCAGAGTAGTCTTGATTTCAAGATTGGCACCTGTGACGATCTTCTCGGCAACCTTCTTGCCGGCCTCATCCAACAGGGCTATGACGGTCTTGCCCGACTTACCAGTCTTTCCTTCCAGCAGCGCATTTACTTCTACTTCAGCTTCCTGCTTATCAGCCTTCAGGGTACGGACGAAGGTATCCCAGGTAGAGAAGTTTTCGTTGCCATAGAGTTCTACGGAAACCGGACGGTAAAGGCCGCCTCCCGGATACCATCGGCTGCTCTCCTCTACATTATTAAGATGTACCTCGATGAGATTACTCTTACCAAACTGGATGAAAGGTGTGATGTCGATGCGGAAAGCATTGTAGCCGTAAGCCCACTTGCCAGCCTCCTTGCCATTGACGCTGACAACAGGCTGGCTCATGGCACCGTCGAAGACGAGTACGGCACGCTTATAGCCCTTAGGAGCCGTCCAGTTCATCTTATACATACCCTCACCTATCCAAGGCAGCGCACCAGAACGTCCCGACTTCTCGGTCTTTTCGGTTTCGCCATTCTGCTCGATGGCCACCATCTGCAGGTCCCATTTCTTATCGAAAGGTCCCGAGATAGCCCAATCGTGCGGAACAGCTACCTGCTGCCACGCCTTGCCATCACGGGAGAAGTCCCATGAAGGCAGGTTGATAACCTTTCTGCTCTGCGCCTGGCACAGCGTTGTGAGTGCCAGGGCAAGAGTCATGAAAGTAATGCTTCTCTTGATCATATTGCTATTTAATATTCTTATTTATATGCATCAAATACGGCAGTTGGTTTGCCGCTGTTGTCGAAGGCTCCCTTGGTATATGCATCCCAACCCAGAGTGATATAGTTGGCTGGTTTCCAGTTGTTGTAAACTTCCGGTTCCCAATAGAAGATACCCTCGCAGGTAGAAATCTTCTTACAGCCATCCACCATCTTCTTCATCAATGGCGCAGCCTGCTCAGAACCCCACCACATACCGATTTCAGAGATGATGACGTCCTTGCCATACTTGGAAGAAAGAGTCTGGATGTTAGAGAGACAACTCTCTGCATAACTCTGCCAGTTATCATCTTCCGGATAAAGAGACAGTCCGATGACATCCCACTTTCCACCATTGTCCTTCAGCTTATCGTAGAGCCAGGTAAGTCCACCGAGGTCCTGACCCTTATCTACATGCACGATGACTTTTGCCTTAGGATAAACTTCCTTTACAGCATCATAACCGGCGTTGATATAAGCAGCAAAATTGGCTGCATTCTTAGATACCTGACCGGTTACAGCCTCATCGCTATTCCAGAGCATTCCGTCGCGGGTTTCATTACCCACCTGCACCCACTCTACGTTGGTTACACCTCTATCCTTCAGGGCTGTCAACACATCCTTTGTATGATCAGCCACAGCCTGTTTCATCTGTTCGGCAGTATAGCCCTGCCATGCAGCAGGAACTTTCTGGTTGCCCGGGTCAGCCCAGGTATCAGAATAGTGGAAGTCAATCATCAGACGGAAGCCGAGCTGCTGAGCTCGCCAAGCCTTGGCGATGACATCATCCTTGCCACACCAGCCACCTTCCGGATTTACCCAGACACGCAGACGGATGGAATTGGTTCCCTCTTCGCGGAGGAGTTTCATGCATTCTGTAGCCTTGCCATTCTGATTATAGAATTTCACACCATCCTTCTCCATCTCTGTGAGCCAACTTACATCGGCGCCCTTGGCGAAGCCACTCATATCGTATGTCTTCTCCTTTTCAGGAGTGGTATTATCATCATTGCTGCAACTCGTGCCCGTGATAGAAAACAAGAGTGCTGAAGCCAGCAATATGGCTTTTCCAAATATATTCTTCATTGCTATTTTTCTTATTAATTATTCATATTTCCATGTCATGGTGTTGAGGTCAGCGGTAACGGTAACTTCACCACCAGTTACATCATCCTTGAACCAAATGTCCCAACAGTCACTAGCTGTTGACAATTTAAAAAGATCGCTTGGATCAGAACCATACCAAGTCTGCTTGTCGTCCTTGTTTTCACCTACGAAGATAAACCGGAAATTCTCCCAAGCATATGGTTTGTACGTGCAGGTATAAACACCATCGCTCACCTTGTTCATCAAGGCAAGAAGGGTGTTGCCATCCTTGCTGAACATGCAGAGAGTATTGCTAGCCTCTGACTCTGAATAAGGTGTAACGTTCACCTGGCACACATTGCTGTAAGCAGCATCGAGATTGTTGCCCATCTGACTCCTGATGCGGAAATAGAGAGGCGCACTCTGACCCGGAGTCGTTCCCAGATCCTTGGCAAGGGAGTTGAGGTCAGCACCGGTGAAAGCCTTGGAAAGGTCGGTTACGGTGAATTCCTTTTCTGAAGTAAAGTTCTCTGAGGCTGATACCTGCAGATAAGTTTTCAGCACTCCGCTGCCCGCAGGCTTGGTTTCATCGCTCGAAAGCAAGGTAGGATTCTGCCAAGCCAACGAGAGGACAACGTCCTTACTGTTATCTACAGACAGCTTCACATCGGATGCCGATGCCATCAGATCGGATGCCTTGAAGCCATCCAGATATATCTTGTCGCCACTCTCGTCGCAACTCACCAGAGCGGTGAGTGCGCAGAGAAGCATCATCAGGTTTCTAAATATCTTTTTCATTCTTTTATCCTATTAATAGTTGTCGTTATGAAGATTTGGATTGGCGGTAAGCTCGGTGTTAGGGATTGGATAGATGTTGTACTTGCTATCCACTGCCTGTCCGTCGTGAGTTCCACCCTTCCACTGCCAGATGTACTTATTAGTAGTAAACTGACCATAGCGAATCAGGTCGGTACGGCGATAACCTTCATGATAGAGTTCACGGGCACGCTCATCGAGGATGAACTGGAGGAAGGCATCGTCATCAGCAAAGTTGCTTGCCCATACATCAGAAGCATGAGAGCGCTCACGAAGCTGGTTGATCCAATAGATAGCACCCTGCTTGCGGGAAGCAATCACGGTTGGATCTGCAGCATCACTACCACCAGCCCAGTTATCCCAGTCATTATGCAGACGAACCACGCACTCGGCATACATCAGATAAACATCTGCCAAACGGAAGAGTGGGTAGTCGGTTTCTACACCTGCATCGGCAGTATTAGATGCTGTAGTACCATCATCCTTCAGGTTACTCCATTTCTCTGAGAGATAGCCGGCGGTTTCTGTAGTCATGCTGGAAATATCCTTGCTCTGACCATTGGTAAAGAACTTGCAACGCTTGTCGCCACTGCCGTCGATATCGGTCTGAGTAAACTTATCCACGAACTCAGGACGAAGACGGAATTCACTCCAGCCGGCAGTTACACCATAATCGGCTACATTCTGGTTGGCATTCGACATACTTACCTGTCCACAAACCAGATAAGTAGATGAACCCCAGCTTACAGTATGCTCAGCACTTACCGGCAAGGCAAAGATAATCTCGTTGGTACGCTTGTCGTTATCTGCATTGAAGAGCTTGCTGTAATCAGACTCCAAAGAGTAGCCCATATTCATCACCTTCCAGCAAGCCTCCTTGCACTCAGCATACTTGGCAACGCCGGTATAAACTTCGCTATTCAGATAAAGCTTGGCAAGCAAGGTATAGGCAGCACCCTGAGAAGCCTGACCGTAAGGACAGGTGGATGCAGGAAGCATATCGCCTACACAATCCTTCAACTCGCTCTCGATATAATCGAATGTCTGCTGAGGAGTATAACGAGGAGGAATGTAGCTGCCCACAGGGTCGTTCTCTGTCACCATCGGAATGTTGCGATAGAAATCGAGGGCATGGTAATAGAACAGAGCGCGCATGAAGCGGACTTCTGCCTTATACTCCTTCATCTTCTCTGCATCAGCACCCGAGAAATTGGCATTATTGGCATTGCGCAGGAACTCGTTGCAAAGGGCGATGTTGTAGTAGATACGATAATACATATCTGATACCCACGCATCGTTGGCATCCCATGAAAGATAGGTCAGGCCGGTGGTCTGCTCACCTGTCAGCCAGGTAGAGGCAAATTCATCGGTACCACACTCCTGCATATTGATAAACATACGCATGTAATCGAAACCACTGCCGGCGTTCAATACGGATTCCATATCCTTATTATCGCCGCCCTTACCCTGACCACTAGTCACCATGGCAGCATAAATCTTACCCAGCACAGCCTCGTAATTGGCAAGCGAGGTATAAACATCCTTAGAGGTTGTCTCTGTATGAGGATATTGGTCGAGATCGGAAACACAGCTGGTTGTGCCTGTCAGCACCGCTGTTCCCATCATCATACTATATAATATATTCTTAAGTTTCATTGTTATCTGTTTTGATTGTTAGAACTGAAGTCCGAGGCTTACTGAGTAAGTGCGAGGACGTGGATAGAATGAGTTGTCCATTCCGTTTGGCACCTCAGGATCTGTACCTGAGTAACCGGTGATGGTGAATACATTCTGTACCATTGCAGATACGGTGAGCGAAGCCCACTTGTTGATCTTGCCTACATTGTAACTCAAACTCAGGTTGTCGAGTTTCAGGAACGAAGCATTCTCTACGTAGTAATCAGAGAGATACTGACGGGTCTTGAAACCAGTCTTCAGGAAACTGGTGTTGAGGTTGTTGAGCTGTGAGTTGTTGTAACTTACTGTCTCGAAAGCACCTGTACTCATACCCATTCCGTTGTATACATAGTTGTCGATGTTGGCACGGAAACTCATACCGAGTGTCAGCTGCTTGTATCTCAAAGATGTGCTCAAGCCCATGATGTACTTAGGGGCTGGAGAATGATAGCGGTAGAGATCTGACTCATTGATTTCGCCATCGTTGTTGAGATCGGCATAAGCGCCCTCGATTGGCTTGCCTGTCTTAGAGTCGTAGAGCTGATGATATACATAGAACATGTATGGCTCATATCCCTCAGAGAGTACCTGGAACTGGTAAGCATCGATAGATGGACCTACCTTCACGTTGGTCTGGCTTCCACCCTTTATCAATGAAAGGTTCTTCACCTTCATGTTCTGCCAGGTAAAGTTGTAGCTCAGATTCCACTCCCAGTCCTTGGTCTGGATAGGGGTTGCATTCAGAGAAACCTCAATACCCTTGCTGTCCACATTACCTACGTTGGTAAGGATAGTCTTTGAGAAGTTGGTACCTGCTGCTGTTGGTACTGATGCCAACAGGTCCTTGGTCTTGCGGGTATAGAAATCGATGGCACCACCGATACGGCCATCCAGAAATCCGAAATCGAGACCGAAGTTCCAGGAGGTTGTAGTCTCCCACTTCAAGTCTGATACGTATGCCTCAGGACGGTAAGTATTGATATACTGTCCGTTGATGAATGCTTCGGTACCTGCCACGCTGTAGGTATAAACCGGCAGATAGTTGTAGTTGCCGATACCTTCCTGCTGACCGGTAACACCATAGCTGGCACGGAGTTTCAAGTTAGAAAGTACCTTCTGGTTCTTCAACCAAGGCTCTTCTGTCAAAGTCCAGCCCAAAGCAACAGATGGGAAAGTACCCCAACGGGTATCCTTAGAGAAACGGGAAGATGCGTCTCGACGAACGGTAGCCGTCAGGAGATACTTTCCATCGAATGAATAGTTGATACGTCCGTAATATGACAACATTACATGACGGTAATCTGATGCCTTTACGGTTGACAGATTTGTGCCTGCCGCACTTTTGGTATAATAAAGAGGTGTAGTACTCTTCCAGTACTGGTAGTCGTAACCGGCTGTCAGATCTACATTACTCTTGATATCTTCGAAATATTTTGCATAGTTGGCATAGAGGGTAAGCAAGCGGTTCTCGTTCTTCTGAGGACCATACTTGTAATCGCTACCGCCCAAAGACTCATCCTTGTTGTAGCTCTGTGCTGCGTAGGCAGGAACATAAACGGTTCCGTCGCCCTTGGCATAGTCAGCACCCACGGTAGCATGGAGCTTGAGGTCTGGCAGGAAATGAACCTTGTAATCTACATCCATCGAACCGATGAAGCGGCTTACCTTACTCTTTGAATCATACAGATCAACCAGACCGCGAGGGTTTCTTACACCCGCATTCACTGGATAGCCATCAGCATCGAGTGCCTCATTATAGCCACCATACTTGTCGTTACCGGAATAAACCGGGATGGTTGGGTTGAATGTGGCAGCTGCCCATACGGCACCACCATTATTGAATGAGTTGTTATTGAGCGTTCCCTTGGCGTTGATGGTCAACTTCAGGTGATCCTGGAAGAAGCTAGGAGTCAATACCACGTTACCTGTCCAGCGCTCTACATTGTCTTTGCGAACCAGACCGCTCTGGTTGTAATAGCCTACAGACACACGGAATGGCAACCACTTGTCGATGCTGCCGCTCACGCTGAGGGTATTATCTGTACCGAAAGCTGTGCGGTAAACCTCATCGTTCCAATCGGTATTGGCTGTACCGAGCAATGACTTTTGGTTATCTGTACCAAACTGGTTGATGACATTCACGAATTCATCACGACTCAGCATATCTACCATCTGCGCACGGGTCTGCAAACTGTTGGTGGTATTGAAGTTCACCTTTACAGCACCCTGCTGTCCCTTCTTGGTGGTAATGATGATGACACCGTTAGATGCACGGGAACCATAGATGGCTGTAGAAGAAGCATCCTTCAATACAGTCATGCTCTCGATATCAGAAGGGTTGATCATGCTGAGGAAGTTGCTGCTGTTACCCGAGATACCACCCTGCTCCAATGGCACACCATCAAGCACGATAAGAGGGTCGTTGCTGGCATTAAGAGATGCACCACCACGCACACGGATGGTACTACCGGCAGAGGCAGAACCACTGTTGGACATAATCTGTACACCCGAAACCTTACCGTTGATCAACTGTTCTGGAGAAGAAACGAGACCTTTATTAAAGTCCTTCGATTTCACGGTAGCTACGGAACCAGTCAGGTCACTCTTTCTTGCCGTACCATATCCGATGACCACGACATCAGCCAGCGCCTTGCTGTCAGATTCGAGTTTCACCTTCATATTGTCTGAGATAGAAAGTACCTTATCAATATAACCGATATAAGATACCTTGATCTTCTTGGCTGAAGAAGATACCTGAAGACTGAAGTTACCGTCAAAATCAGTAACTGTACCGCCCTTTTCGCCTTCCACCATGACAGTGGCGCCAATCAGAGCCTCACCATTCTGCGCATCTGTCACCTCACCTTTGATGGTTCTTGTCTGCGCCATGAGTTGCAGACATCCGATGACGAACAATGCCACGAGAAGCAAACTTCTCTTTGCTAAATTCTGGATTGCTTTCATTGTTTTACTTTTAGGTTGCGTTTTACGTTTAAATGAGTTTGCGTTTAAAATTGTTTTCGGTTGCAAAAGTAAAGAAAAAAGAGAAAAGCAGCAGATAGATTTAAGACAAAAATAAAGAAAAAACGGACAAAAGCAAATCTTTATCTAGCTTTTGTCCGTTTTTTCATTAAAGAGGCAGGAATCTTTATCGGATTCTCACCTGATAATTACCTTCTTCACGCTTACATGTCCATCAAGGCTCACCTTCCTGACGATATTGATTCCCTTCTGAGGTGCTGAAAGACGGGAACCTGCCAAATCATAATACTCGATGCGAGAGGAGCCGGTTTCTGCTAACATGTCGGTATGGGAAATACCGGTTGTAGCACCTGCCATTTCCTTTCCTTCTGCATCGTAGGTCTTAGCTGTGCTGTAATTCTTGATGGCATGATCGAATTCAGACACATCCACCATAGGAATTGCAGAGGTATAAGCCTTCCAGATTTCTACCTTACCTGCGCCAGAATACTTCTCGCAGATGGCAGGAACATCTACCGTCTTGTCGAGATAATGCTGGGTGTAAGAGGATGTGGTTTGAGTAGGAACCCAATCTGTCTTGGTTACAGGAAAAGACTTGCTAATCTTAGCGCCATCAATATTGGTATAACCTTCCATCAAGTTGTTACAGCCCTTGTAGATACAATCATAGCCTTCAGCCTTAGAGATATTCAAGCTACCACCTCTATCAGAGCGGATAGGCGACTTCGTATCTTCGAAATAGCAACCTTCTTCGTATGCCACAGCTCCTGTACGGATATCCCAGCCATCCTCGCAACCACGCATATAGTTATTATAATAATGTACATGACCACCACGCTGGAGAGGAAGACGGGAGCCTTCTATCTGATTAAAGAAATTATGATGGAAAGAGATGGTACGGCAGTTCTCATAAACATCTGAATCACCCTTACCCCACAAGCAGCTCTTGTCATGGTCGTGGAAATAGTTATAGCTGAATGTCATCCACTGCACATTGTTCTTGCAGTCGAGCAAACCATCATAGCGGTCTTTATTGGCTGCACCACCATTGAAGAATTCACAATGGTCTATCCAAATATGTCCACCCCAGTCGGTCTTGGCACTCACCTTATCTGCCTGGATTCCGATGCAGTCAGGGTCACCCACTTCTACCTGTGCTCCATTACGCCAAGCCACAATCTTATTCTCACCTGTTCTGAGCACAGGAACGCCCTTCATGGTGAAACGGCAGTTACGGATGATGATGTTATCAACCGACTGCATCACGAAGGTGATATGAGAAAAGAGAGGAGCCTCACCTGTTGTTGGGTTCACCACGCCAATCAAAGTCTTATTAGGAGCAACCATAATGCGCTCGCCATAGACAGACTCTACGCCAGACTTACCACTCTGGTCGTCAAGCAAACGACCGGTACTCAGATCATCCACATAGCACTTGATGCCTGTAGTAATATCATGATCTACGATAACGATATATGGGTCAGTTGCCTGGAGATAGGCCTGCAGCTGAGAGAAGTTATCAGCCTTCACCACCTTACCACCGGCACCACCGGTAGTTCCTCCGACACGATACCAGTTGGTACCAGGAGTACCTTCATAGGCAGCGAAGCCATCCAAAGAGAAATCACGACCATCCTGGGTCTGTGCATTTGCCATCATAGAGAAGCTACAAAGCAAAGCAGAAGCCAAGAGAGTTTTACGGCAAACAGCCTTAAGCTGTGCAGAAAAAGTAGAGTTTGTTTGTTTCATTTTAGATAAGATTAGTTTTTGTTTCTAAAAAAGGGCTGTCCTCTTCAAGAAAAGACAGCCCTTGAAATTATTGTATACATCCTTCCCTCATCGGGCAAAACACATTCATTATTCTGTTACAGGTACAAGTTTGATGAGAGCTACTGTAGTAGAGTCACCCTTTGTAATCTTATGAGCACCTGCCTCAAGCACAACTGTTGTAGGAGCTCCAGTCTGCTTTACGCCATCTACCTTTACATTAGTGTTTGTACCAGAAAGACCATAATATACATACAGAGTCATCTTCTGAGATGTGGTGAAAGAAACTTCAGTTTTACTTTCCATCTTAAGACTTGCTGTATAAGTTGTACCATCAATAACTGTTTCTTCCTTTTTAACATTCTTAGCTTCACCTATCAAAGCAAATGAAGTGTTAGAAAGAGTACCATCAGCTGCAAAACTGCAAGTTACTGTACCCTCAATAACTGGAGCATCTGGACCTGGAGTTGGATCTGGAGTTGGATCTGGGGTAGGATCTGGGGTAGGATTTACTGTGCCACCATCGCCAGAAGCATTGCTCTCACCGAACACCTTAACAACACCAGAAGTATAAGCGTCAAGAATACTTGCCAAAGCAGGCAATGGCTGCTGATGGCCATTGGTTACTACCGTCTCATCAGGAATAACGAAATCAATGTCACCATGATTCAAACGACCTGCACCATAGAAACCTTCTACAATAGAAGGAACGTCTTCTGCCTTATCTGCAGTGTATGCATACATGAGGCTTGAGTTGGTATCGAAGTTGTCGTAAGAAGTACCACCAACCAAAGTCTTTACGCTTGCAGGAACCTGCTCACTTGGATTAGAAACCTCGTAGGCATCAAAGCTTGTATTGTTTTCTGCGTATGGGATATAGCTGAAGTTATCAGGCTTGTTGGCAAATACATTGCCGTATGCCTTAATCAAACCACCTTTCTCACCAGAGAACGTACCATCACCCTTGGCATCAGTACCCTGCAAAGAGCTCATGATAGGACGCTTAACAGCATCAAAGTAGTTAGACTCCATGAATATACTTGAGCCACTGGTTGCACCAATACCATAAACATCATTGTGCTGATAGTAGTTGTTGTACATGTGAACACTCATGGTACGAACGCGAGCCATACGAGAGTCTGAATGGTCGAACCAGTTGTGATGATAAGTAATCCAGTTTTCACCAGTTTCACTCTTCATACCACACATAGAAGCCTTACCATTATCCCAGAAGCGGTTGTAAGCTACAGTAACATACTTAGAATCGCCCTTGATGTCTACAGTACCGTCACCCTTAGCCTGGTCGGCAGCACTACCCTTTTTACCATAGAAGAGATCCATGTTGTGAATCCATACATGATAGTTTTTAGTATCAAGAGACATGGCATCATCCAGGCAACGCATGATAGCAAAGTTACGGAACTCTACGCTCTCAGCCTCTCTAAGCAAGAAGCCGAAGCCATATACGGTAGCATCATCACCGACACCTTCGAATGTCATATTCATCATAGCTCCCTTAATCTGCAAACCTTCTGCAGAACTTGAAATGTGATCCAAATCAGAAAGACTTATCTTACCGATGATACGGAAGGCGATTGGGGTTTTATCCTTACCTTTTGAATATGCATCAATAATAGACTGAAAACCTGTAATCGTCTCAAGCTTACCCGTATTAACGGTTGTAGAAACGGTCTTAGCTGTCTTGTCTGTAATATACAGAACCTTAGCACCAGCCTTCAAAGTACCATCATTATTATAAGCACCTACACCAGCATACTTGAAATGAGCAAAGCCCTCACGGTTGTAGCTCTTTACTACCAAGTTAGAAGCTGTATTGGCACCAGCAATCTCTTTACCTTCAGCATTTACAGGAACAACCTTTACAGAATAAGTGTCTTCCTTCAAACCGAGAACATCGGCACGATAGTAAGATTTATACTGACGAACCAGCTGAGCATCAATCTTCTTGTCATCTACATATACATTATAAGAAGAAGCGCCCTCGAATGGAGCCCACTTCAGGTAGGCAGACTCCTGCCAGCCCTTTGCCTCAGTAATCTGAATCACACCTGCAGGATTGTCAATATCACCACTTTCGCCCTGCTCTACTTTCTTTGCGAAACTGATTTTCAGAACAGAAGCATTGTACTCATCATTCTCTGCACCTGATTTAGGTGTGATGATTGCCTTATCACCTTCGAACTTCACACTTGTCAAGTCGGCAGTATTATAATACTTCACATCACCCGACTTGGTGGTAACATACATCTGGTTCACCTTGCTGTTACGAGCCACGGCATGGGTAATCTTGTCAGCCTCACTCATTGCACCAAATGTCGATGTCTGTGCCAAAGCTGCACTCAAACTCATCAGGAGGAGTGCCAAAGTAAATACGATTTTCTTCATTGTTCAATCCTCCTTTTTTACTTGATGATTACTTTCTTACCATTAATCATATAAACACCCTTAGACAAACCCTGGAGGGAAGAACCTACATACTGGCCCTGAAGGTTATAAACCTTACCTTGCAATGCCTGCTTAATGCCTTCTATCTGGCTGATGCCGGTAGTTTGATAAGTGAAAGAAAGGGTTACGAGCGACATGTCAGCCTGATCAGATGTATTATCTGCATACTGAAGAACAACATTGTCGCCATCAAAGGTAATCTCTGAGACAGTCTTTTCTATGACCTGACCATCAATCTTAACCGTCTGTTTGCTGCCGGCAAATACTGCCGTAGACAACATTCCAGCCAACAATAATAAATAAGCTTTTTTCATTTTAATGAATGTTTGTTAGATTTATTTTTTGGTTTGTTTTTGAATCTTACAATGCAAAAGTAGTGAAAAAATAGCTATTATAAAACATCCTGGCGCATTTTTCTTACGCAAACGTTTGCACGAGTGTAAAATATACTCTTTCTGAACTTTCGCAAGTTTTGCCCACACGCCTTGTTTTGCCCACACGCCCTGAAAGGGCAGAAGCCCCTAGCCC
>ULQU01012882.1_pt1 | contig 33370 bp, 18 predicted proteins | sample 1954841 | NCBI WGS metagenome assembly ULQU01 (sample SAMEA4835664, study PRJEB28245) | human gut metagenome | biome: gut microbiome; material: fecal sample | place: Denmark | collected 2008
TCTGTTCAATAATGTAATCTATAATTATGGAAGCGCGGGAGTTTATGCCGGTGAAGGAGGAAACTATAATTTCCTGAACAATTATTATAAGCCGGGACCGTTTACCGCAACCAAGTCGTCGTACAAGCGTTTGTTTACAGCATATGCCGATGACGGGAAAAACAATAATGTCAAAGGAGTACATGGCGTGTTTTACTTTAACGGGAATTACATGGATCCTACCTGCAGCAGTCTTACAGACAAGCAAGGTCAGGATATGATGAAGGTGAATAAGGATAATACGGTGGGGTTGGTTGTTAGCGGCAAGTTTGCTCCGAAGAGTGAACTTTTGTCCGACAAACCGTTTGAAATAGCGGAACGGTCTACCTTGCAACCGGCATGGGATGCCTTCGAGTCTGTTCTGGCGTATGCAGGTGCTTCTTACAGGCGTGATTCATATGACTGCCGTATTGTGGATGAGACTAGAAAAGGTATTTACAGTTATACGGGAAGTCATGGAAGTTCGTTAGGGATAATAGACCAGCCGAGTGACGTCGGTGGATGGCCGGAATATAAAACGGCGGAAGTCCCGGCCGACAGTGACGCCGACGGTATGCCGGACGCATGGGAAAAGGAACATGGTCTGGATCCGGAGGACGCTTCTGATTCCGCCGGATATAACTTGAGTGCGGAATATACGAATCTGGAAGTCTATATGAACGGTCTGGTCAATCATTTATATCCTCAGAAATAGCGAGGATTATAACGGTGGAAACAAACCGTCAGGAAAAGGACTTGAAATGTTGGAGGAGATAACTTGAAATTTTAGATAAAAGAACTTGGAATCTTGGATGGAAGACCTTGATGTTTCTGAAAAAGAACCTGATCTTCCGGAAAAGATTTCAAGTTCTTTTTTTATGATGGAAATCCGTCCGTGATTACCGGAAAAACGTTTTTTATCAGATTTATCATCTTGACGGTGAAATAATCACCATATTAGAACAATTATTCCCTTTGAAAACTTCGGATTTTACGTATTTTTGGTCGTAAATCTAAAAATCTAATTACCATGAACTGGAAAAGATATTGTGTATATGCAATGATGTTGGGGGTGGGGATGTATGCCGAGGCTCAGGACATTCCATCCATGAAGCCTTTTTCCGATGGTATCCACCATTGGAATCTGGTGAATCCCGACCGGAACTATAAGCGTTTTACGCCGGAACAATATGTGAAGATAGCCGATAATTTTGTAGCGTACCAGAATGAGGACGGCGGCTGGCCTAAGAACATTGACTGGCAGGCCGAACTGAATACGGATTCCGTTAAGGCTACTATAGACGGTCATCAGCGGAGAAGTACGCTTGATAACCGGAATACCTATTCGCAGATTGAATATCTGGCCCAGGTCTATACGTTGACAAAAGTCTCCAAATATAAGGATGCTGCCCAAAGAGGTCTGGATTTCCTGTTGCGTACCCAAAAGAAGAACGGTGGATGGAGAGGTTGGGATGTGGATGCAATCACGTTCAATGATGAGGTGTCTACAGGTGTGCTCCGTCTTTTTCTTCATATCAATGAAGGGGACATAAATTTCGGTTGGTTGGACGATACGACACGCAGGCGCATCTATCAGGCTTTTGAAAAGGGAATTGACATGATTCTGCGTACCCAGTATGTACAGGACGGGGTAAAGACCGTATGGGGGCAACAGCATGATAATGAAACTCTTTTGCCTACAGGAGCTCGTTCGTTCGAGCTGGCGTCTCTTACGGCCGGCGAAAGCTGTGATGTCATCAGTCTGCTGATGGAAATCCCGCATCCTTCTGCACAGATTACAGAAGCTGTAAAATCGGCAGTAGCCTGGCTGGAAAAAGTAGCCATCAAGGGTATCCGTGTGGAACAGGTCGCTGTTCCGGCCGATAAGGCTACCAATCCGGAGTATCCGTTCGATCGGGTTGTGGTAAAGGACAGGAAGGCTCCCCGTATCTGGTCGCGTTATTATGAGATGACCGACAATACGCCGTTTATGTGTAACCGTGACGGGGTGAAGGTGTACAGGCTTTCGGATGTAAAACCCGAACGCAGGGTAGGGTACGACTGGTATACCTATGCTCCCGAACGTATATTGTCGGCCTATCCCGGCTGGCTGGAGCAGGTAGAGCGTGACAGTAATTTTGCCGGTTACGAGGTGGAAGACAATATGCCTTCGTTCTACAGGCAGATGAAGCAGTTGCTCACTTATCCGATGGCGTGGGAGAATACTACTGGAAAAAGTTTCGGGCAATGGCGTGAAGAGGCCAGAAACAAGTTGCTTGAATGTATGCAGCCGGCTCCTCCGGCAGCGCCTTATGACATGAAGGTGATCGACAGTGAAAAACGTGACGGATATGTCGTACAGAAGATTGTGTTCAATCTTTCGGAATGGTACCGTGTGCCTGCCTATCTGCTGGTACCCGACGGTAAGGGGCCTTTTCCGGGAGTGTTGTTGCTTCATGACCATGGAGCTCATTTTACAATCGGAAAGGAGAAGATGGTACGACCGTTCCATGTTTCGGAAACGATAATGAAAGATGCCGACAACTGGTCGGTTGTGTGCTACGACGGTCAGTATGTAGGCGATTATCTGGCCAAAAACGGTTATGTGGTATTGGCTGTCGACGCCCTTTTCTGGGGTGAACGCGGACGCAAGGAATATGCCCGTTATGATTCCCAGCAGGCTTTGGCGGCCAATATGTTGCAAATGGGAATGAATTGGGGTTCCTTGATTGCGTGGGATGACATACGGAGTGCCGAGTTTCTGGCATCTTTGCCTCAGGTAGATAGGGAAAAGGTCGGTACGATGGGATTTTCCATGGGGGCGCACCGTGCATGGATGACCGCTGCAGCTACCGATGCCGTCAAGGCTGGGGCTGCTGTATGCTGGATGAATACGACCGACAGTCTGATGACATTGACAAATAACCAGAGTAAGGGCGGTTCGGCCTATTCCATGCTTATACCGGGTATCCGTAATTATATGGATTATCCGCATGTGGCTTCCATAGCCTGTCCGAAGCCGATGCTGTTTATCAACGGGCTGAAAGACAAACTTTTCCCGGTGGAAGGAGTGAAAGAAGCGTATCGTATCATGCAAGGAGTCTGGGAGAGTCAGTCGGTCCCAGACCGTTTCCAGACCAAGTTGTATGATCTGCCTCATTTTTGCAGTAAGGATATCCAGCGCGATATCCTGGAGTTCTTTAACAAGGAATTTAATTATACACATACAGGAAAATGAAGAAATTACAGTTATTGATTGTAGCGTTGGCGGTATTGTGCTTGTCGGCGTTTAAGTCGGATCACGTCATCACTATTTTTATGATCGGTGATTCAACCATGGCCAACAAGACATTGGATGCCGGTAACCAGGAACGTGGTTGGGGACATGTATTGGGAGGCTTTTTTACGGAAGATGTCCGTGTAGACAATCATGCCTTGAACGGGCGCAGTTCGAAAAGTTTTATAGACGAGGGGCATTGGAAGGAAGTGATAGACAACGTGCGTCCGGGTGACTATGTGTTTATCCAGTTCGGTCATAACGATGAAAAGCCGAAACCCGACCGTCATACCGATCCGGGTACTACTTTTGATGAAAATTTGCGGAAGTTTGTCCGTGAAACCCGTGAAAAGGGAGGGATACCTGTATTGTTCAATTCGATTGTACGGCGGAATTTCGGGGAGAATCCGAATGCTGTAACCGATGATGACTTCCGTAAGGAGAAGGCTGATGAAATTGTGGAGGGTGACACGCTGGTCGATACGCATGGAAAATACTTGGATTCACCCCGTAATGTGGCTAGAGAGATGGGAGTATGTTTTATCGACCTGAATGCTGCCACGAAGAAACTGGTGGAATCTTATGGTCGTGAAGGGTCGAAGAAACTTTTCATGTGGATTCCCGAAGGTGTTTCTCCTGCCTGTCCGAAAGGTCGTCAGGACAATACTCACCTGAATGTGTTCGGAGCCCGTCAGGTAGCCAGACTGGCTGTTCAGGAAATTGAAAGCAAGATACCGGAACTGGCTAAATTTGTACGCTATTATGATTTTGTTGTAGCCAAGGATGGTAGCGGCGATTTCTTTACCGTACAGGAAGCTATAAATGCTGTACCCGATTTCCGGAAAAATAAACGTACTACCATTTTAGTCCGTAAGGGTGAATACAAGGAACGTGTCATCATTCCTGCATGTAAGATCAATGTATCTTTGATCGGGGAAGACGGAGCCGTCATTACGGACGATGCTTATGCTTCCAAGCTTAATATATTGGGTGATCCGATGTCTACGTCCGGTTCATCTACCGTGTATGTCTATGCTCCCGACTTCTATGCCGAGAACATAACGTTTGCCAATACGGCAGGACGGGTAGGACAGGCAGTCGCCTGTTTTGTAGACGGCGACCGGGCCTATTTCAAGAACTGCCGTTTCCTGGGTAATCAGGATACGCTCTATACATACGGCAAGGACAGCCGGCAGTTTTATGACCATTGTTATATAGAAGGGACTGTCGACTTTATATTCGGTTGGTCTACAGCTGTGTTCAAAGATTGTACCATCCATAGTCTGGGCGACGGTTATGTTACCGCTCCGTCGACCGACAAAGGAAAGAAGTACGGTTATGTATTCTGGAACTGTAAGCTGACCGGAGCAGATGAGGCCCGTAAAGTTTATTTGTCCCGCCCTTGGCGTCCGTATGCGCAGGCTGTCTATATTGAATGTGAGATGGGCAAGCACATTGTTCCGGCAGGATGGAACAATTGGGGTAAGAAATCGAACGAGTCTACCGTGTTTTATGCCGAATATAAGAGTACTGGTGAAGGAGCTGACGCTGCGGCCCGTGCACCGTTCAGTAAACAGTTGAAAGATGTTTCCGCATATCGTCCGGAAGAGGTTTTGAAGGGTTCCGACGGGTGGAATCCGGTTGCCAACGGCAATGCGTTGCTGAAGGAAATAAAGCGTTAAGCGTTTTTTAGTCATCCGCCAATTGTCTTTTGTGATGTCTCTAGCCTGGATAGAATAGGGACTTCCGACGATTTGCGGATGATTTTTGATTTGTTTGCCGAAAGAAAAATTCTCCTGTTTTTTCTATTTTTCTTACTTTTTCTTATTTTTGCTTTAATTGCAGGAATAGTAATATGAAAAAACGTTTGCTTTATCTCTTGATGTTTCTTTTGTCCGGTTTGTCTGTAAAGGCACAGATGAACTGTACATTTACCCATTATTCATTGGAGGATGGGTTATCCGAGAATTCCGTAATGGATATGGTGCAGGACCATGACGGACTGATATGGTTTGCTACATGGGATGGTGTAAACCGGTTTGACGGGTATGATTTCAAGGTATATAAAGCGCGTCAGGGCAATGATTTGATGTGGAGTTCAAACCGTGTAGACCGCGTATGCGTGGATAAAAACGGTGATGTATGGTGCCTGACCTATGACGGACGGGTATCGCGTTTTGACAAGCGGATGGAACATTTTACTGAAATACCGATTGACGGTAAAGGTAAGAATCTGGTCATCACTTCAATTGTGACCTTGAAGAACGGAACCATATGGCTGTTGACTGATTTGGACGGAGGTGTCCGTGTAACGACCGATCCTGAAACAGGACGTCTGTCGACAAAAGTCTATCTTTCTACTGTTACCGACCAGCATAGCGAACAGATCAATTCTGTTTTTCTGGATTCCAAGAATCGGGAGTGGCTCTTGACACGTAACGGATTGTTACGCATCGACGGGAATACAGGGAAAAGTACCTCTTTTTTTGTCAATTCACATGCAAATGGAAGAAATAACCAGAACCAGCCGTTCTATTCAGCCTTGATGATGGATAATGCCATCTATTTCGGTTCTACTCTCGGACGGATATGGAAATATTCGTATTCATCGAAAGACGGTGATATGTTCAATCTGCATGAATTGGCCGTCAAGGATGATGTGGTGTCTTTGGGCAAATTGCCGGGTAAGAAGTTGGCGATAGCTACCCGGACGAATGGTTTTGCTGTAGGTAATTCCAAACTTGATGACGTCACCTATTATAACGGAGAAAAGTTGGGATTTGATTTTCAAAGTTATCCAGTTCAGTCCATGTATGTTGACAGCCGTAATGAGTTATGGTTCGAGATAAGGAAAGTGGGATGTGTGGCACATTTCAATACACATACCGGGATTTTCAAGGTAGAGCAGATGATGGTGGAACGTGATGCTGCCGACCGTTCTGTTCCTGCATTCAAAATCTGTGAAGACACCAAAGGTAATCTGTGGGTTCATCCGTTAGGGGGAGGCTTGTCTTGGTTTGACCGTCAGAGCAACAGACTGCTTCCTTTTTATGACGAAGTTGGTTCTGTTACCTGGCGCTTTTCAAACAAATTGCATGCCATGATGATCGACCGCCAGGGAAATCTTTGGCTTGGGACTCATTCCAAAGGTCTGGAAAAAGTCACATTTTATGAAAGCGAATTTCACCGGATAAAACCGATGGATTGCAACTATGATACCAATGCCAACCAGGTCCGTTCTTTGTGTCAGGATAGCAGGAAACGTTTCTGGGTGGGAACGCGTGACGGAAAGATATCTCTTTATGCTTCCGATTATACTTACTTGGGATATCTTACCGAAGCCGGGACTGTCAGTAAGACCGGCAAGGAATTGCGTGTCTCGTCATATAAGATTATAGAAGATTCAAAAGGAAATATCTGGATCGCTTCAAAAGGTGAAGGTGTTATCCGCCTTGTACCGCAGGGAGACTCATACCGGATAAGCCGGTATACGTATGATGCCAGGAATATCTACAGCTTGAGCCATAACAGTGTATACGATCTGTGTGAAGACCATTCCGGACGTATCTGGGTGGTTACGTTCGGCGGAGGACTCAATTATATGCTTCCCCAGATAGACGGAAGTTACCGCTTCATCAATTATCGGAATAACCTGAAATCTTTCCCGATGGACCGTTGCTATAAGGCTCGTCGTATCCTTCTTGACCAGAAAGGTATTTTGTGGTTGGCTACTTCCAACGGGCTGTTGGCCTTCAGTGAGAAGTTTACCCGTCCTGAGAATATTGAATTCAAGCTGTATGCCCGTGTTTCGGACAATCCGGACGCACTGAGTAATAATGATATTTATGATATTTTGCTGACCAGTAGGAACCGCCTGTTCTTTGCGACCTTCGGTGGTGGGCTGAATGAACTGAAAAGCCTGGATAGAAAAGGTAATGCACGGTTTGCATCTTTTGGAACCCGGAACGGATTGCCGGCCGATGTCCTGTTTTCTTTGGCGGAAGATAAAAGCGGTAATATCTGGATAGGTTCGGAAGGTGGTTTGAGTAAGATGAACATAAATACCTATCATTTCGACAATTACCTGAAACCGGAATTGGGGGACGAATTGTTGTTTGAAGAGGCTACTGCCTTACGTGCCGATGACGGGCGTCTGTTGTTCGGGTCGAATAGAGGAGTGTTGGCTTTTCTTCCAGAGCAGATCCGTAAGAATACCTATATTCCGGAACTGGTCTTTACCGGTCTGAAAATATCGAACAGAAATGTAGTGCCTGGCGTCGGTTCTGTCCTGCCCGAGTCCTTGAACAGCCTGAAGAATCTGGTTCTGTCGCATAAGGAGAATACGATAACCGTTTCTTTTGCTGCTCTTGACATGACTTATCCTGAAAATGTCCGTTATGCCTATATTCTGGAAGGATTCGATGACGGTTGGAATTATGTAAACAAACAGCGTACTGCAACTTATACCAACCTGCCTCACGGTGATTATGTGTTGAAGGTGAGATCGACCAATAGCGCTGGAATGTGGGTCGACAATGAGCATATATTGCCCATTAAGATTGAGCCTTCGTTTTGGGAGACCCCTTATGCTTATGTGCTGTATGCGGTTTTGTTCCTGTCTGTCTTGCTGGGAGGTACCTATATTCTGTTTGTCATTTTCCGACTGAAACATGAGGTTTCCGTCGAACAGCAGGTTACGGCTATGAAGCTGCGCTTTTTTACGAATATTTCTCATGAATTACGGACCCCTTTGACTCTTATTGAAGGGCCGGTAGAATATATCTTGAAACATAAGGATTTGGATAAGGAGATACGTGAGCAGTTGCAGGTTGTGGAAAGGAATACCAACCGGATGTTGAGGCTGGTCAATCAGATTTTGGATTTCCGTAAGATTCAGAACAATAAGATGAAGCTTTGTGTAGAGCAGGTGGATATTGTACCTTTCGTACACCGGATTATGGATAATTTCCAGTCGCTGGCCGAGTCGAATAAGATTGATTTTATTTTTGAGACTGAGTGCCAGTCCTTGAAATTATGGGTTGATGCGGATAAGGTCGAGAAGATTGTCTTCAACCTGTTGTCGAATGCGTTCAAATATACTCCGCAAGGTAAGTGTATTACAGTGTTTATCCGCGAAAATGAAGATACGGTTCAGATAGGAGTACAGGATCAGGGTATCGGAATTTCTGAAAAGAACCGTGATTCTGTGTTTGTGCGTTTTGAGACGTTGCTTGATAAGAATCTGTTTAATCAGAACAGTTCGGGCATAGGATTGGCTTTGGTTAAGGAGTTGGTTGAGCTGCATGGTGCCGAGATTCGTGTGGACAGTAAAGAGGGTGAAGGCAGTTGCTTTACCGTAGAGTTCAAGAAAGGGAAAGAACATTATCCGGAGAATACGGAATTTATTATCTCGGATAATGTGGAAATGGAGAAGAATGGTACTGGTCAGGCATTTGTGCCTTCGGTTCCGAAAGATGCCGACGGACGTGAAGATGCCGGAGGTCTGAATGTGATGGAGCGTAACACCATTCTTCTGGTTGAAGATAACCTTGAACTGCGTTTCTTCTTACGGAGTATATTCAGCAACCGGTTCAATATCGTTGAAGCCTCCAATGGTGCTGAAGGTCTGGAAAAGGCTTTGAAGTATGTTCCGGACATTATTATCAGTGATATCCGTATGCCTGAAAAGGATGGAATTGAAATGACAAAGGAATTGCGAGATAATCTGCTTACCAGTCATATTCCTATTATTCTGCTTACTGCCAAGACGGATACGGACAGCAAGCTTCAAAGCATGGAACTGGGGGTAGACAGTTATATTACCAAGCCGTTCAGTGCCGTCTATCTGGAAGCTCGTGTCAATAACCTGTTGGGACGCCGTCAGAAGTTGCAGCAATATTATTGTGAACATTTGATGGATATTCGTGAAAAGTCTGAGGAAAAGAAGGGCGAGGAAGAAGACGTGGATACGATGTCTGTACAGGACCGGCAGTTCCTGGAGAAGTTGACGGAGTTGATGGAACGTCATATGGATAACGGTGATCTGGTGGTCGATGATCTTGTACGTGAAATGGCAGTCAGCCGTTCAGTATTCTTCAAGAAGCTTAAATCATTGACCGGGCTTGCTCCCGTTGAATTCATCAAGGAGATGCGTGTCAAGCGTGCGGCCCAACTGATAGAAACCGGAGAGTTTAATATGACCCAGATTTCATACATGGTCGGTATCAATGATCCCCGGTATTTCAGTAAGTGCTTTAAGCAACGTTTCGGGATGACTCCTACCGAGTATAAGGACCGTTCGAAATCAAAATCATGATCAGAAAGGATATCCGATGGCGAAATGTATTCCCATGCCTTTCTTGAAATCGGGTATGTTATAGTATCCTTTCTTCTCTGTATCGTATGGTACATGTAGGGCGATACCCCAATCCAGTCGGAGTACGATGAATGTCAGGTCGTATCGTAGGCCGATACCTGTGCCTAATGCGATATTATCAAAGAAGTTCTTGAAGGTGAACTGGGCGTCCGGACGTGCCGGGTCTTCCCGTAACAGCCAAACATTCCCGGCGTCAAGGAAAGTGGCTCCGTCCAGATTCCCTCCGAAGAGGTTGGAAAGCAGGCGGAATCTGTATTCTATATTCGCTTCCAGCTTGATATCGCCGGTTTCATCTACATAAGAATAGTTGTTTGACTCGGCCGGATGGAACCGTCCCGGGCCAATGGACCTGATTGTAAATGCACGGATGCTGTTGGCTCCTCCCACATAGAACTGTTCACTATATGGAGCGATAGTCTTGTTTCCGTATGCCCAGATGATTCCTGCCATGAATCGGGTTGCAATCTGATTCTTTTCGTTCAGATAGAACAGCGGACGGATTTCTGTGGTCCCTTTCAGAAATTGGGCGAAAGGTGTTCCCAGCAGTTTCTTGTTCTGTTTACTGAATCCTTGTCCGAATGTGGCATAGATCAGTGAAGTTACGTTACCTGCCGAAGTTATGGAGTTTTCCCACCACAGACGGATTTTTTTCTTTTTCCATGAGTTGTCATAGGTGAATGTGTATGTAACCGATGGGATAAACTGGTCGTCCAGACTGTGGAATAACATCGGGTTGGCTGTTGCGATGGAGTCAAAGGTTGCGGTTCTGTGTTGCAGATGGTTGAATGACAGATTCAGTGGAGTGACTGTATGTTTCATGCTCCGTGATGGCTGGAAACTGTATGAAACTTCTCCGCCGAACGACAGCATCTTGAAATATTTTGCACGGTTCAGCTGTTCGGCATAAAGTTTGAAATTGGTTTGTGCCGGATACATATATGTATTGGCACGGTTCTTGACCCATGGTAGGATAAGCCGTGGAAATTCAAGAGACAGACTGGCTCCCAATTCGTATGAGTTCATGACAGACTTTTCTCCTTCAACGGTTGAACTGGTCTGCCATTCATAGGATCCTCTCAATTCTAGGTTGAGTGATGCTGCCATTCTCCGGAAGTTTTTCCGGCTGACCTTGAATATGGCTCCCGGTCCGATCTGCTTTGTACTTTTATTGGTTACATTGAATTCCAGTTCGCTGTCGTAAGGCAGGTCGAATACGGAATTGACCCGTATATCCAGTGTGTCGTTACCATTGGAACGTGGAATATATTGGAATTCACTGAACTTGAATACATTCAGTCGGGCCAAGGCTTCTTGCGTATAATTCTGCCGGATCTGGGAGTAATATTGTCCGGTATCATACAGGAAACGTTTGCGTAATACGCTGTAACGGATACCGGGCTTTTCACCTGCATAATGGATAGTAAAATTACGCAGTTTGATGGAATCGGTCGGTTGTTCACCGTTATAGCCTGTCAGGTAGACTGACGTATGTCCGATGCGGTATGTTTTACGAGCCTCTTTCGGAACATTTTCTTTCGGCAGCATTTTTAATGCGACGTATCCCGGCCGGGCGATTGTATCGGCCAGGTACGTGAGAAAGTCGTTTCGTGTATAGTAGTAGCCGTTATTACGCAACAGATCTACAATACGTTGCTTTTCCTGATTCAGGTTATTGACGTTGAATATATCTCCGCTATGGATGAGGCTTTCGTCTTTTCTGGCATGGATCAGGCTGTCGGCATGAGAACTGAACCCTTCGTATGTAATGGTATCTATGTAATAAGGTCTTCCCATATCGATGTTGTAACTCAGTTTTACGGTACGGGGGTTCTTTGTACTGTCTACCTGATAAGTGACTCTTCCATTGAAATATCCGTATTCCTTAAGCAGATTACTTGCCACTTTCGTACGGGTTTCCGGGTTCACGGTAGACAGGTATACCGGTTCTACAGCCATCTTTTTGAATATCCAGTGCCCTATTCCTTTTTCGTACCGTTCGAAGCGGTTATAGATCCAAAGTCCGAACGGTAAGGGGAAACGTATATTCGGATATACGACCAATGCATAGTTAGGGGCAACGCTTACTGCTCCCTGTGCTTCGGCCAGGGCATTCTGTCCTTCCGGACTTTTATCTTCGTTGGCGACAGTTATCTTTTTCAGTCCCTGGTATAGAATCTCTCCTTCCGGCAAATGTTTGGTTGTCGAACAGGATGCTGCCAGCAAAATAAGCAACAGACTTAAAATGATATGTAGTTTACTTCTTTTCATTGTTTCCGGTTTCTGTTTTTGTTTCTTCTTCGGCAGGTATCTTTTCTTTCTCATTTTGCTTTTCTTCCTTTTCTCTTCTCTTTTTCCTTGTCTTGAAGATGAATAATTCTCCCAGTTTGCTGACTTTTTTCCTCAAGACGATACCGGCTCCGGTTTCGGTTACCTCACCGTCAAGAATGCTTTCATAATTCTTGTTATGGAACAGTTTGATGTAGCGTGTACCGCTGTTGTCGAGCCTGTATTCCAGGGATATATTGTCAATGAATGCCTCTTCTTCCTGCTGGGCATCGTTTCCGGTCGATATTTTTCCGCCTATTACGACTTGGAAACGGTTATTCCAGAAACGTTTTGTAAACTGGATATTGTAGTCTGTTCCTGATGTCCCGTTTGTTCCGTCACTGTTTTCCATACCGAAATTGATATCAATACTCTTTAGGGCATTGCCTGCAATCTTGTTGATTTCACCTTGCAGGAATGAGTTCAGCATGTTATTGGTGTCGAAACCTTTGCTTGTGGAATTTTCGGACAAGTACATTCCCGTTACCAGCATGGTGACAGCCAGCTTGTTCTTTTCTTCGGGCGATTTCGATGCCAGTTCGTTCTGCATGCTTCCGTCATCGGGTGCCGCAAGAGTAAAGGTAAATCCTAGATTATCCAGCCGGTTGGTCAGGTTGACACCTACGTCAAAGTTTACCATACGTGAAGAGTTCTCGTCATTGGGAACCGAAGCCCGCACACGTTCCGAGGCCTGTATGTTCAGGGTCGGGTTCATTACATTGCCGGTCCATTCAATGTAGCTTCCTTCCTGTACCCGGAATGTCTTGAGCGGGATAATCGGCATCTGGTATTTCAGTTCTCCACTGATGAGTGAATATCTTCCGTTCATGACCATGTTTCCGTCAGGTTGATATTGGAATGACAAGTCGCCTCCTCCTTCCAGCAGCATGTAGTTGCTGCCATTGGAATTCAAGTCAACCCGTGCCTGTACGGCATTATCTATGTGGATTGTCATCAGCATGTCAATGCCGCCTAAGGCCAGGGTTGGAAGTCCGGTCCTTTCAACTTTGGTCGTATCGCTGAAATCGACGAAAGTCACAGTTTCGCTCAGATTGTCTTCCACAGTCAGCGGAGAGTCTGTCATGACATAGGTAAAGTCGCTGGACCCGAGAATGTTGATGTTCCCTTTCATTTGCAGATTATCGAATGTCCCTTTCATGGTCGAATTGAAATCCACATCCAGTTTCCCGTATACTATGGCCTCTTTGGTTTGTTTGGCGTTGATCAGTTCGAAATTCCGGGCATACATCCTTAAGTCCAGTTGCATGGCTGCCAGGTCGGATACATCGACAAGTCCGTTGATGACAAACGGTGATTTTCCTTGGGTCGTAATCTTGAAATTGTTGAACTGTAATTGACTATCCTCTATCTTGACCGGATCTTTGTCGAACTGTAGCATCAATGACAGTTGGGGAATGTTCAGCGTTGTATTGTCAAAGCTTACTTCACCGTTCAGGACAGGTTTGTCGCTGCTTCCGTCTACACTCATGGTGCCGTTCAGTTTTCCTCCCATAACAGCCATTCTGTCGGGTATAAACGCATTGGCAATACTTAGCGGAAATTCCGATAAGGACATGTCCGCTGAAATCCTGTCTTCCGGATCGGTTTCAGATGCTCCTACATACGATCCGTTGATGGCCATGATTTCGTTATTGTCCAAGCTGATAAAACCGTCTATGGTATGTTCTCCGCTCTCTTTTGGCAGATAGACAAGATTCATTCCTATATTACCTATTTCCTGTTTGTTATAGGTAAGCTTGTCGGCCGAAACCTCTGCGGCGACCTGCATGTCTTCTTTTGTCTGGATATAATGTGCCTCGGCGCTGATTGAGCCTGTTATATCGGGCATGTATGGTACTATCCTTTTCAATTCGCCGATATCAATACGGTTAAGTCCGACAGTCAGGTTCTGTTGGCTCAACGAATCCGGTGTAGAATAGAACGAGATACCTGTGTGGTTGTCGTCATACAGGTTCAGGTCGGCATGTATCCGTCCGTTGTCTCCCAGGTAGATATAGTTGTCTTTATTTACATGGAACGGGCGATAGATAAGTGTCGGAGTATCGGGACTGATGTGCAGACTGATACCTCTTCTACGGAGTTCGGCCAGCAATCCCAGATTTACTCCCTCTTCATTCTTGTCGTTTAAGTATTTGATGCCCAATTGGGCTGTCGTTGTGCCGATATAGCCGTCTAATGTTATGTTAAAGGCTTCCTGTCGTTTGCTGGTCAGTGCCTTGACTCCACTTTTCAGCTTCAGTTCGCTGGAATCTTGCAGTGCGGTAAAATAGATTGTATCCAGCCGGAGGCTGTCAGTACGCAGTCCGTAGAGTTTGGCCGAACCGTTCAGACCTGTTTCCGGTGAAGTATTCAGGTCGATATTCAGCCGGTCATAGCGTATCTTTTGGATAGCCAAGAAATTTGCCAAGGGATTGTCGGAACGGGAAAGAACTCTCAGTCTGGCTTGCGGATACATGGTTTTCAATGTTGCCTGCTCAATACTCTTTTCTTTCCACTGTGTGGAAAGTTCTGTCATGAGTCTGTTTGCATCAGATGTAAATTTTTCCAGGCTTCCCATCGTCTTGAACAGAAATACGAGGTCACCTGCATTTACGTAACAGCGTACCGAATCGGGTGACATGGTAAATCCGGCATTCAAGTCTTTTGTATGGTAACTTTTTTCTCCGGCATCAAGGATGATATTTTTAAGTGACGCACGTGCCTTGTGGTTGTCCTTCATATTAGTTTCCAGGTGGGCCACCACTTCCATAGAGGGTTTGAGGTTTGTAGATCCCGGACTTAAGGCTTGCAGGTCAATCTTTTTCAGTTCTGCACTCAGGTCGGCAACCACTTGTCTGGGATGAAGGGTGGCATCCAGTCGGGTGGACATATTGATCACCGTATTGACAATATTCAGTTCGGCCTTGGCTTGTGAGCGTAGCAGACTTGCAGTCAATGACATTCCACTTAATGAACGTGAACCGTATCCCAGGTGGTTGATACCTCCTTCTATTTCAGCAATGGTATGCCTGGAAAAGAAATCCAGACCTTTTCCTTTTGCTTTCAGGTATGCGGAAAGGGTGAATATCGAGTCTTGGGGAAGAAAATCGTGGATATTGAGCCGGTCTATTTCCAGGTCGGCGGCATAACTTTCATCCTGTATGCCATAGAAGCCGGTCAGATTCACTTTACCCTGGTCTGGGGTAGTGACCGTCATTTCTGTACCTATCCTGTTCCGGTTGATGTTTGTTGTGTTCTCAAGCTTTATTCCTGACGGAATCCTGGTACCTCCCATAAGGTTACCCAGAAACTTCAAATCACCCGTTTCGACCGACATGTTGATATGCCCTTGACGGCGGAGGCTGTCTAGCGGGAAGGAGAGAGAGCCGTCTGCATGCGAACGTAAGGCACCGGGAAGTGAAACCGTAAGTGATGTAAGCCTGATATTCTTCAGGTTGCCGTTTAAGCCGGCACGTATCTGTAAAGGTACGGCCGGATATTTCTGCATCAGTTCCTGTGGAAGGTCTGGGACGATCTTGAGCATGTCATTTTTCCCGATATCGGCCATCAGTCTTGCCTGTATGGTTCCGTCTTTATTGATGTCGGTAGCATCCCAGTCCATGGAGGCACTCATTTCCATGTATGAGTCCTGAGTATTTATTTTGAGGGTCGGGACTTTCAGGGTTTTGGCGTCCGAAACCAGACGTCCTTCCGTTGAGATTACTTCCAGACCAGAACGTTCCTTCAGGTTGAAACGTCGGATAAGCGCACGGATATCATTCCCTGCATAATAAATCGAATCGACCCCTATGTTGATACTGGTCAGCTCTATATGTGACGGGTCCAGACCGGTAGGCGTTGCCGGAGCGTTACCGGTATCGAATGAAAATTTGCCTTCTTCCAGCATGAATCTGTCGGCGGCATAGGATGATTTATGCAGATCGACGAATCCGTTGCGTAATGATGCTTTCGTTATCGCCGCATGCATGCTCAATGTATCTTCCGGCATCTGCATGGCAAAGGATACATTTTCCAAGTCTATTTTCTGTAGCTTGATTTTCCAGCGGACAGGTCCCGATGCTGTAGTATCTTTTTCCGTCGTGTCGTTCGACAAGACCAGTGAAAGGTCTGTATTTCTTAGGGTGGCCTCGTTGACGACGGCCAGTTCCGGATTCAGTTCCACTCCGTGTGACTGGATAAAGAAGTTTCCAAGCTCCCCTTTCAGGGTCATACCTTCTATCAGGTTGGCTGTATTTACGGAAGCCTTTTCTATTTCCATTCCGTCCAGTTCTATCTTTTTCTTGAATAACGGCAGGAGCTGTACCTTAGCGGTGATACGTTCCGCATCGAGGATAGTGTCCCGCTTGTCTATTACGGTTGTGTTCTTGATTGACAGGTCGAGTGGAAAAGAAAGAGAGATGCGTCCGATTGAAATCTGCATGCCCGTCGCTTCAGAAGCATATCTGGTAGCTGTATCTACGATAAAGTTCTGAATCGGAGGTATATATAGTAAAATACATAATATAACAAAGAGGGCGAATGGCGATAAAACAGCTATTCCCGTCCATCGGATGTATTTTTTCATCTAATGATTTTTACTGATTATATATTGCGAATATACTAAAATAACTGATACAAGGTTTATTTTGTTCCACAACTATTTCATCATGTTCATAATAATTGTTTACTTTGTGCATTAACTAACCAAAAATACAATATATGAAACCAACATTATTTGTTCTTGCAGCAGGTATGGGTAGCCGTTACGGTGGCTTGAAACAGCTTGACGGGCTGGGACCTAACGGTGAAACAATTATGGACTATTCGATTTTTGACGCTATACGTGGCGGCTTTGGTAAAATCGTGTTTGTTATCCGAAAAGATTTTGAAAAAGATTTCCGTGAAAAGATTATCAGTAAATATGAAAACCATATCCCGATAGAAGTTGTATTCCAGTCAATCGACAAGTTGCCGGAAGGATTTGTTTGTCCTGCCGGACGCGTCAAACCGTGGGGTACCAATCATGCCGTCCTGATGGGTAAAGATGTGATCAAGGAACCGTTTGCCGTAATCAATGCAGATGACTTTTACGGACGTGACAGCTTTGCTGTAATCGGCAAATACCTGTCAGAGCTTCCGGAAGGTTCGAAGAACGACTATTGCATGGTAGGTTTCCGTGTGGGGAATACCTTGTCGGAGAGTGGTGCTGTAGCCCGTGGCATCTGTTCGACTGATGAGCAGGGACATCTCACTACAGTGGTAGAGCGTACTGAAATAATGCGTGTCAATGGTCCGGTCTGCTATAAGGATGAGCAGGGAGAATGGATTCCGGTAGAAGATACTACTCCGGTATCAATGAATATGTGGGGATTCACCCCGGATTACTTCCAGTATTCGGAAGATTATTTCGTTGATTTCCTGAAGGAGAACATAGACAAGCCTAAAGCCGAATATTTCATTCCGTTGATGGTGAATAAGCTGATTAACGAGGGTACTGCCACTGTCAAGGTACTTGATACTACTTCCAAATGGTTCGGAGTTACGTATGCAGCCGACCGTCAGGGAGTGGTCGACAAGATCCAGTCTCTGGTAGATGCCGGTGAATATCCTTCTAAATTGTTCTAAGAATAAGATTCCCGGATTATGTATCCGGTATAGTGACGGTGTACATTGAAAACTTTCTGTTTTTAGTGTACGCCGTTTTTGTTTCAGAGAACACAAGCTGTAGTATAAAAAAGCCAGCCAATTATCCATGTTGTAATGAGGGGTTGGCTGGTTTTTTATTATGTGTCATTATTATTCTCCCGGTAGCGGCCAGTTAGGAGAAGGTATGTGCATCTTCTTCATTTCCGCATCAAATTCTTTGACCATTTCAGGATATTTATCGGCCAGATTGGTCGTTTCCTGAGGGTCCTCTTTCAAGTTATACAGTTCGAGTGGGGTATTGGGTCTGATTGTTACACATTTCCAATCACCTTTTCGGGCGGCACGTTGTTTTCCTGGAAATTCCCAATATAGCAGACGGTTATCTGTATCAATCTGTTTCCCGTAAAAGAGTGGGGAGATGTCTATACCGTTCAATTGTTGTGGCAGATAGTCAGTACCACCTGCCAGAGCTGCCAGTGTAGGCATCATGTCTGGAAAATAGATGATGTTGTTTAATGTCTGTACTGGTACGGTTCCCGGCTGGTTGACAATGAAAGGTACACGGATTCCTCCTTCATATAACATACCCTTGCGCCCCTTGAACCCGGCGTTGCAGTTCAGTACTTTGATAGGGGCCTGGACGGCTGCTCCGTTGTCTGATGCAAAGATTATCAGAGTCTTTTTGCGTAGGTTAAGCCGTTCCAGTTCATCAAGCAGACGTCCGATGGCAGCATCCATGTGTGTAATCAATGAGGCATAACGCTTGGTATCGGGAGTCCAGGTTTCCTGTCCGTCATACCACGCTGTCTGGTCAATGTTATAGGGTTCGTGTGGGGCATCATATGCCAGATACAGAAAGAACGGATTGTTCTGGTTCCTTTGGATAAAGGCGATAGCATCGTTTGTACTTAAATCGTTATTATGGATTCCATGTTTTCCGTTTGCATTCTCTGGTATGTTGATAAGGCTGTCACCGTGGAAGCGGTAATATGGATAATAGTAAGGAGAATTGCTATGTACGGTCGATATGGTCCAACCATAAAATTCATCGAAGCCACGATGGTTAGGAGATGCTCCTTTGTCGTACCCATCCAGATGCCATTTGTTGACAAGGCAGGTACGGTAGCCGGCTGCACTGAGAACAGTTGCGATGGTTGTATCTTGCGGCAGCAGATTTGCCCTGCGGACAATGGTTGAATCACCGTTAGGATTGACCTTGATACCGGCAATACCTCCTGCAGTACACATATTGTCTCGTATACGGGTATTGCCTGTATTCCGTCCGGTCATCAGTGCACAGCGTGAAGGAGAACTGATTCCACTTCCGGCGTAGCATTGGTTGAAACGAGTGCCCGTTTCTGCCAGGCGGTCGATGTTTGGTGTTTGTACATACTCGTTGCCATAGCAGGATAAATCTCCATAGCCCATGTCATCTGCCAGAATAAAGATGATGTTAGGCTTTTCCGTGTCAGCCTGAGCTTTCTTTACACTGGTACAGCTGACCTGGGGCAAAATCAGGCCGGCAGCACAGATACTGCCGGCGAAGAGTTGTTTTTTCATGCGTTAATATGGATTTAGTATAGTTCATTTTGGGTCCAATTCTTGGATAATTGGATTTGGTCATAGGGTATACCGAACAAAATCGGAGCAGAAGACTTACTCCATTTCCAAATTGCAGGCGAACCTGTCATGTCTGTAATATTACTTACAGTCATACCATTGTCACTGGCTTGTAGAGATGGATTAAGGCCTTGAGTACGATGGGCATAATGTTGTTCCATGACAGAAGTGATTCTTCCTCTACGTACTAAATCGTACCATCTGTGACCTTCAAAACATAATTCCAACAATCGTTCGTCTTCAATGGCAAGATCCATTTCTTCTTGTGTCTTTGCCGTTGTATTGTCCAACCCGGCACGATTCCGTACTTGATTCAGATAGTTGGCCGCTTGTGACGTATTTCCATTTTCATTTAAACACTCGGCATACATTAACAATACATCTGCATAGCGGTAAATGATATTGTCATTTCCGGAAGCACAAGTTGTCATTCCTTCATTTCCAAAATCAAAGTATTTTAAAGTTGTAGGTATATAGGTATAACCTTCTTTCGTTACTTTTACTTCGTCGCTGGCTGTTGATATGAATTCATCAACATAGATTCCGTCATATGTCAATTTGTTAAAGCGTTGGTCATTATTGTTTTCTTTAAATTTATTGAATAGTTCCCACGTCATTAACATAACACTGGTTCCTTGTGAGGTGGTAATTGTAGATTTTGCACCGTCAGCATAAATATAGGCAGATTGTGTAGAAGGAGTAGCGGCAGGAATGCAACGTCCCATCAATTCATTAGCAACGACTGTTGCGCCATTATTGAATTGGGCTGCAAATATTATTTCTTTTCCCATTGGATTGCTGGATGAATAAATATCCAATACATCCTTTTCCAGACCTAATCTATCCGTGTTCTGATTGGCATAGTTAATGATGTTGTCCAAGAATGTTTGAGCTGATTTGAAATCTTGTAATGTCATATATACTTCAGCTTGCATCGTGTAAGCAGCAATCTTTGTGGCCCGACCTTGCATATTGTCAGCTGCATAATAATAGGGTAGATTGTCAATGGCTGTCTCTAAATCTGATTTGATAAGGTTGTAGACTTCATCAACACTACTCCTGTCATATGCATAAAGAGTCGTGTAATCGTTAATGGGGGTTGTTGTAATGGGGACAGGTCCAAACAATCTGACTAATGTGAAGTAAGCATACGCCCGTAGAAATCTAGCTTCCCCTTCAAATTGCTTGTGGTTCGTTTCGGATGCATTACCTAAATATTGCAGTACATTATTACTTCGGTTTATTACATTGAAACAATATTCCCAAATGTCATTGGTTATTCCCAAGGTTGCATCCCATGTACATTCATTCAGACTGATGTGGTTGACTGAATTATTTTTTTTGTAGTCGTATGCTTCATCTGTTGCTATGCTATTGATAAAATTTACATTTAGAGTAATACCCTGCAAATGATAGTAACCATTGAGAAGTATATTTTGTAGTTCTGTATCATTCTTTAAATATGTTTCCATTTGCATTGAGTCGGTAGGGTAGCGGTCGAAAAAACTATCACTACATGAGGTAATACCCAATGTTGCGGCTGAAACGATTGCTATAGAGAATAGTTTATTGATAGTTTTCATATTTACATTAATTAGAGTTAGAAATTAAAATTAAGTCCGAACGTAAATGTACGTGCTACAGGATATCCACCGAAGTCTACACCATTGTTCGTTGCTGAATTGCCCTCATAATTAGCTTCTACAGAGTAACCTGGATAGCGGTCGAATGTCCACAAGTTTTGAACATTAGCGCTGATTCGAAGATTTTCAATGCCGATTGTTTTACATATTCGTTTGGGTAATGTATATCCTAAAGCAATGTTTCTTATACGTAAGAAGTCTGCATCATACAGATAACGTGTAGAAGGTCCGATATTACTTCCTAAATTATTGGTTCCAGCTTTGTGAGATGTTCCATTACCGGGATTGGTTGGAGATTTCCATCTTCCTAAACCGGATTCTTTGAGAACATTATCATCATAACGATTTAATGAAAAAGCTCTTGCTGCTGCATAAATAACGTTACCGCCGACTTGTCCGTCAATATTGACAGCCAGGTCAAAGTTTTTATAGGAGAATGTGTTGTTCCATCCGAAAGTAAAGTCTGGCTGATAGTTTCCGACTAGTTGATAGTCGTTTACATCAATGATTCCGTCCTGATTGTAGTCTTCGAACATTAAATCTCCTATATCTTGTGTTCCATTGGTGGCATGAGTTGCTAAATCTTCGGCTGTATTAAAGGTCCCAATGACTTTCAACATATACATATCTCCCATAGGGCGTCCTACATAATTTCGGATTACATTTCCCCATTTGGTTCCGGCACTGGCATTGGCCAGTTGTGTCTGATTGTTGGCGAGTGAAAGGATCTTATTTTTGTTTTTAGACCAGCTTAGAGTAGTTTCCCAGTTGAATGCTCCTTTAAAAGGATTGGCAGATACTTGTATTTCAACTCCTTTGTTCTCTATTTGTCCGGCATTCATGTATACGCTATTTGAGATACCATTGAAATTAGGAATGTTGGCTGGCATAACAATATCACTGGTTCGTTTATATAGGTCTATCACGACGTTGAGAACATTGAATAAGCCGACATCGAATCCTAAATCCCATTGTTCATTCTTTTCCCATCCTAATTGTCTGTTTGAATATCCGCTTGGATAATAAGTCGGTAATGCTGTGGTACCGAAAATTACATTCTGATCGGAGCTGATGGAAGAAATCCATGCATAGTTATTTCCAATCTGGTCATTACCGGTAACTCCATAACTGGCACGGATCTTGGCAATGTTGAGCCAATGAAGGTTTTTCATAAATTCTTCCTCTGTAATGTTCCATGCGGCAGAACCTGAATAGAACCAGCCTGCACGTTTGTCGGGACCAAATTTGCTGGAACGGTCACGACGGATTGATCCGGATAATACATATTTGTAATTATAATCATATACGATGCGGGCAAACATGGCGTCAAAGACGTAGAGTGAGTTGCTTGAAGAACCATTCCATAGTGTAGCTCCGTTAACGTTGGTAATGGATGTATTGTTGTACGCTATAGGATTATCTGCATCTGTACGGTCGTCTTGCTGGACTTCAAAATCACTATTATATTCGAAATCATAACCAAGAACGGCATTCAAATGATGTTTTTCACCGAATAGAGTATCATATGTAGCTGTTGTAGACCAATAAGTATTATAGCCGAATCCTGATATACGATAACCGTCAACACTATTCATATAAGGTGTTGATTTATTCCCTGTATAGGCACTACCAAGTAAATAGGCTGATTGATAATAATCTTGTTTCGCTGAATTTGTTGTAAAATTGATGGAAGAACGTAAGGTCAGGCCTTTAATTGGCTTGATTTCCAGATAAGCATTAGCCATGGTACGGATTGACCAATTGTCATTACGGTTTTCCAGGAGATTCGTTACCGGATTACGTAATTGGTTATTTAAGCCCAAATCGGAATAATGTTGGGCAATTTGTGTATAATCTCCATTGGGTTGATACACAGGCAGAATAGGGGGCATGGATAAAGCTTGTGCAATTACACCTGTTACATCTTCCGTATTACCTCCAGTAGGTTTCTGTAGCCTTTTCTTACTATATGTTGTGTTAAATGATGCTCCAAGTTTTACAGCTTTAGATAGCTTGGCTTCAAATCCTCCTTTAATGCCTGTACGACGGTAATAGGAATTCAGTAAAATACCATCTTCCTTTTGATAATTGGTCGAAAAATTGTATTTTATCATATCATTACCACCGGTTACAGATACTGTTCCTCTGTAATTTAAAGCATTACGGAATATTGCATCCTGCCAGTTTGTATTGTAGTAGTTACCACTTTCACGCATTTGTGTCAGTTGTGGATAATTTTGTATAGTACCATTATTTGTCCGGGCTTCGATAATCATATCCAGATAGTCATCAGCTTCTAGTACATCTACATAATCCTGAGCCTGACTCCATCCTACTTGGGTTGAAAAACTTACTTTAGGTTTACCGGACTGGCCTTGTTTGGTAGTTACGATAATGACGCCGTTACCAGCTTTTGAACCATATATGGCTGAAGAAGCGGCATCCTTCAAGATTTGGATATCGGCGATGTCGGCAGGATTGATATTGTTGAAAAGTTCGGCGTCTGTAGTTGGATAACCATCTATGACATAAAGAGGATCATTACCACTATTGATTGATCCAGCACCACGGATACGGATTGCAGGGGCTGCTCCAGGTTCGCCACTGATTTGTTGGATGGTGAGACCGGAAGACATACCTACTAGGCTTTGGGATACATTAGAGGTTGGCATTTCTGCAATTTCACCTCCTTTTACAGTTCCGATAGAGGTTGAAACGGAACGTTTTTGGATGGCTCCGTAACCTACAACTACAACTTCATCAAGTGTTTCACTGTCTTCTTCCAGTAAAATGTTGAATTGGCTTTTACCGTTTAGTGGAATTTCTTGGCTCGTATATCCGATGTAAGATACTATTAAGGTTGCGTTGGCTGGAAGCCGGAGGGTGAAATTACCGTCGAGGTCAGTAACTGTACCATTGGTTGTATTTCCTTTTTCAATGATAGTGGCTCCGATAATTGGCAGACCATTCTGATCTTTGACAACACCTTTAGCTTCAATGGTATTTGTTTGTTGTGCACTCGGGACATTTCCCGTATCAGATAATGTTTGTTTGATAGAGGTGTCAGTAGGTTTTCCTGCTCCTTGGTAAGGGAATAGGGAGGCAAGGCAAAGTACTGATACTAAAACTTTAGCTGTTTTCATAGTTTATATTTTTCATTGATATTAGGTAAAGGAAACTAGTTTCTGGACGCAATATAGAAAATGCTTTTATTCTTTTATAATTTGGAGATTGAATTTTGGGCCTAAAAAACAAAATGCTAAGTATTAAAATCAAAATGTGCAGTTTCGTGACTGGCTGCGGATTGAAGAAATGTTTATAAGGCTTTAATTGTGATGAAAATGATAGTCAAGATTTTTATAAATGAAAGTTCCATGTAGTCCAATTGATTTTTCATTTAAATTACTTGATAATGTTCTGTTTCTAAAATTAGAGTATTTCCAAGATATTTCATGAAATGAAACGGGGCTTTTATAAAATGGGTAATATTATTGGCCAAGTATATTCATTAAATTTCTTTCTTTTGTATCAAAGACAGAAAGTAAAGACTATGATTGAATATTTGATTGTATCCAATAATATTCTCTTGGTAAGAATAGCCAGTTGTGATATTGCTTATATCAGTTCGGACGGAAGCTATACCACTATGAAGTTGATAAACGGGGAGGATTATACATTTTCCTTTAATTTGTCATCTTTTGAAAGGATTATAGAACAGCAGTTGAAGGATAGTGCCAAAATGTTTATCCGTGTAGGGCGTGGATTACTGATAAACAGCACTTTTATTTATGCGATAAATCTGAACAGACAAGAGCTGGTTTTAGCGGATACACGGACTTCTGCCAAATATACGTTACATGTGTCGAAGGATGCTTTACGTGGCTTAAAATCATTGATTGAGAAAACAATTTAATACATCTTATTATTATGAAAGAAGATAATGACGTATATTTTCTAGGTTGTGAAAAAAAGAGATCTTATGCTGGAAGAAAGAAATATATAATGATTTTTCTCGTGCTTTTGGCATCGGTAATGGTGGGTGGATACTTTGTGTTTATAGATAAAGAGCCGCATGAAGGTGAGATGTTGCAGACTATATCGATATGTCCGGAAGGTGATGTAGTCAGGAAACCTCGTTTTGACAAGGATAAGGATATAACAGCCTTTTATCAGTGGTTCGGTGAAAATCTGAAATACCCCAAAGGTCTAGAAGAGATGGAGGCCAAGGTGATTGTTAGATTTGTGGTGAATACGGATAGTAGTCTTTGCGATTTTGAAGTGCTTAAAGCTCCGGATGAAAAAGCTTTTGAGGAAGCCGTTATCGGTTTACTGAAACGATCTCCCAAGTGGAGTCCTGCCGAATTGGCGGATGGAACAAAAGTGAGAATGGAATTTACGTTGCCTGTGTCTTTCAAGCCGGAAAAATAACAGATAAAAATATGAGGAAAATTCTTTTTGTGTGTTGTCTGATGGGAGTGGTTTTTGGTCAGGCTTCATCATTTATTCGTGATACTGATGTTAATATGATGGACTGGAAAAGTTATTATCGCCAAGGTGAATCATATTATCATAGGAGGCAGTTTTTGAAGGCATTGGAGAAATACAGACATGCTCTGAAGCAACATTATTCTGATACCCTTGTACATGCCATTGCAAGCTGTTATTACGAGAGAGGTTATTACAGGAAAAGTATTGAGCTGTATCGTGATTTTTTGGAGAATGATTCGTCAGAGCAAAAAATAGACTTGTTGGCTAAATGTTATGATAAGTTAGAATTACCGGATTCAGCGTTGATGTATCGCCGCCAGATAGCAGAACGGAATATTGAGAATCAGTCTAATATATTGTTGCTGGTTCAGGACTGTCTGAGTCTGGAGATACCAGATACAGCACTTTATTTTCTGGATAGATATACTGCTGTTGACTCTACCGATTTGACTGTCAACAAACTAAGGGCATATATCTTTTACAGGACAGGAAACTATTATCGTGCTATTGATCTCTATGAGCAAATAAAAGATGCAGGAGACAATCAGACCAGTACCAATTATTATCTTGGGTTATCGTATGCTCAGGCGGATAGTCTGTCAAAAGCATACGATTGTTTGGAGCTTGCGGTGGAACAGACCCGTAGGCGGAATGCGCATATCTTATGCCAATTCGGTATTGTGAGTAGTAAATTAGGGGATTTGAGTGTAGGAAATCAGGCTCTTGATGAAGCGATAGACCTTTTGCAGCCGGATAAGACATTGATGGGTTATTTATATGAAACAAAGGCTTCCAATTTCACAAAGATGAGACAGGTTGACGAAGCCATTGCTTGTTATAAACGAAGTCTGGAATATAATCCACACCACTATATGTGTATTTTCCACATCGGTTATTTATTTCATTTGAAAAAGGATATTCATAACGAAAAGGTTTTTTTTGAAAGATTTCTGGGTGCAGTAAAGAAAGCAAATAAAGAGGATGAATATAAGAAATCGGTCGAATATGCAGTAGGTTATTTGAAATCGGCTAAGGAAGAAGATTTTTTCCGTGGTGGGCTTATTGATTGATAGAGTTATACTTTAAGGATACTTTATTTATGAGAAAATCTTTCTGTTCTTCTTTTCTATGTTTATTGGAGGGACATCTATGGCTCAGACTATACAGGGAAGGGTTATAGATACCGGTTCATCTGCTGTAGACGGAGCTACGGTTGTTCTGCAGGAACTTTCCGTATAACCTGATTCCTCATAAAGGATTATAAAAAAGTCCTACAAAATCGATATTTTGTAGGACTTGCTTTTTCTTTGGGTGATCCGCTTGGGGCTCGAACCCAAGACCCCAACATTAAAAGTGTTGTGCTCTACCTGCTGAGCTAGCGAATCAATCCTTTGTGCATCATTTCTTGATTGCGAGTGCAAAGGTAGATATTTATTTTGAATTGGCCAAATGTTTTGAGAAAAAATGAAAAGAAATCTTCTCCTCTTTTGCTAAGGGATTGGTTGTCAAGCCTGGTATTATCTTAATTATAATATTATAAAAGTATATCAGGGGAAACTTAATAATCGTCAAAAATGGCTGACATTGGACGTAGTTTTATTTTTTTATTTACTTTTGGCAAAGTATTTGTACTTTTAATAACAAATTAAGTGATATTTATAATTAAGTAATCTGGATAATATGTATTGGATTTTATTTATTGTCATCGCTATTGTCAGTTATATCGTACAGTCAAGTCTGAACAGTAAGTTTGAGAAATATTCAAAAATACCTTTGGCTAATGGTATGACTGGACGTGAGATTGCAGAGAAGATGCTTCGTGATAATGGTATTTATGATGTGAGGGTGACAAGTACTCAAGGGATGTTGACCGACCATTATAACCCTACGAACAAGACCGTGAACTTGAGTGAGGGGGTCTATAATAATTGTAGCGTAGCAGCAGCCGCAGTCGCCGCTCATGAATGTGGGCATGCTGTACAACATGCCCGTGCCTATGGACCGTTACAGCTCCGTTCGGCTTTAGTACCGGTGGTGCAGTTTTCTTCATCTATTGTTTCATGGGTCTTGTTGGCCGGTATTTTTTTGGTAAATGTGTTTCCTCAACTGCTGCTTATCGGAATCTGTCTGTTTGCCATGACAACCTTGTTCAGTTTCGTAACCTTGCCGGTGGAAATTGATGCGAGTCGTAGAGCTTTGGTCTGGTTGAGCAATGCAGGTATCACCAATGCATTTAATCATAAACAGGCTCAGGATGCATTAAAGTCGGCCGCATATACTTATGTGGTGGCTGCATTGAGTTCATTGGCGACACTGGTTTACTATATAATGATTTATACGAATCGTCGAGAGTAATTCTTGTAGCGGATAAATATGTATAGACCAATCGTTCTATTATGGGACGGTTGGTTTTTTATTGAAATTTTTCCGTAACTTTGTGCGGTAAAAAATAAAAGATGATTCATTATGGCAACAAAACCAAGTATACCTAAAGGTACGAGGGATTTTTCGCCGGTAGAAATGGCGAAACGTAATTATATATTCAATACGATCCGTGAAGTGTTTTATCTCTATGGATTCCAGCAGATAGAGACGCCGGCGATGGAAAATCTGTCGACATTGATGGGAAAATATGGAGATGAAGGAGATAAACTGTTGTTCAAGATTCAGAATTCGGGAGATTATTTTTCGGGGTTGACCGATGAAGAATTGTTGAGTCGTAATGCAACTAAGCTAGCAAGCAAATTCTGTGAGAAGGGGTTACGCTATGACCTGACAGTGCCTTTTGCCCGTTATGTGGTAATGCATCGTGATGAAATCAGTTTCCCTTTCAAACGTTTCCAAATCCAGCCGGTTTGGCGTGCCGACCGTCCTCAGAAAGGCCGTTACCGTGAATTCTATCAGTGTGATGCCGATGTGGTAGGTAGTAATTCGTTATTGAATGAGGTGGAACTGGTACAGATGATTGATACCGTATTTAATAAATTCGGTATCCGGGTGGCTATAAAGATCAATAACCGTAAAATCTTGACAGGTATAGCTGAAATTATCGGTGAGGCTGATAAGATTGTAGACATAACGGTGGCGATTGATAAACTGGATAAGATAGGGCTTGATAATGTGAATGCAGAATTGGCTTCAAAAGGTATTTCGCAGGAAGCTATAGATAAGTTGCAGCCGATTATCATGCTGAAAGGATCGAATGATGAGAAACTTCAAACGTTGAAGAATGTACTTGCTACCAGTGAAATTGGTTTGAAGGGCGTTGAAGAAAGCGAATTTATCTTGAATACCGTAGCTTCTTTAGATGTTAAATCGGAAGTTGAACTTGATCTTACTTTGGCACGTGGACTGAACTATTATACAGGGGCTATTTTTGAAGTGAAGGCTTTGGATGTACAGATAGGCAGTATCAGTGGAGGTGGCCGTTATGACAACTTGACAGGTGTCTTCGGTATGGATGGTATGTCGGGGGTAGGCATTTCTTTTGGTGCCGACCGTATTTATGATGTATTGAACCAGTTGGATCTGTATCCGAAGGAATCTGTAAATGCGACCCAACTGCTGTTTGTCAATTTCGGTGAAGCAGAAGCTGCTTATGTATTGCCTGTATTGGCTAAGGTCCGTGCGGCTGGTATCCGGGCCGAAATCTATCCGGACAGTACCAAGATGAAGAAACAGATGAGTTATGCCAACAGTAAAATGATTCCGTTTGTCGCTATTGTAGGAGAAGACGAAATGAAGGAGGGTAAACTTACGCTGAAGAATATGGGAAATGGTGAACAGTCAATGGTTACACCGGAAGAATTGGTTGCTGCCGTTAAAGGATAATGCAGATGAAACCGCGTAATGTAAAGCAGGTTATTGTAATGCGCAAGGATCTGAACATGCGGAAGGGTAAGATGATTGCGCAGGGAGCTCATGCTTCGGTCGACGCTTTGCTGTCACTTTTTTCACGTACTGAAAAAGAAGGGAAGGTGACTTATAGGCTGACATATGGTGAGGATTCTCCATTGGCCGAATGGCTGAATGGCATGTATGCCAAGATTTGCTTGTATGTAGAATCGGAAGAAGAACTTGTTTCATTATATGAGCGTATCCGGAAAGAAAATCCGTCTATACCTGTTTCAATGATTGAAGATGCCGGATTAACGGAGTTTCATGGAGTGGAAACCAAGACATGCATCGGTATCGGACCTTGGTGGTCTGAGGAGATAGATATATTTACTGGTGAACTGAAGCTTTTATAAAAGAATAAGAAAAGGAAGATTCATGCTTGTCGTGCACAGGCGGAATCTTCCTTTTTGTTCATATATAGTTATACAGATTGAGTAGGCATATTTTTATCTGATATATTATCTGCTGTATTTTTATCCTGCAGTCGGGAGGCAAACTTCTTTTTCGGAGTTATACCTAGTTCTTTCAGCATTTCGGCTTGTCGGATTACATTGCCTTTTCCTTCCGACAATTGGTTTAGAGCCGTTTCATAGGCTGTTGAGGCTGTTCGCAGGTTATCGCCTATTTTCAGGAATGTATCGGTAAAACTGACCAGCTTTTCATAGAGAGATGTACCTCTGTTTACTATTTCCTGGATATTTTTCTCCTGGTATTCGCGTTTCCATAAATCGAGGGCGAGTCTGAGAGCTGCAATCAGGTTTGTCGGGCTCATAAGGACGACTTTTTTCTGGTAGGCGTAATTCCATAGGTTCGGGTCATTTTGCAGTGCCAGGACGTATGCCGGTTCATTGGGAATGAACATCATGACGAAGTCGAGTGATGAAACATCATATTTTGAATAGTCTTTTTGGCTGAGTTCATCAATATGTGTTCTGATAGAGGCCAGATGGGCTTTCAGGAACTGTTCCTTCTGGAATTTGTCGTCTGTTCCTACATAATTAGCGTAAGCTGTCAGTGAAACTTTAGAATCTATGATGACCTGTCGGTTATCTGGATATACGACAAGTACATCTGGCTGCAGACGTTGCCCCTGATCATTGCGTATAGGTTCCCCGTTTTCATTTTTCAGGAATTCTTGTCGGAAATATTCTTCTCCTTCACGTAATCCGGAGTTTTCAAGAATTGTTTCCAAAATCATTTCTCCCCAATTTCCTTGTGTTTTTGATTCTCCTTTCAGGGCGCGGGTCAGATTATTAGCGTCGTCACTGATTTGTTTGTTGAGCTGTACCAGTTCCTTGATCCGGTCTTCCAGTGAAAAACGTTGTTTCGATTCCTTGTCGTAAACCTCTTCTACCTGATGTCTGAAGTCTTTCAGATTCTCGCCGAAAGGCTTCAGCAGGTTGGTCAGACTTTCTGTACTGAGTCTGTTGAATGTTTCTGCCTTCTGCTGGAAAATCTTATCGGCCATGTGTTCGAATTCAAGATGGAACTGTTTGTGCAGATTTTCAATCTCTTCTTTCTGATGGTTGAGCTTGTCTGCAAGGTTCTTGTTTTCAGTAAGTAATGTCCCGATACGTTGCTGACTGTCCATCAGCAGCCGGTTTTGTTCTTCTGTCTTTTGCTGAAGAATCGTTTTTTCTTGTTTTTCGTGGTTAAGGAGAGTTTGTGCATTTTGCTGTTCGTTTTTAAGCAGTTCTTGGGTATGGTTCTGCTGTAGTTCCAGTTGTGACTTTAGGATTCCGGATTTTCGGGATGCCAGCAGATATCCTGCTACAGCTCCTATAATGATGCTTATAATGAAATAAATAGTTTCCATATATTTTATGTGTTGAAAAGAATGGTTGGCAAATATAAAGAAATCTTTTGATTGTAGTTTTATGATATGTCAGTTAAAAAGGATATATGTCAGTAAAAAACCGTCATTTTGTCAGTCCTGTTGTTTTGGCATGGTTTTAGTTATATTTCTTGCGCTTGCGTAAGGCAAGTGAATATGTAGAATAATAACAATTAAATATAAAGCACTATGAACATTAAACCATTAGCAGATAGAGTTTTGATTCTTCCGGCTCCTGCAGAAGAAAAAACAATAGGTGGTATCATTATTCCGGATACAGCAAAAGAAAAACCGTTGCAGGGTGAAGTTGTTGCAGTAGGCCATGGAACAAAAGATGAAGAAATGGTCTTGAAGGTTGGTGATACTGTACTGTATGGTAAATATTCCGGTACCGAGATTGAATATGAAGGCGTTAAATATCTGATGATGCGTCAGAGTGACGTTTTGGCTGTACTTGGATAATTAATGTAGAATTTTAAAAGAAAGGAAAACTATTATGGCAAAAGATATTCTCTTTAACATTGATGCTCGTGATCAGTTGAAAAAAGGAGTAGATGAGTTGGCTAACGCTGTAAAGGTAACATTAGGCCCGAAAGGTCGTAATGTCATCATCGAAAAGAAATTCGGTGCACCTCACATTACAAAGGATGGTGTTACTGTAGCTAAAGAGGTTGAATTGGCTGATCCATTTCAGAATACCGGTGCACAGCTGGTGAAATCGGTAGCTTCAAAAACCGGAGACGATGCGGGAGATGGTACAACTACCGCTACCGTTTTAGCTCAGGCTATTGTAGGCGTTGGTTTGAAGAATGTGACAGCCGGTGCAAATCCGATGGATTTGAAACGTGGTATCGACAAGGCCGTTGCCAAAGTTGTTGAATCTATCAAGGCTCAGGCTGAAACTGTAGGTGATAACTATGATAAGATCGAACAGGTTGCTACCATATCAGCCAACAATGATCCGGTAATCGGTAAATTGATTGCAGATGCTATGCGTAAGGTTTCAAAAGATGGAGTGATTACCATCGAAGAAGCTAAAGGTACAGATACTACTATCGGTGTAGTAGAAGGTATGCAGTTCGACCGTGGTTATCTGTCAGCTTACTTTGTAACAGATACAGAAAAGATGGAATGCGTGATGGAACATCCGTATATCCTGATTTATGACAAGAAGATTTCTAACTTGAAAGATTTCTTGCCTATTTTGGAACCGGCTGTTCAGAGCGGACGTCCTTTATTGGTAATTGCAGAAGATGTAGATAGTGAAGCTTTGACTACTTTGGTTGTCAACCGTCTGCGTAGCCAGTTGAAGATTTGTGCCGTGAAGGCTCCAGGCTTCGGTGACCGTCGTAAAGCCATGTTGGAAGATATTGCCGTATTGACAGGTGGTGTCGTTATCAGCGAAGAAAAGGGCTTGAAACTGGAACAAGCTACTCTTGAAATGCTGGGTACTTGTGATAAGGTAACTATTACCAAAGAAAATACAACTATCGTGAACGGTGGCGGTAAGAAGGAATTGATTCAGGAGCGTGTCAACCAGATTAAGGCTGAAATCAAGAATTCTACTTCAGACTACGATAAGGAAAAATTGCAGGAACGTCTGGCTAAATTGTCAGGTGGTGTAGCTGTTCTTTATGTAGGTGCTGCCAGCGAAGTAGAAATGAAGGAGAAGAAAGACCGTGTAGACGATGCGTTGTGTGCTACCCGTGCTGCTATTGAAGAAGGTATCGTACCGGGTGGTGGTGTAACATACATCCGTGCCATCGATGCATTGGAAGGCATGAAAGGTGATAACGCCGATGAAACGACGGGTATTGAAATCATCAAGCGTGCCATTGAGGAACCGCTTCGTCAGATTGTAGCCAATGCCGGTAAGGAAGGTGCTGTCGTTGTACAGAAAGTGCGTGAAGGTAAAGGTGATTTCGGTTACAATGCCCGTACAGATGTATACGAACATTTACATGCAGCCGGTGTGGTTGATCCTGCAAAGGTTACCCGTGTGGCTTTGGAAAATGCTGCTTCTATCGCAGGTATGTTCCTGACTACAGAATGTGTCATTGTAGAAAAGAAGGAAGATAAACCGGAAATGCCGATGTCTGCTCCAGGTATGGGCGGTATGGGTGGTATGATGTAATTCTTTCGCTTGAAGATACTTATACAAAATAAAGATGGACTCCTGGTCGAAAATCATTTCGGCCAGGAGTTTTTTTGTTGAGGCTTTAGGGGTATTTGTTACTTTTTTATTT
>ULQU01046734.1_pt1 | contig 33048 bp, 35 predicted proteins | sample 1954841 | NCBI WGS metagenome assembly ULQU01 (sample SAMEA4835664, study PRJEB28245) | human gut metagenome | biome: gut microbiome; material: fecal sample | place: Denmark | collected 2008
CTGACATTTCGATGTACGAAATCGATAAGCCAGTTGTACTGCTATATCAAAGTGTCGTGAACTGTAATCCCTTAAACCATTGATTCATTTGGGAGATTTCGGGAGCGGCAACGTAGGGGGTCCAACAGTAATAACTTCCAAGGCAGTCAACTTCTACTCCACCTATCGTGGTGCTCCATGTGACTGTTCGCATGGAAGCCTTATTCCCATTCGCCCAATATTTAATGGGGTAGCCTACATAGGCAAGTATCGAAAAGGTCTGCCATACACCAGAGGATGTTTTTCTCTCATACTTGAAGCTTAAATCGATACTTACATCCAGATAAACTGCTCCACTTTCTGATTCAATATACCACATATTATCCATAAATCCGCTTCCATAATGTGGTCCGTATATACTGTTTTGGTATAGCCAGCCGTCGTCATAGTAGGGCCAATCGCGGGCTTCCTGCAATGTGACTTCATGTGGAGTAATTTCAGTTCCTTCCGGCACTCCCTGCCATGCGAACCAAAGTGCTGGCTCGTATACTCGATATTGAGTACGAGCATCGACGCCTCCGGGAATGCCATTCTGACTAGGCAACTTCGCCGGAAGCGCGATGGAGTTAAATCCTTTCAATGTGTTGAAGACTTTCCACGCGTCCACAAGGTTCTTGCACTTAATCCCCGGTTTATGCGTTGCGTTTGGTGAAATAGCTACGGCTCGACCTAGAGGTACAGGAAGCCCGGAAACCGTGGGTCCTTGGGTTCCATACCACAAACTACTTTTATATTGTTCAGTGTAGTCAGGATTATTCTTCCTCATTAAAACCGAAATATCCTTCGACGAGTTCGTGGGGAGTAAGAGGTGAGACTTCATGGTGCTACGGTAGAAACTTCTGCATATTGCCCAACACGTCCGCTTACTCCATCCACGTAGCCACTATACCAGACGGCGGCCAGTCCAGTATTGACCAGCTGGGATTTCACGGTTGCGTCGAGACTATTGTCCTGCGGGTTTCGCGTTACTGTCAGGATGGCAATCGCGCATTTGCTCTTACCCGTTCCCTCGGCACTCTCAATCGGAGTGATTACCTCCTTACCATCCCACGGCTTATCATCAACAACCAGCTTGGCGTTCGTCACGGTATTGGCGGGCCAAGTGTATTCCCATTCAAGGAGTACGGGAAGTTCACCGTCGGTTACGATTTCCTTCTTAGCCGCGCCGTCTTTGAACCCGGCAATCTCCACCTTCTTCCGTTCGGTATCACGGAAACCGCCCGGCTCGATAACTGCGTAGGTATGCCAGTTCTTGTTTGCGTCCTGCTCCTTAGTCGTCGTGACCTTGTATGGGAACTTGCCGCCACCGCCGCCGCCTCCAATGAAGATAGCACCTCGGTGAAGTTGCTGGATATATCCGTTCCTGCCCTTGCTCATCCTCGCAATGGGGACGGAGAAGTCCGCGCTGGTGTCTTTCTTACTAGACACGGTGGAGGACTTGCGGTCGGATTTAACATTGACATACCAGATAATATCCTTATCCAATGGTGCCTTCTCTCCACTATCCACTGCCTTCAACGTCCCCGGCGCACCACCAATTTCATGCACCTCATTATCATCAATGACAACACCGCAGGTGTACATGACCTTTGCGTTAGGTCCGGAATCCGTTGGGTCATACACGACGGAGAACATGCTCTCTTCCCTGTTGCGCATGAGGGGGTCATCATTATATACCGGGGTATGGAACGTCCCTATATCACTATCCCCATAGACAGGGGCAATCGGGTCCGGCATTGAATCAAACGGCGGGGCCTCATTAAACATCTCCGTACCCACGGGAACCGAGGGTACGGGATGATTAAAGAGGTCAGGAGCTTGTGGAATCTCGCTGTACTCTTCTGCCATATTATTTGCAGTATTCTTTGGAGGGGATTACCACCGGACCTGCATCCGTCTTGGGCTGTTCCTGCGTAAAGGTCAACCTTCCGGGGCTAACGATTACACAGGATTCTCCATTGCAGATAACTGCGCGGTCCTTACTCACATCCGCGTAGGTGCAACTACTCTGCCCCAATGCTCCAAACATGGCTAAAGCTCCAAGGGCGGCACTAATAATCCCGGAGATGATAGTCTTGTACTTGCCGGGTACACCAAGCTGGACACAGTACTTCGCCGTCAGCTGGGCAAAGATGTCAGCCTCTCCCTTGATTAGTTTGCCCGCCATGTTCATGTAGGGCTTCTTCTTTACCGCGGTGAGCTGGTCCCACGGGGTTGGAAGTTCAGCCATGCTATAGAGCTTGGCCGCGACTTCTGCCTGTTCATTGAGATTATTTTTTTCCATGTCGTTGATTAGATTGTTTGTGGCCGGAAGATGTCACGACAGAAAGTGATACCTTTCGGAGTTAGTTTACTTTTAGTTTGTTTCCTCGACCCCCTCACTCCCTCGTATTCAATATACCCTTTTTCTTCCAGCTTGCGCAGGACATAGTAGAGAGATGATATCTGGATGCGAGTACCCCTGCTAATTTCCGGGTTACTATGCTCACTCTCAAATCCATTGGCGTGCATGTACAGAAGAACACGTATGTTATCAATGGTGAGGGAGAAGTCAAGGAGGTCGATATTCAGAAGGAGACCGAGCAAGGTTTGTTGATTGCTCTGGCCCTTCTGCACTGTTCTGGTTGTGGAGTAGGTCGTTCTCATATGCCAGAGCTATCTAAACCCAAATGAGAAAGGAGGTCAAGCAAATTGTACGCAAACCGTGTCCTACGACCGCGAGGGTCGCTGTCGTCACGATACCGTACACGTTGAACCTTGCCCCGCTTGAATAGGGTGGTCAGATACGCCGGAGACTTCAAGCCCGTAGATTCCAATGCGGTAGCTACATCAACGTACCCTTCCGGGATGCTGTCATATAGACCTTTGACCTGCATCTGAATATATTCATTGGCTCCTTCCCCTTCCCAGTACATGGTATGCCCACAACGAACGTGTTTGACCTTCAATCGGTTCAGGGCGTGAATTACCCACACGGAGCTTCTCCCGATTTTATCGGCAATCTCCCCAGTGGCAATGTAGCCCCGTGGCACGTTCTTTACCGGGGGAGTACTATGCCGCGGCCTCCGTGGATGTTTCAATCCGGGATGGACGATTAGTCCTCTACTGTTCTTCTTCATGCAGGGGTTAAGTCGTTGTCGTTATTGTTCTCGATGATGTAGTAGAAGAGAATACCGAGAAGGAATCCAGTGAGTGTGTACATGCGTTTAGCGGGTGAATTTGACTGCATGGTTCAATGCGTCATTAGGGATTAGGAGGATTTCATCCCCGGTCGTATAACTACCGTTGTACGGTACGACAAAGGAATATCCTCGTTTGAGGATTGTATCGAGTAGCTCTGTGTCAGAGGCTAGACCGACTTCGATAGGGGAGAGAATGCGCTCGTCAATGAGGAATTGGCGAAGCCCTTTAATTTGTCCGATGTATGGTAGGTTCATGAGATGAAATGTTATGCGGCGAGGTCTCCCTCCGCGATTAGTATGGAGTTAATGGGGAGGACGAATCCTCCCCCGCTAATGGTTATCCAGTGGTCGTTCATTTTTCTTGGGACTTCATAGTTAATATGAAGCTATTCCAGCGGGCTACCGCTTCTTCGCGAGTGCGGCCATGAATGGAAAAGCTATGAGGAAGGAGCTTGACCCCGTTGCAGACGACATAGCAATGTTCCTCTCCGGGATAGATGGTTTCCCCCACGACCTCCGGGATTTCTCCGCAGTAGAAGCAAGGACGTGGATGGGCGTCGCAGGCTTCAAAATGCCGTCGCACCTCTTGCCCCACTCTTTCGACAAACATATCAACAATATGCTTCGGCACAATTTCTGTGACCCCGGAATCCGTGGAATCCACGGGTCCCCCGGTGCCTTCGTCCTCGGATTCCGTGGCTTCCTCGTAGTTCAGGGGATGGTCCAGCCCCTCGTCGAAACAGGAAGCACAGGGTCCCACGGTTCCGGGCAAGTCCCCATACTTACAGGTAGCGCAGGGGGAGAGGACATCCTCTTCATCCCCTTTATCCTCTTCATATTCCGGGTACTCAATTCCCCGCTCCTGTCGGCAATGAGAGCATGGAGGATTGCAACGGAGGTTATCCCGGTGAGTGCAAGTATTGCACGGTTCGATGACATCGTCGTTCTCGTCCGTACCTTCGGCACATGGCGCAGATTCATCCGGGGTATAATTCTGATAGCCGTTGCAGGAGATGCAGGGTTCCTCTTCGATAGATTTCCCCTTATATTTACATGTCTGACAGGTCTGCCCCGTCATCTCGGCTTCTCTCCGCTTTGCTTCTTCCCGCTTCATCATCTCCACCTCTACCAACTTGTTGGTATCGAAGGTGTAGCAGGGAAGTCCGGGAGTGAGAGCACACTTCTGGCAGGGGGATTGCACCAGCAAGGTATCACGGAATTTGCAGAGGGAGCACCTCCGTGCATCCTCGCTTGCCGCGGTGTCCGTCGCTTGCGTGGATTCCGTGGATTCAAAGTGGCTAAAGTACATGTCACAACTGGCGCAGGGTTCCGCGGTTTCGGGGAAGTTGCTGTATGCGCAGGTCCAACAATTTGGTTCGTCGGTCATTTTCTTTTGATATGCTTCTTAATGGTTTCGATTACCCACAGGGTGAATAGGACGAGGATGCACAGAGTAATTCCTATCCATGCAAGGATGTCAGTAATACTAACAAATATCGTTGTGGTCATGGTGAATGTATTTGCTGGGATTTAGTAGGAATAAGAATAGAATTCTTACGAGGATAGATGTACTCGTTATGATACAGAATGCAAGGATTAAATTGAGGAAGAGTGTCATACTCCTTCCTCCTTCTGCTTCATACCTGCCCTTAGCCCAGCGTAATACGCGAGGACCATTCCGAGAGCGGCGATGCTCATGGGACATACGATGAAGATAATGAATAAGAGGTAGGCAATCATGGAGGTTAATCGATTAGTTTGAGGTCAAAGAACATAACGGTGTTGAAGTAGTTGACGGTTACTCCATCGATAGCTACCCAGCCATCGCTGTCTTCATCATCGTAAACCGCGTACTCCTGATAGGGCGTAGGCTCTTCATCATAGCTTACCCAGCCGCGAGGAACGTATTGTACCCTATCCCCTCTCTTGAACGGTCGCCGGGGTTTGGCGGCGTTAGTGCAACCAGCGCGGACAGATTCTTCTGGCGCATCTAGAATTTCTTCCATCTGGTTAGCAGAGGCCCACTCCGCTAATCCTCCCGAATAGCGTACCTTGTACGGGTAGGAAGAACGTTCGTTGTCGATTTCCACGACGCGACCGCAAGGGCCGCCGTCGACGCGGACAATCATTCCGAGTTTAATTTGATTCTTTTCCATGTTAGAATTTGATGTTTGGGTATTCGCGGTAAAGTCGATAGCGGGTCATCCACATGAAAACCCCCGTGGTTATGTAGTTAGATACAACAATAAAGAGATACCATGCGGCAATCCATGCGGAGATAAGAGAGAGGACATAAAGCGGAGGTGCGGGAAGAGTGAAGAGGCACTCGGCAATGATACTTACAGTTAGTCCGATTAGCCCAAAGATAACCCACTGAACCGAGGTATTGAAGATATGGTTGTATATGTTCTCCATTTCCTTGCGCTCATATAGGGTATACTCGCTTCCTCTCGTCCGGTAGCTATTGGTCTCAATACCAATGAGCTTCAAGTGAGCTTTCAGCCTCTTGGCCATCTCGGTGAGGGCAGTACCTCCTAAGCCGCGGAAAGCTACACCCGCAAGCGCGAAAAGGCCCGCAAGCGCGAAGTATTGTGTGGTTGATAGATGCAATGCGTTCATGATTGTTCTCCTTCTTGGTTACTCGGCTTGCTCCATTCCCCACGGCCATTCAACTATCCTGCTGGGTTCAATGCTTCGTCCGTCTTCCAACAGGATGCGCATGGAGACGCGGGTTCTTCCTGCAACGATTCCGGTATGCCGACGGAACATACCATCGAAGTACTGGATTTCGGAACCGGGTTGAAGACGCAGAAGCGGAGGACAATGGTCAATGAAGAATCGAGCATTATTCCATGCCTCTTCATACGCTGTCTCCGGGTCATCGTTATCACATCCTTGCACGGCCAGTGAGCAACTCACACATTGAATGAACTCGTAGTTACCCTTCCGTCTTTCTTCCAGCAGACCGCCGCAGATAGGACAGAACAGTGGGGGATGTTCTTCCTCTGGGAATGCCTCATCAAAGGCCTTCTCAACTACTGCTTGCGATTCTACGGATTCATCGCGAAAAGAGAATTCGCTCTTGGTAGGAATGTTCGTTGGGGCCGTGGTATTGGCTTTAACTATTTTCGGGCTAAGGTCTGACATATAAACGTGTGTCAAGCCATTGGCCTCGTCAATAACAATCTTGGTTATCTGTTTGGGGTTTGATGTCTTGGACATGGCACCACCATATAATAGTTTTATTATTTGTCAAGAAATTATTTCAATAAAAATCCCCGGAGGGGTTAGCCTCCGGGGCGATGTGCTACTTGCGCTTCCAGCCAAGTAAGTCAAGAAGTTCGAGTAAGCTCATGATTATCATCCTTTTGTGAAGAAGTTAAAGAAGGATAGTGTACCGCTATCGGTGAGTACGAACTGGGGATATTGGTCAGGGGTAAATATTTTTGTACCCCCGGAATCCCCGGTAGCCTCGACAGTCAGAAGGACTGCGGGCACCTTGTCCGTCGGGCTGGAAGGAGATGGAACCTCTCCCAATCGTGCCCAAACTTGGCACGCTTGCCACTGTTCGTCAAGAGCGGCAATGGCCTCGATAGCCCCCGCGAGGGTGGGTATCTGCTCCTTCGGCAACGTGGTCTCACTGTACTGGTCAAGGTGCGTAAAGCCCAGTGCGTCCGCGTAGATTACACTCATAATGAGCTTGGTCCAGTCGCCGGGCTGTGGGAATTGAATTTGTATTTCTGCGTTGTTCATGCCTGTTCAAGGGGGATGTTAATATCTTCGAAATCCGTGGCTTCCTCGGATTCAATGGCATCGACGGCCATTGCTTCCAGTCCATAAAAGACCGGGTTCGTGCCTCCCGGCTGGTAATAGGTGTGCTCTCCGTCGCCTGCATAAACAGAAATGTTGCCAGTCGAATTATTCACCACATCAGTTACCCAGCTGATAATGCCGGAGTTTGTCTCAAAAGTGGAGACGCCGCGGCATGTGGCAATTTTATACAGATTATTCGCCTGACCTCCGGTGAGCATGAGCCAGAGTGCACCTAGATTATCATACTGGGCAATATTGGCCGAAGCGTTCTGCTGGTAAATAACCTTGGCAATCGTCCAAGGGATGGGTTCGTTTTGACTGGCCGGGATGAAGCTGGTGGTGGTTTTCACCTGCCAGCCCGCCGTGGAATTGAGCGCGTAAATCTCACGCACCCGCACCGTATAACCGTTACGCTGGGTATCTCTGACGTTGTCAAAGGTAATATCCAGAATTTCGCCCTGATTGTACGCCAAATCGTTTGCCGGGATAATACTGTAAGAATCTATGGAAAGGTCGGAACGAACCGTCTTCGCGCCACGGCCAATACCAAAGGTCAACTTTGCCGCACCAGTAGCACGCCAAACGAAAGAGAACCCTGCGAAACTGGAATAATTCCAGCGGGCATTAACTCCCACAAAGTCTGCCTGAATAGTCGAATGAGTTCCCGGTGGAACCTTAATAGTAGCTATATGGTATGGGACTGTTTGTGTCACCGTCGAAGTCCCTGTCTTGGTAATGGTCGTCGTATTGAGGAAAGCATTAGTGGTCAGGATGTTCGCCTCGCTAGCCAATCCCAACGCATAAAAGCGATTAACCGCCCCCGTATTCGTCGGTGCACCCACGGCCAACGGGATGTTGATGCCGCTGTTGGCATTGGGGGTTTTGGTGAACGTCAGAACACCGCCCACGGAAATGGTGCCGTACATACGGGTTTGGGAGTTGAACGTAACTACCCCGTTATGGTTTTCATTTTTGTAGACCCACAAGTCCCCAGACGTATCGATGGTCAATGTCTTATTGTTGACGTTATTGGGGTCAGTTATGGAGAGGAAACCGTCGGATTCTTCGTAAAGTATGGCTCGCGTAGGACCGCTCTCCTTGCCGAAGAGGATGCACTTCATCTTCTCGCCAGTGGTGGCAACGAAGCTAATGCCGTCATCAAAAGTGGTGGGGTTTTGGAACTTGACAGGAATCGCAACGTCCATGTGGGAAGCGTCCGTCCCCTCAATGACTGCGGCTCCGCTACCATCGCCGTGGATTTTCACCGCGTCATCCCCTTGTCCGAGAACTAAAGGAACTTCGTTTCCGAGAACTAATCCCGCCGTGTTGGTGAAACTCCATGCCCCGGAGATTGTCTGGTCACTAGCTGGGTCAAAGCCAGTGCCAGAACCGCCACCCTCACCGGAGCCTAACCTAAAATTTCTGATGGAGACGAAGTAGCCCGCTTCTTCAATCGTACTACCGAGAGAAAGAATTGCAGAAGTTTCAGTTGCCACAAAGACCAGCTGGTCAGTAGTCTTACCGCCAGCGAGGAATGCCTTAGGATTGTTGTCGGCTCCTACGCTAAAGAGCGCATAGCTGAATTCCGGATTAGGCTTCGTTTCCATCAAGCCGCCCAAGTCAGGATGCACATTGATAGAGTAGAGCTTACCGCTTTCGAGGTTGGAGATTTTGTAGAAACCTTCGGAGACAGGGCCATCACCGTCCAGCGGAAGGGCCTGATACTCTTGGTCGTAGTCGAACCCCAACGGGTGAAGAGCAATCGTCGCGTGTGCACTTTCGACGGAGGCGTTCTTGTCCTGCGCGTTAGTGGGGACGACGAAGTACTTACCGTTGGGAGATGCAATCTCAATCACCTGTCCCGCGACCGAACCATTGATGATGAACTGTTCCGGCGTAATGTTGGACCACAGTTCGTCAGTAGGAGCGGTAGCGGAAAGCTTGAAGAGACAGGGAGAACTGGAAGCAAGAAGCCACGCGGTGTGCGTGTCGGCATCGCCCAGCTTATAGGTTACGCCCGGCGTAATAGGAGAACCGTTGACGTAGTTTTCAATATTGATTTTAGAAGAACGTTTACGTGCCATGATAGTAAAAATTTGGGGCTGAACCCATAGAAGTTTAGCTCATGAGTTCAGCCCCGTCAAGGTTTAATTGTTGGTTATGCGATATTTCCAACGAAGGTAATCACCGCAGTTCCTTTAAAGGTCCCGGCATCACCGCCCGTAGGAATCTGGAACGAGGCAACGGCGGCTCGCTGTCCCGCACCAAGAGCAGTCCCCTGTGAAAAGATAAGAGTTCCTCGAAGGTTCTTACCAGTCACAATACCCTGCGCGGCCTCGAGAGGAAGAAGACCTTGCGCCCCTGCTTCCCCAACTACGTTGGTAAGGACTACGTTCTGGTTCTGGATAGTGATGTTGCCATCGTATTGGAATTCAGGTGCGGCGGCTTCGGTCACGAAGTCCACGCGGTAATATCCGGCAGGGGTAGGACCTACAAGAGCTACGTCGGAAACGGTGTCCGAAAGGGTCGTAAGCTGGGGAGCGGTAAGACCCTCAATCCCCTGCGCGGCTACGATGTCAACGTTAGCCTTTACTGCTCCATCTACGTACACCCACGCTTTCGTACCGGTGGAAGTGAAACGAGTGGTCCCTGCGGCAGTTACAAACGGAGGTTCTTCTATTGCGTCTGCAATGGTATCTCCTGTCTTGACAAATACGGTTACAGGGACTTCCGCACTTACTTTCAATTCGTACCCCGTATCTGCGACTAAATCACCGATACTATACCACTTGTCAGGTGATAAGTCTGCGGGAAGAGTTGCTTCTTCGGGGGCCGGAATTTGGTCGGCCTTCATAGTCAGGGTAATCTCCGCGCCTTCAAGGGCATCGATGCGGAGGTAAGCGTTAGTCTGACCACCTTCCGTCACGAAGTAGAAAGCACGGCCAGAAAGATACCCTTCGGCTTCCACCTGCTCCAACGCTTCATCTTTCGCGATGACCACATGCGGGCACTTGGTAGACGTGACAATAAACTTATACCGAGTGGCCTCGGTCAGTCCGGTAAGCTGATAGATTTGCCCGCGAGCGATAGTTGCATTCTCTGCGGGGATGGGAAGATTTTCTATTGCCATAATTCTTCGTTAAGAGTTTTAGTTAAAAGATTATGCTCCAAAGCCAGAGGCGATAATAGAACCAATGTCGGCTCCTTCTGCCAGTTCTTCGGCTTCTTCGGTTTCGGTTTCCTGTTTGGGAGATTCGGTTTCTTCTTCTTCGGAGTTATCGTCGTCATCGTCGTTGCTATCATCGTCACCTATTTCTTGGTCCTCGATAGAAACAATCTCAATAGATTTGCCATCATCTGAAACAACGCCAACTCCCATGAGCTGAACCTCATCCCCCGGTTTAAGGTCTCCAAATTTTTCAGGGTCATACGTAATCTTCATGCAGATAAAAAATTGAGGCGAGCGGGTTCATCCCGCCCGCCTCGGTTTAAGAGTTATAGGTTTAGGCTTAGAGGCCCGGCACTGCCGCGGGGGTACTTACCAGAGAGCCAACGGGCTTGCCGTCAGCACCAACGAGTTCGCGGCCAGCGGTCGTGCGAATGTGTCGGATGACTACACCGTGACGCGGGAAGACAGGCATCGGAGCGGCAGAAAGCGTCGCGATGAACATGCCCTGCGTACCCATGTAGTTATCGCCGTTGTCCTTGTTGTTCACCCAAACCAGCTCACCAGCGTAAGTCACGGGGTCCCACTTGGCCTGACCGTAGGCAGACACCGGACGAGGAACGAGGGACTTGTACACGTCCTTCACAAAGATAATCGTATCTTCGTAGGGGGCATTCATGTACGCGGGGTTCGGCACATAGCGGTTGCCAACAGTCGTTTCCACCTTGATATACTGGGGAACTTCCACCCACTTCTGACCAGTCGGCTTGGTGTCGTCGAAGGTGTAGCGGGGGTTCATGTTGTCCACGATGTAGGTAAAGCCCTTGTACGTCCACTTCACGCCCAGCTGACGCAGGAGGGTAGCATCCTTGCCTTCCGCGGCCTCTGCGAAGTTCCAGTCCTTGCGGATAACTTCGTTGTGACGCAGGATGAAGTCCACGGTGTCCTTAGACGTGTAAGCCAAGAAGACAGGGGAACCTTGGTCCATCAGAGCGGCAGATTCGCCAGCACCTTCATTGATGAGCAACTGCCAAGCTTGGTTCATCAGGTCGTCGTTCAGAGCGGCTTCGGGCTTAACTTCCGGCATGGAGTTAATATCGTTGCTCACGACATCGAGACCAACAACACCCGCCTTCGTGGGGATGAGTTTGTAGCTGGCGATGTTGATGTAGCTCTGACGGTAGAAGCGAGACCAAGTATTACCGACGGCACGGACCAACTGCTTCACCGCATTCTCGGCCTGTTGCTTAGCTTGCCATGACTGACGCATACGGAGTACGTCCAGTTTCTGGGAGGAAAGCCTCGTGATGAAGCGGCTGTAGGAGTATTCCGTAGCCCCAGTATCATTTACCGTAATCGGAATCTGGTTGGAGGTGGAAGCGAGGTTAATGTTCATCCATTCGGCACGGGGGTCCGTAGCACCGAAGGTTGCGATGCGCCCGGAATCACCAACACCGTCAGTCCATTCACCCGTCATAATCATCTGGGAGTTCCACGGAGAAGTACGAGCAAAGGTGCTGAACATGTTGGCGTTAAGAAGGTTGGTCATCGTGACCAGCTTCAATTCTTGGGCCTGAATATCGTTAGGAGAAGTAGCCATTTGTAAATTAAATTTGGTTTAATTTGCAACGCCTAGTTCTCTTTGGAAGATTTTGTTTTGGGGTCTTACGCGGTCATGGCAGGGTCAGGACCAAGAATTTTCACACCTGCATAAAGGTTTGTTTTGGTTTGCTCGCGGGAAAGCAAGAATGGGACACCGCATTTGATGCCCCATTCTTGTCATAAAATTACCAGTATGTCAAGGAAAATTTATTATAATCCGAAGGCACTACCAATAATGTCCCCGACTGCGGTCGGCCCGGCGGGTGGCTGGGTCTCTGGGGCTTTGGAGCTACCACTGTTAGCGGAGGGGCGGGCCTTGCGAAGTTTGGCCACCTTCACGTTGAGAGCCTCGATTGTCGCGCGAGCATCTGCCAGTTCCTTAACCATGAGTTCGGCCAGTGCGCCATCCATGAAGGAACCATTATTTATCTTGTGAGCAAGATGGCGGGCATGCTTCACATTCTCTTCGGTAATCTCCGTGGTCATGCCCAGTTCCTTGGCGCGTTCCTGCATCGCTTCCAACGTGTAGTTGTCGAGATTGACGGTGTAGGTTGCACCTTCGGATTTGCCGCCGCGGCTGGCCTTCAACTCTTCCACATACTTGTCGGCTTCGGCCTGATAGTTTCCGTGGGCGACAATGGCCGCGTCGCGGACCTTAGCCATGCGGACAAATTTGAACACGGCAGAATCGCTGATGCCCAGTTCCTTCCCAATGGCCTCATACGCTTCTTCCCGGTCGTACTCGTCGAGGTCAGGATTAAGGGCAACTTCATTCAGCTTGTCCATGTCCAGAGATGCACCAGAGGCGCGGGCAATCTCTGCAAGTTTGGCGTTAGCCTTATTGTACGGGGCAGTTACATTGGTCTTGTATTCTTCGGTTGCGGTGAAGGCATAGCCGCGTACAATTTCTCGCAGAGATTCAAGCTCTTCATTGCTTGACGTGGACTTACCCGCTTCTTCCAGCTTGGCCTTCAAGTCCGCGATTTCTTTCTTCGCGCCCCTCAACTGGACGCGCATTTCAGCGAATGCCTTGCTCGCGGCCTTGCTCGCTTTCTGTTCCTTAGGACCGTTGTTCTGTTCTTCCTTCTTCCCTTCTTCGTTTTCTTCCTCTTCGTTTTCCCCCTCTTCGTTCTGTTCTTCCTCGGTTTCCTCGGATTCCGTGTCATCCGGGGGAACCGGGGTTCCCGTGGTATTGACTACTTCATCATCCGCGATGCGGGGACCAGCGTCCGGCATGACTACCGTACCATCCGGGGATTCAATGGGAGCCGTGGGGTTAGCGGGATTGGAGGGTTGAGTGGAATCCGTGGAATCCGGGGCGAACAGGGTCTGTTCGAAAATGCTATGTACGTCGTTGTGAATGGCACCACCTATGATGCCCTCCGCTACTGCGGGAATATTTACATTATCCATCTATGTATTACTTGTTTGGTGAAAGTGAGTTAATCCAAGCGTTACGCTCGGTCATGGGATGATTCATCATAGTTACCGGGGATTCGGTTTCTTCATTCTCTTCGGCCAGATTGAAGAGAGCGGCGATAACGGATTTAGCCCCAGCCGCGAAAGCTCCATTCAATGCGGCGGCTTCCATTGTGGGCTGTAATGTCGCATTGAGTTTTGACTGAACAATGCAGAGAGCTTCTTCCATTACCGGGTCATGCAGGAGTTCAGCAAGGCGGCCAGTCGCCGCCTTGTTGCTTTTGAACCCTTCGACAGTGTAGGTAGGAACTGCCTTCATCGTGCACCTCCCAGCGATTGAGCCGCTTTAGCGTTAGCTTCTACGGCGTTACGAGTAATCTCGGCATCCTGCTTTTCCTTAGCCAACTGGATTTCAGCTTCCGTCTTCATGCGCTTCAATTCAATTTCGGCTTCGGCTTTCATCTGTTCAGGAGTAGGTCCTTCTTGGGGAGCCGCTTCTTCGTTCTGTTGCATCGCTTCCAAGGCCCGCATGCCGTTGGTAATAACCTCGTTGCACCTCTTGACCAGTTTCTCGTACTGTTCAAATTCGGGGACAACTTCCTTGGCGGCCTGCAAATAGTCCATGTGTCCTGCCAACTGGGCGACCAGAAGCTGTAGAGGTTGAGCTAGCTGGGCCATCTCTTCGGGTTCCAGCTGTGCGTCCGGTAGCATGGACATGATGAAGTTGGCATGCACTTCCGCGTGCGTCCTGTGGTCCTCGTTCGGCATAACCGGAACTTCCTGACCTGCCATGAGCTGGTTGTTCTGGATGGATGCGATAGAGGCGGCCACGGTTTCGGACGGGTTGGGGTCATCCTTCAACGGCATGAACAACTGCGCGGTGCGTCCATTCGTTTCATTGGCAATGGCCATGCGGATGAGACGTTCCTGCCCAGCGCGGGGCATGAACTGCATGTAGTTGAGACACTGACGGAGAGCCATTGTACGGCGAACCTTACTGCCCGCACCGATAGGGGGAAGAGCGGTAACGCTGTCAAGGTCGATAGCGAAGAAGGCATCCCTTGGCACACCTGCTTCGTCCAGACGTTGGAGCATGCGTTCACGTTCCTTAAACCCGCCAATCCCTTCATCGTAGTCCTTGCGGATGATACGGCGAACGATTTCACGGAGAAGGATGGTCATGTGCTCCAAGAGCATATCCATGATGTTATTGCTGACCTTGCTCGCATTACCCATACGGATTTCAGCTTCCAGCTGGGTGCGGCCCATGCCTCCATCAGCATTCACGTCAATCTCGCCCAAGCGTTCCCGGATTTGGTTCTGCAAGAATGCGAGGGGAGTTCCGGCAACTTGTTGCAGATTCGGCACGGGATTAGGAACCACTTGCGTTGACGGGTCCAAAATGGTATAGGCCCCCATCGGGTTCACCATTGCGGAGAGACGGGAGGTTTCATTGGTGGCAGAGACGTTCAGAGCCATGCCGAGGAACGCCGCGTCCGTCGCTTGGTTCATCAACTTGTCAATGACACGAGTGTGAGGCAGAAGGTCATTGCCATATCCGCGAAGGGCATGAATATCTCCATTGGTGCTACTGCCCAGCGGGAAGAGAATGAAGGCTTCTTCCATAGAGTTGTAGGCTCCTTCCTTGGTGTAGAGGAACTTGGTGTCATCTACATCGCGGTTCTGGTCACGCTTCACATCCTGACCATTGCCGCCGCTTCCGTTGACGAAGAAAATGGAATGAGTAACCGTACCGTTGAATTCGCGTACCCACATGTGGGCAATCGGAATACTGGTTCCAATTACGTCGGTCAGGGTGTAGTCTCCGTTTTTGAGCATCTTCTCGGTCTCCCAAGAAATGCGCTGGGGCTGTACTGTCTGATTGTAACTACAGGTCTTCAACACCTTCATGACCTCTTCCACATCCCAGCCAGCTTCCCTTGCGGTCTGCGGGTCACGAATGAAATCGTAGAGTTCATGGGCACGAAGGGTACGAGTAGCAAACACAACCTCAAGGGTGCTACTGTCCGGCTTAACCTTTCGCTCGAAGGCAAACTCGTTCAGACTACCCGCCTTGAAGTACCAAGTGTCAGGGTCCTCAAAGTAGGCAAGGCCGAAGCCGTGGAAGGAGAAGTTGTGAAGAAGGTCTGTCATGATGGAAGTGAATCCCGGCATGGACTTGACCATCTTCGTCACCTCGGTGGAAAGGATGTCTGAATAAATGGGGCGACGAGCATTATCTCCGAAGGTGGTTTGCACCGAAACAAGTTCGGGGTTATCCCACACTTCACGGAGGCTGGCCGCCACCTTTTCACGAACAATCCGCATCGTGCGGAAGTTGTAGTTGGTTCGATAATTCTGACCAACTGCGGAAAGGGCCATTGGGTCATACGGGCGTTGTCCGTCCAGCTCTGCCTGTGCCTCTGTCCTCGCTTGCATGGATAGCTGGTCAGCGGTGAGGCAGAAGTAGAGCAAGGCGCGGGCTTGGTCAGCGGTCGGAACCCTTCGCTTGAGAAGAGTTCCGTTCTCGTCAACCACGCCAATAACCCCCGGACCTACGGGAGCATTTGCGTCTGGTTTCGGCATATCTACTATTTGTCAATTTCGTCTTTACCCTCAACCGCATCAGCCTTCATGGCTTTCTTGGTCTTGGGCTTCACAGGTGCAGGTGTAACAACTTTCGCGCTGGGTGTCAAGTCTTCTGCTTCACTTAAATCCTCGCGGGCTTTAGTTGCTCCACCTACTTGCTCGGACTGTCCCATCATATTGATAGATTCCGCTTTGATGCTGGCGATAGATACCTCGGCAGGGGTCGTCACCGTGACTTCGCCAAGAACTTGGGGAAGCTTAAAGTTGTCCGCGTCGGGGATTTCACCAACGGTGATGAGGTCGTCCCAGTTCTCCACGTTGAAGCACTTCTCGGTCAGCACCTTGTCAAGGAAGAGACGGAAATGCTGGGAGATGGTGACGTAGGGAACTCGCTGGGGATAGAGCTTCGCCAGCTGGCTGGACATGACGAAGGTTCCGTCCACGGTGCGAGATTCGTAGGAACCTTCGGTAGCGGGAACGGTGAAGTATTTACCCGCAATAACCGGAGCCTTCTTGCGATAGAACGTTGCATCCAGCGTATCAATCGCGCCGGGCTTAAACTTTTCATTGCCGCGTTCGGAAACCCAAATGATAGCTCGTTCGTCCGGCGCGTTCTCGTAAGCCAGAGCCTGTTGCAGTCGGGCGAAGAGATGAGTAACGAGAGCGTAGCTACCCGTGACAGGGGTCAGCAACTCAATCGTGCGAAGGTCCCGGAACTGATTCTTCAAGATTTTAACCATGGGTTCAGCGGCGGCCTTGGCCCGGTAAGGGAGCAGGAGCCAAACATCGTGGTCGCCACGGCTGGAAGCCGCAACGCTGTCAATGAGGTTCTGTGCAATGTTCGCGCCGTTGATAAGGACGCGAGGTTCACAAGGGATTGCTATTGTAGCCATTGTCGTTTATTTTGTTTTAGTTGCTTTGAGGGCGCGGCGTTCAGCCTGTATGCCCAAGGATGTGTCCGCTTGAGGCGGCAGGATATTGAATGCCCATTCAGTTACCAACTGCTGGAAGAGATACCAGCGGAAGTAGAGCTGGGATTCGACGAGAGGCTCATACATTAGATAGGAGAAGAAGGGGTACTTTCGAGGACTGCCCGGAGTTAGCGTGAGGGGTCTAGTGAGGGGGGTTTCCGTACTATTCGAGAATATCTTTGTCCGAAAGTATTTAGGACGCACTCCATGCACCGGGTCAACATCCTTAAAGGCCATCACGTGTGTAGGGTTCGCCCGGTCGGGGTATGGGTGCATGACCTCGCCACGTGTAGGCGCAAGCCTCGCGGACTTCCCGTTCACCCACGCAAGGTAGTAGGCACGGTATCTCCATGCTTTTCCCCACACCTCCTTATCCCGTGCTACCTCATGGAAGACGGCGGCATTCTCACTTATCGCCATTGTCGGACGTGGGTTTCAGGTTTTTATCCTCTTGTGCGTCTGCAAGGTAGTTGACGAAGTTAATGAAGGTAGCCGCGTCAAATTCGGGCAGTTCGTTCTTGTAACTGGCATACGCGCTTGTATTCGCCATTGGGATTGCGGGCCAAGGTTTATATTCCTTGGTCAGCTTCTCGGCAATACTGCGTAGGAACTGACTATATTCCTCCGACGGTGCGATGAGGGAAAGGAAAGCGTCCACCCCGTCAGGGCTACCGGAGGTCTCTACCTCCCTGTCAAACGTCAGCGGGTCGTCCGCGTACTCGACATGGGAGAGCTTGGCATTGTACTTGTTCGTTCTCTTGACGGCCTTCTTGTACTTCTTCGCGTGTTCGCGAAGCTTGTCAAGGTCATCGAGCCACAGAGGAACCTGTTGCCACCATGAACGCATAGCTTCTACCCGCAAGCGGATAAGATAGGATGAGCGCATGATTTGGGTCAGGCATCCACAATGGTGTTGCTTGCGCGTTAATTGCAGACGGTTCATCGTGACCACATTCCCGCATGCACATTGCGCGACATACGGATATCGGACATCGTGGGAGTACCCGATAACTGTTAGAATCCCTTGGGTATGACCAACAGGCAACGGTTCATCATCCGTTCCCATATAATCGGGGAACGTTTCTGGGGTCTTCACTTCCTCCGGCAAGTTCATGAGAGCTACCGGGGTCCAACGACGGAAGACTTCTTGAATTGATTCGGGTTGAGCCATGCCCTCAATATAGGAGAAAATACGAACTTGTCAATATTATTTTTCGTCAGCTTCGGGCTTTTCGCCCTTCTTCTTTAGCTTCAAGGTGATGGTACGGGCCGCGCTTCCTTCTTCCAGTTCAGGACGAGTGCCATCCTTGTTCAGAGTTACTGGTCCACCCTGCAATCCCATCTGCGTCACTATCTCGGTTTGTTCCAGCTCGAACTGCTGGATAACCTGTGACAGTAGGTCCATGTCGCGCTTCGCAATCGCTTCGTTAAACTTCTCCCACAGACCGTGGCTTCGCTCCATGATAGAGAGGAAGAGAGGTACATCCTTAATGGATTGTATCTCTGCGTCGGCCATGAAGGAAGCGACACGGGAGAATCCACTGTTCATCAGTTCTTTGTACTGGCTACTCATGGATTCAACGATGTCAAGCTCAATCTTCGTCCTCGCCTCTTGGCGTTGGAGGATGCGTGCCTGTGTGTTCTGTGTGTACGTATTGAGAAGTTCATTGCGGATAGCCAGTTCCTCCTTCGAGAGTTGGACGCTATCAACAATCTTATCAACACGTTCACGGGAGAGGCCAGTAACTTCCGAGATGACAGGAACCGGGGTCCCTGCCTTGTACATCTCAATGGCCTTCCTTATAACGGTGTTCTCGTTAGTGATTGGTTTGGGAGCAGAAATCTTAGCGGCGGCTCTTAGGTCCATAGCATGTTCATTGCGGCGGTTACGTCGGAGGCAAAGGTGTCGCGGGCAGGAGCGGGAGCGGGGGCATTGCCTCCGACGAAGCCTCCGAGATACCTGCCAATGTCTGCGGCTTCAATATATGCGGTTCCGTCTTCGCGATATTTGATTACCTCTTGATGTTCTACCACCTTATGGTTCTGAATGTCAAGCCTAATCTTACCGAACTCCGGTCCCATGATTCCCCGGCACACGTGCACCAATAGTGCTAGTGCGTCCGCGTTGTCCGGGGATTTATGAATCCGCTTCTTCATGGCCGCCTTGGGTTCCACGGCAATTCGGGTTCCATTCATGGTGTAGAGCCGGGATTTAAGCTCGACGATAGTTGTCGGGTCGAGGCCATAAAGTTGGCGAGCATTGATTGCCAGTTTCATACATCCCCAAAGCTCGGAGACCTTGTTGCTATATTGCTGGCATGCCTCCTGATTCTGCAACAGGCCAATGGGCACCTTGCTCGCCATACCCGCGAAGCTGACCGTCTGGAAGTCCGTGCCGACATGCTGGGCGAGGATGTCGATGAAACCAGTACCTCCGGTTACGTCCACGGCAAGGTACTTACTTTCAACCCCGTTGGCCCGGAGAATCTCTCCAACTTGCTGGGCGATGTCGAAGTTCCTTTGCTTCATCCGTTCCTTGTCGGACGTAGACTTCAACAAATAGGTACGGAACACCGCGCACGCCCAAAGCCCTTCAACCGTTCGTCCGACTTTGGCGAGCTTCAAACATGACTGGTCGCCGCCGTTGGTGTAGGCAGGGTCGAGACCCGCTATCGTAATCAACCCGCCGTCTCCCCAGACGGGCATGGCATCCGCGCCACTGCCGTAAATTTCAGCCTCCGACATTAGTGAACCTTCTTCCGTATCGTCTGAAAAGGTAGCCCGGTGGAACCGCATCACGAACGGACTATTCTCCCCGTACTGTTCAATCGTTTGCTGAACGATGTCCAACGGAGTGTAGAAGCTCCAATCCTCGCGGCCATATTTGATGCGGGGGTTCTGGGTGTTGTCGAAGCGGATGTAAATCCCGTCCTTGGTCTCCCACTCGTATTCCTCAAAGATGTCAACGCTGTTCCACCCATCCTTGGGCATAGCCATAACACCAAAGGCATCGGTGCGGCTCTTGGGGTTAGAGGCGGCCATCAGGGTAGGAGGCGTGTCCGCTCTGTTGGTGATGAGGTTGGTACGCCACACCTCGACGAGTTCAATCGGCAATTCGGAAAGCTCGTCGTAAAAGACGTGCATGTTCTTTGCCTTAATACCGATAAATCGGCTACTGGGGTCGCCGACGTTCGCGCAGGGGATAATGGAGATGCCGCGGGAATCGTCAATATCTCCGTCCTCGTTCACGCCTTTAATCTGTCCCTTGCCATCAACGAGCTTACCCGGAAATTCCTTGCGCCACAACCGTTTAATATCCTTGAAGATACGTTTCTTCGCACCTTCAATAGTAGTCGATGTGACTAGGCAAAGGGTATCGACGGGGTCGGCCAGATAGAAGAGCGTCGCCATGATAGCCATAGATAATGACTTCCCAGAGGACGAGCCTCCACCCATGATGACCACATCATATTTGCACGCGGTTTCAATCATCCGTTCAATCCACGGTGTCCAGATAATGGGAGTAGGACTGCCCTTGTAATTCCACAGGAGATTGATGGCGTTCTTAGCGTGTCCATACCTGCCCAGCCCTCCCTTCTCTTCGGGCCACGCGTATTTGAAGCACCAGAGTTCGATGTCAAGCTCTGATACTCCGTACTCCCATTGTCGTCCGTAGCGAGTAAAGTGTCGTGCCATGCTATATCCTTTCTATATCCCAGTTGTCGAGGGTCAGTGTGTGGTCGTCGTTCAGTTCCCGGTACGCGTACAATAGAATGAGAAGAGCGTCCGCGTTCTGCAATGTCACCTTCGCGCCGGGGAAGTTCTCCATCGCGATGCGTTTCAGGTTGTTCTTCCACTTGGTCCGGTCCCTTGCGGTTAGTCCCGTATCATACGCGCCCATAGCCCGCATCCATACGATTGGGGAAACCTTTGTGACGGTGTACCCTGCCGCCGCGGCGTAACCGAGGACCTTCCCGGTTGCCTCTCCCAATACGCCACTACTTCTCGGATTGGACACCTTGCCGCCTCCGCTCATGGCATAGCTCATCTTCTCAATGTACATGATACGATGACGGCTACGTGGCAGTTTGTTCAATATGATTTCCAGTTCCCTTTCGTCTTCTGGCATGTGCTTTATCCAGATTTTCTTGCTCCGGGTGTCCGCGAGTACAAGGGCGCCGTGGGTTCCGGGGTCAACTCCTACTAGTTGCATAGGAGAATATATCCCACAAAGTCCAGAAGGTCAAGCACAAAAATAAGACGGCCACCCCGGTATGGGATGGCCGAATGGAACGTGCTCCTTTTTTACCCGCAATGCGGTGCTACGGGATAAACCCGTCAGAGCCGGGAGGGGGTTACTTAGTTACCGCGGAAAGGAGGCCCATCTCTTGGATGGCTTCAACCTGTCCTTCCACCGGGTGCGGTTTGAACTTGAGGAACGCTTTGGCGTAGCTGTTCTTACCGTCACGGGAGACGGCGCGTTGTGCACCAATCTGCACACGGAAGGGCAGGGAGCCGAGCTTGTTCCCCTTCAACATCATGAACTGGATGAAGGGAGCACCAACGCCCGTGTACTGATTACCTTCCGGAGTGTATCGTGCCAGCGTCCACTGGTCGCCCATGAAGTCAATGGTGAAGAGAGCGTCAAGGTCATCCTCGGTGGTACTTGCGTCCTTAATACCCTGCGGCTTCTTAACCAGTAGCCACATGGCAAGGGCACGGTTGACCTGCGACTTGTCGAATCCTTCTGCTTCATACTCTTCCTTCGTATTCCACGTCTTGGCATATACGCCGGGCTGACGTTCGTTGTACGGGATGTATTCGCGGAAGAACTTACGAGCCTTCAATACGATACATTCAAGAGGATTATTGCGCTCGGCAACGACCAGACCGTTGAGAAGGAACGCACCCAAACTGCCAATCGGTTCTTCCAGTTTAGCCTCATCGCAAGAGGCTTGCCAAAGTTTGAGGTAAGGAATCTGGATATCCGAAGCGTCGGTCTCGCCCTCGAAGGAGTGGTATTCCGTAGCGGTTGCGAGTTGATTGGGTTCGGGAGTTCCCAGTTCCAATGCGTCTCCCGGGTCTATTCCCAAGGTTTCGTGTTCTGTTTTCTTAGTAGCCATAGTATTCGTTTATTCTTGGTTTTGGGTTGAGGGCTTCTTTGGCGAGTGAACTACCCTCGGTAACTTCTCTGACGTGACTATATCACAAGTTCGTGAAATGTCAAGATGTTTATTTGATTTTGAGCAAAGCCATCGCGCTCGTCACTTCTTTCACTACTCCAAGTTCTTGAAGCTCTTCGAGTAAGGATTCCTTGGCTTCTTTCATCTCGGCACGTGTGGCTCCTTCAACTTTGTTTTTATCTACCACCATGTCAAGAAGCTTCGACACAGGGAGGCGGGAGATGCTGTCCAGAATTTCCTCTGGGGAAATGTACTGCTCGACGTAGGCACGGAAGGCATCGTTGTCCACCTTTACGGTATTACCTCGCCGTGCATACTTCCATCCGGGAACATCAACGCCGCAAGCGAAGAGGGTCTTGGCATAGTCCTTATGCACCTTGTTGGCCTCCGCGATAATGTTCGCAAAGGAAAGAAGGGAGCCAAGGGTTTCCGGGTTGTCCATCGCCGTACCGACGCTATCAATCATCCCTTCGGCTAGGTCCTTGTCCTTCAACACTTTGAGCGAGAAGTTACGGGCCATGCTAGTCACCTTCTTACACCGGGCGAGACGGGAACAGTAGGGGCAGACGTGCGGAGAGGATGAGTAAGCGTAGGGGTTCTCCGCGTCACGGCAATGGCGGGCAATGACTGCGGACATGTTTCCCCTTGCGGTAGCCTCGTCCATAGGGACTGCGGACATGTCGGTGGTGAACTTCGGCCCCTTACCGTCGCGGTAGAACGCCGCAATCTTCATGCTTTCGGTCTGGCTGGGTTGTACCACCGCGAGGATAATGCGCTTACATTCAGGGCGTTCTGCCATTTCCAGCAAACCATAGTAGATGAACTGGGTATTCTCGGCAGGGTCAGAGACAGGGACCATCCCCATTTTGTAGTCGATAATCATGGAAGTATCACCATGCCGGACAAGAACGTCAGCCGTTCCGGTTTGTGCTTCGTCGTCTGGGTTGAAGACGATTCCTTCAAACTTGTGTTCCGGGAGTACTTCTACCTTGTCCGTTTGTACCTCGGTTGCGAAGATGGACATGAGCCTATCCACCATGTTGGATGCCGCAGTGTAGAGGATGTGCTCATGCTTGGTAAGAAGGGATTCTGGGTTCTTGGTTTCGAGGGCCGCGTGAACACGGGTCCCAATGGCCGCCGGGGAGAAGTCATCCTCTTCTTCCTCTTTAGTCATGGGGCGTGGGACATATCCGGGACAGGTGGCGAGCAATGCCATCTTACTCGGACTGTACTTGCTGTGAGTGTTGGTTTCGTTATAGGCCATTTGATGTTAATGCGTTAAAACAAATTTCTTTAATATTGAGTGATTGTATGATTCGTTCTTCCACTGTACCAGAGGCAGTCACAATGTACTGCAAGGTGTGTGACTTAGCACCAAGACGGGCAATGCGTCCTTGTGCCTGAACCAGATTAACCAGTGAAAAATCTAAGTTAATGAGAGATGCTCTAGGGTTACTTCCTGTCGTATCGTGAAGTGAAACTCCTGCGCCCCCTGCACTGATTTGTACTAAGGCTAATCTATTAGTATTGTTTTGGAATTTAGTTATTTCATTGTCTCGGTCATTCCCTGTAACTCGTCCACTTATCTCGGAGTAAGAGATGTCCTTACCTGCTTCTTCGTTGATTAAGTTGCTTAGACTGTCTAGACTGTCTATGAACGCAAGGAAAATCACTACGCTATAGCCACTGTCTAAAAGTTCTACTGCTTTTTTAGAGAGGGCAGGAAGCTTAGCCAGTTCCGATTGCTGACGAAGCCGCAGGAGTTCCACGATAGCGGGAAGTTCGGTTCCCTTCTCGTTAGCCCGTTCGATGGACTGGTCCCATGATTTGTCCAGCTTGTCAAGTGCTTTCTGTAATTGTTTAATCTCTCTCATACCTTTCATGTCCACGTCCACGGACAGATATTCGATTCTATTCTCTGGGAAGAAAGTGTCAAGCTTTTCCTTGTCAATCTCTGTCATAACCCCCGCAGTGTAGAGCTTTTGTTTCAGGCTCTCCATCATGGCGTGGTTACGTGGGTTGAGCTTGAACTCAATGCCTCCCCAGAAACAGTCGGTGCATCCGTGCATGCGTGCCCAGAGCCAGAACCCGCGCCGGGGGTCTTGAATCCACTTGGCATACGTCGCGGGGACGCTCATGTCGAGAGGGGAGATAAAAGGTGTGGCAGAGAGCATAATCGTCGGAAGTCCTTGATGAGCCGCGGTTAATGCCATTATGTTGCTCTGACTTCCATAGGTCTTGGCCTTGTGGCTTTCATCGAAAATGAGTAATGAGTTGTTAGGAAGATTCCATGTACCAAAAACAACACGAGACTTAGGAATCTTTGTGGGGCGTTTGTAGTAGGGAGTACCGCCTCTGCGCACCTTCTCCCATGAGAGGACTTCTATATATTCTACTCCTTGTTGTTCGAAGGCTCGCTTCCATTGGGTCACGACGATGGCGGGACAGACTACTAACGGCTTGAGATTTAATGTGCTCGACGTTTCTATTGCGCATAAAGTATTGTGAGTAATTGTAAAATCTCCGAGCAAGCAATGCGGTTCTTCCTTTAGAGTGAATCCGAAGTACTCTCCTTTTCCTATAGGCTCTAGCTTAAAACTATCTCCCACTCGCCCCATAGTTTCTCCCTGCCAAGCCTTCTGGGGAATTTGTTTTCTCTTTAGTCTTGTGGGGATTATATGGATAGGACCAGTTATAAGTATCAAGTAGCATTGCGACTTGGCATGGCCGTTCTGATGCCCCGCTTGCATTGAAGTTTTCAGGCCCAAGGAATTTGCTAAAAATTGAACTCCTTTCAGTATATCTTCATTAGTATTACTAAATTGTAATACGTGTTTAGGAGCATAGTAACAACCATCTGTATCAATTAACCCTGCTAAAAGTTGGAGACGGTCTTCTCGACTTGCTGTTAAATAATTATGAAGGATTGTCTTATATGGAGTATCTCCTTGACATACTCTCCTAATTACTCGGTAGGGGGTTTCCGCATCTTCTTTGCCTTTAATGATATGCCATTGAGCACATTGAGTGGACACGCCGTTGAAGTACGGTCCCGTTAATTTCCACCCCTCCTTACGGCAAGTTTCCTCCACTGCCTCTTTAATTTCATGGTCATTGACGTTAATTGATATTTTAGCTCCATACTCTCGGACGGAGGTCCCATCTCCCAAATAAGCTCCTACGAAATAAGGGTCCAACGGCAGTTCCTTTTCTTCAAAATCTACCGAAGCTGTCACGAGCCTTGCACGCTTCCTCAAAGTAGGGGCTATGGCCATAAACTCTGAAATTGTGTAGTCATGAAGTTTTCCCTGCACATTTCGCCAAAAAGGTCGTAAAGAAGGTTCTGCGGGACTTACCGCAAATTGAACCGTGAGAATATGAGAGGCATTACAGGTCCAAGGCTTACCACGTCTGGGAATGACTTTGTACATTTCTTCCTCCCCGTGAGCTAAACTGGTAATTGTTCGAGGCTTGGAATCAGGTCCCATTAACTGGTCCCCTACTTTCAAGGTTTCTACCGGAACTATGGTTCCATCATATTTGAGCATAGGGGTCCCCTTCCCCCAGCATTTACCACATCCTGTGGCACTTGTGTTAATAGTATAGCCTTGAGTTTTAATGGCTTCTACCATCTCGTTTATACATTGTTGTTGCGGAGGGAAGGGAACTAGAGGTTTCATGTGTTTGAAATTTGTGATAGGTTTACTATAGTAATTCTCTAGTAAATGTCAATCATTATTTTCTGTACTTGTCCATGATTTCAGGTTCGGCAAGGAGCGGAAGGGATGAAGCCCACTGCGGAGTTTCTTCCATTATCTGTTCGATGCGCTGGGCGTATTCCTCGGCATGGTCAGCCGGAACCATCACTACGGCTTCGTCATGCACGAGAAGGATAGGTTGCGCACCCTCTAATTCCTTGCACAGGCGGTTGAACGTGCGGACCATGAGGTCACGTGCGATTGACTGGATGTTATTGTTGCTAAGGAGGTTAGTATTGACGATGGAGGACTTGTACCCGAAATCGACGCAGGTTGCGAAATAGGGACGACGACCGTCCTTGGGTTGAATGAGTTTCTTGTAACAGTTACGATAATAGAGCTTCCGGCCAGAGGGAAGGGAGAGCGCGAAGCTATGGGAGGGGGTACGATAGCCGCGAGCCGCTAATGCGTCCAACTCTCTCCACCATGCTACCACTTCTGGGCTACGACTGCGGTACATGTCCACAATCGCTTGGCACTGGTCCCTGTCCATTCCGGGGTTCGAGCGTTGAATAGCCTTCCATCCAGCACTAAAGCCGCAAGCAAGTACCCCCGCCTTCACATGCTGACGAAGGTCCGCTTGCCCCGGAGTTTCCTTGCAGTACTGTTTGAAGTCCTTGACATCCGCGGGGATGAGGCCCCAACCTTTCGCGTTAGCGGCATAGATGTCCTTCTCACCAGCACGGAGGGTATCAAGAATTTTCTCCTGCCCGCAGAGCCAAGCGGTCAGACGTGCTTCAATCCCAGCCCAGTCACATACCACGAGCTTATACCCTTCGGGTGCTTGAATGGCGTTGCGCTGGTTAAAGCCCAGAACGTCTTCACGGTTAAGCTGTTGCAGGTTGAGCTTATCTCCCCCGGCAGTCCAACGGCCCGTACTTGCGCCACAATAGGTCAGGGTGTAGGGGAGACGTTCTATCCCTTCATGGTCAGTATAGACGCGGGAAAGCATACGCTCGGTAATGCTAATCATGCGGTTCACGCTCCTGTACTTCCCGATAAGAGTTACCCACGGAACGAGGTGGCCATACTCTTCCAGCCAGTCCGTAAAATCTTCGCTGGACTTGCTGGTGGTTGTGGGGGGCGGGATGTTCAGTTCCTCGCACGCTCTACGTAGTTGGGGAATGGAGAGTTTCTTTTCAAGCGGGATAGCTTCCTTGTATTCCTCCTGCGCCTGATGGAGTTTCTCCAATCCGTCAAGAAGATACTGGCGGGAAGTAGGAACTCCGCGCCATCCCATGATGCAGGTATTGAGCCAACAGGCGCGTTCATCTTCCGGCCAGAAGTTCTTCATCTTGTCCCACAAGGCGAGACAGTAGTAACTATCGCCCGCCACGTATTCCTTCATGTCGTCGGGGATGACTTCCATCTTGCGGAAGTCAACACCTTCGGCTTTGGCTCGGACTTCCTTGCTAATCTCTACACCCCAAAGCTTTGCGACAATCTTGTCAAGAGAGCCATAGATGGCGAGATAGTTGGAAGCGGCGCGGGAACAGAGCCATGCCTTGAAGGGCGGCTGGAAGCTTGGCGTGCACGGGATGCCCTTGGACCCCGGCGCGTGAAGACCGAAGAGGTAAACGGCATAGTCGAAGCTGGCGTTAAACGCGACGAGGGTTTTGTCCTTCGTAGTTTTCTCCCAGTCAAAATCCTTCGGATGTCCTACCCAGCAATACTTCCCGTCATAGACGGACATGATGTATGCGTCGAACCGCGGGTCCCTACAATAGGAATGCGGGTCCATGAACTTGAGGGAATATTTCCCCTCATAATACGTTTCAAAGTCAACGGCAAGAGTATCGCCTGTGAGTTTGGTCTGGTCGTCTGTAATCTCCATTTCATACCCCGGAATGCGAGGCAGTGAAAATGATATAGGGTTCTTATCTATTTCTTCGTGCATTAGTGTTTGGGTGTATTTAGTTGTTCCTTCGCTTGCGCGTAGTATTCTTGGGGGGTGCTCATAGGAATTCCGGCGGCCCTATCCTTCTTGTACAGTTTCACGGCACGGTTCATGCGGTTCACGACTTCCCGGCATTTTTCGTTTGCGAGGAATATCCCATCCTCAAAGGAGAAACCTTCATCGCGCCCCGTAGCGGCTACTAGGCGCAATGCGAGAATGGCGATGTCGGTTGCCTCCTTTACGCGGTCCTCCGCGTCAGCTTCCCGGTATTCTTCAATCTCCCACAGAAGATGGCGCAGGAGGTCAGCGGCTGATTCCTCTAATCCCATATAGGAGAAGTGGGAATCAATAGTTTGGGCGGCGATGGCAATTTCGTTGTACATAGTTTAGAGTGATATGATTATGAAGAAGAGAGTGACCAATGTTGCGGAGAGGCCGAAGATATTGATGTTCATGTCCCGGTTACTCCGTTTCAATAGATGTGTGATGGTGATGTAGATGAAGGACCATACCCACAGAACGATGAGGACGAGAATGAGCGAGAAGATGAGGGAGGCCAGTAGGGGCATACCATTGACCAGAAGGCCCATAAATAGGGAGAGGTAATAGATGCCCATGTAGGGAGATAATTCTGCTAGGTCTTTCATGATGTCTATACGTTGATACCCATCCAGTGGCAGAAGAGGAAGGGGGCAATAAAGAAGGCAGTACCGAGAATGACCAGTCCGTAGAACTTGTGCTCCTTCTTCGGAATGGATATCATGGCCGCGGCAAAGAGAATCAGAATCAGGCTCATGCCGACAACGGTCAAGAAGCACATCATCCAAGAAGACTGGGGCAGGTGTGATTTAAGGTACGTGACAAAGATTAAAGGACAGAAGAAGGCATACGGAAGCATCCGTACCATGTCCATGAAGTTATCCTTAAATCTGTCAGAGTAGTCCATGTTTTCCAATGTCATAAGTCTTTTGGGCATAAGAGGTTAGACTTAGAATTCGGCTTCATTGGCTTCCTGCACATCAATAATCCAGTCAAGACTGTCAATGCACTTGTTCAGCTGGTCACGCTTCTGGCTAAGCTCGTACCGGTCGCGGAGGTTCTGGTTCTGCGCCTTCAAGTTGGCGAGACGTTCATTGGACGGGCGTCCCAGCTTCTTGCCATTCTTGCTATAGCCGGGGCGGGGAGAATCCGCAACCGTGGTAACGTGCGTACTATTCATCAAGTTGCCAAGACCGTCAAGGAGATTGATGAGCTTGACAATGCGGTTGTGGTTATTGCGAAGGGACTTCAATTCCTCTTCGGCTTTTTCCACCTGTGAGCGAAGCTCGGATTCAAGAGCTTTCAACTCGGTAATCATGTTGTCGTCGGTCGTAGTCATGTTTATTGCTGGTTTGCTTTTTATTATTCTATGGGATTAGCGGAACGGGATTGGCCCCGCCCCGGAATCCCGGTGACGAGGCCAATGTATCATAGCTTAGATTTTTGTCAAGAAGTTTTTAGAAGAAATTTTACATGGTTTCCGCAAGTACCTTAATATGTTCATATTGTGAATACACCCTTGCCTTCGTTTCTGCGCTTGCTTCCTTCAACCAAATGTCGATTGGCATGAAGAAGAAACGCTTTGTACGCTTGGGGTCATCGAGGCGTTTGACATTTTGACGTATCAGAGAATCGGAACCGTAGGACGCGATGAGGTCTCGTTTGAAGTTAGCGTCTGCCCAGTTCTCCACCTTCTCCATGTCTCCGAAGTTCTTACGGACATAAGCGAGGATGTTGCGCATAGCGGTAAAGTCGCCCGGTATCTTTTTGGAGAGCCTCTCTCCCTTCGTGTCCGTATCATTGGGAGCCACGGGGACAAGGTACTTCGTCAGGTCAGTATCATTGCCTCGGCAACTGGCATACTGTTCCGCGAGGAATGCACCGACTTTTTCCAGATTAGCCCAACGGTATTCGCCATCTTCATGAGCGTCTACCATGTATTTAATCTGTGCCCAAAGTTGCTGGTTGTCAAGTTTGAAGAGCTTCTCCACCGCCCAGCTGTTGGCACTAAACCCGGCAGGGATTTCTTCCTCCGGCGTGGTGCGTTCACCTAAGATTACCGGGTAGTAACGGCGAGTGCCTGTGGTATCTCTCAATACCTCTTCTTGGTTCGTACTCCCAATGATACTTGCGCAGTACTCATAGGTTCCCGGAGAATGGGCGAAAGCAACACGGCAACTTTCAGATTCCCCGGTAATGATTCGCTTCAACTTACTCTCCTTTATTTTGTTAGCGACTTCTTCATCAATCTCGTCCAAGACGATAGCAGAGTGCCGGGCCATCTGGACCACGCTATCCGCACTATTCAATCCTTCGATGGAGCTAGCCACGTCATTGCGGACCCCACGGAACAACCAGTCCGTGGCTTTCGTTTTACCCAGCCCCTGCGCACCTGTGAGCATGGGAACGTAGTTCTGCGGGAAGCTGGTCTGGGATTCCACATGGGTGAGGAAGCAGAGACGGCGGGTCACGCGCTTCCACAAGGTGACGAGCCATGTCGTGAGCACCATGTCCCGGTACTTGTCCGGGGTCCAGCCTTCGGGCATATCTATGTTCTGATTCATGGGAAGGTAGTCCAAGAACGCACGCAAACGGTCCTGCCCGTCCCAAGGACGAGAACTGACGAACGTAGCCAGCGGGTGGTAGTAGTTGGTCTGCGCAATACTTGACAACGCGTCGCGAAGTCGCGGAGTAGGAATGGCCTGACCGGGAACAATCAACTGCCAGAAGCTCGAAATCTTGCTCAATATAGTATCACTCGTCTCGTACCACCTGCTGTTCTTAAAGTCCAAGAGCAGGAGTTCGTTCGTGTTCATTCGACGGAAGGCACGGAGATTTAGGCCATGATGAAGAAGATACTTGATGTTCTCGTCGGTCAGGATGGGGATGCTCTTGCCCGCCTTGTTCTTTCGGACATAGGGGAACTTGAGAGAGCAGAGCTTCAACGCGCTGACCTCCGGGAGAGGGGTGTTCGTATTTACCGGAGCAATTCCCTGCATGAAGCACTTCATCAGGAGAGGGTCTTGACACCACGGCTCAACCCCTGCCTTCTTCTCGGCTTCCCCCTCCAACTCCGTCAGGTACATGTCGAAGAGCCATTGCACCGACATAATCTCCGGGTTCGCGCCATTGCAACTGGCATGGAAGCAGTGGAAGTAGGACTGCCGGGGGTACTGGGGATTGGGGTAGAAGCGAAGGTCCGTGTTCTGGCTATTGCCCGATTTGCCTCCCTTGCACTGTGGGCACTCACCATAGAGGCAACCGTCCCCCTTAATATAGTCCATGCGGGAGAGGCCTTCGGCGGTATCATAATACTCGTTCACCTTCAACCACGCAATGAAGTCCTCGAATATCTTGGGACGGGAACTGCCGGGAGCCACGGACGGAAGTTCGTAACTGACCGCCCGGTTCTTGTCGTATTGAAGGTAGTCCGCTTTCGCCTTCTCCATATCGGGTACATGGAATCGAGGGGTTCCGGGGGTTCCGGGGATGAAGGTGTCCAGATAGAAGAACTGCATCCGCGCAGGGTCGGTACAGGCCATGTCGAGAACAAATCCGGTTCCCTCGTGGATGTACTGCGCGAGGGAATGATATACTGCTTTGTGGAGATAGATGCGTTCATTTGCCAATCGCTTCACGTCCAGTTCATCATTTCCCTCGTCCTCCACCACCTGCGGATTCTGGTTCAGGTATTGGAGCGTAGAGTTGGAGATTTGGAAGAATGCCTTAATCCCCTGATTGGGACTTACGTATGCGAAGAGGAAGCCATCCAGCTGGGGAAGCTTCTCCTGCGCCGCGGCGAGAAGAGATTCCGCAGTATGTTTCTTGTTCTCCTTGAGGTCTACGTCAATTCCGAAGATACCCGTATGCCGCCACGATGTTCCATCTACACTGACGAGGCTACGGTTGGTATAGTACCTTGCACCCTTGCTGTCGAGGGCGTAGTCATACAATCCGGGCTTGCTTAGGAACTGGACAGAGGGTACGATGGCAGGAAGCGCGGGCTTAATATCCTTGGCTTCTACACCGTGCTTGTGCCAGTTGGAGAGGATGCTCTTATATACGGGAGGCATGGAGAGCGAGTTCTCGTCCAGCTTCCCCTGCATCACCTTAAAGAGTTGCACCTGATAGTAATACTGCATCAGTTCCTGATTTTCTACCGTCATGCCCATGAGAAGGCGAAGGACCTCCGGCAGGGCAATGGCGACGGCGCGGTTGCAACTGCCCCCGGTGGGGAGTTTCTTCATACCTTCGGCCAGCTGTAGTTGAGATATGCGGGGTGCGGTAAAGGTCAGTTCAAGTTTCTGAACTGTTTCATCGTTAAGTAGTTCTATGGTCATTTGAGAATGAATACTTTGTTTTCGGGGTTAATGATTTTCGAAGTGTAATCAAAAGTTATTTGCATACGGTAGATGATGTCATCCAAGTACTTGAGGGCAGTGTTTCGGCAATTACCACAGGACCGGGCGAGTTCGAGGTACTCCCGTTTCGTCATGGAGGCTCCGTTCAGCCGCCCCATTGCACGAAGCACAAAGTGCAGTATGCTGTCCGGGAAGGTGAGGTAGATGCGCTTAATACTGCGCCGGAAGTCCTCATCGATTACCCAACGGGCGAAGTGGTCTTCTTCCTTGAGCAGGTCACAACGCCCAGCGGCGGCTACTACATCTTTATATTTGGCGTAGTACCGCCACTTCCAGTCGGGAAGTACTCCACCCTCCGTAAGATGTTGGAGATAGGGGAAGACCTCGTACTTAGGCCAAATGCTCGTCTCATCTATATAGTTGAATGCCCTTGCGTACAGGAGGTCAAGGGAATGGTCGCTAAGTTCACCAAGGTAGGTGGTGCTGGCGAATGCGCGTACCATTTCCTTGGTCGGCATGAGTGGGACGTTGTAGAAAAAGTCCAGCATCTGGACGAGGGCTTCACAATATCCTTCCGTGCCATAATTGGAATAGGCCGCCGTGATGGTGTGTCTACCGTAGGGTGTCCATACCGTTTGAGGAATGGAGTAGACGAATTGGTAGAAGTGCTCCCAGCGAAGTTCTCGCGGGGTGGAGGGTGCGATAGGTATGTCGTACATGAGCGGAACGGTAGCATGGTTGAGACAAGTTGTCAAGCTCAAACCGAGACAAAACGTTTTTCTCTTTGACCACGGAACCCACGGTAGCCGGGGGAGAACGTATGCTAAGGAGTTGAGAGCAAATGAGTTATGAAATGAGACACAGAGAAAGCTGTCCGTTGTATCACTGGGAACTCGTTGAACATAAATGGGTAATATAATTGGGTCCGTGGGTTCCGTGGGTTCCGGGGAGACAAAAGTTTGTCTCATCATAAGTCATTGATTTTCAACAGGGGAACTTTCCTTTTTTTATATTGAGACATGAGACATA
>ULQU01011625.1_pt1 | contig 32959 bp, 21 predicted proteins | sample 1954841 | NCBI WGS metagenome assembly ULQU01 (sample SAMEA4835664, study PRJEB28245) | human gut metagenome | biome: gut microbiome; material: fecal sample | place: Denmark | collected 2008
TACGTTCGCTCAACAAGGAGCAACGCATCTTCAACGCTACAATTGGATGATGTGAAGCGAATGGTTTGGGGAACAAAACTGTAAACTAAAAGACTTATTTAAGAATGGAAAAGCATATTCGTTTTTTGAGGATACTTTTTTTCGTTGATATTGGTGCTTCAATCCGTAATCTGTGTATGGACGGGCGTATTCCGTTGCCGTAATTTTGCAACATCGAACAAACTGATTGAATATGCGAGAAAAGATTATCCGTTTCTTCAAGATGTGGACGTTGCCTCTCGGTATGTGTGCGGGCTTTGCTGTCTATTTTTTGTTCCGCTACATCCTGTGGCTCGTCCCCTCAAAGCATTGGCGAATGGGGCCAACGATTATATTATGCCTTTCTTTATCTTCGTGATGCTGTTTACCACCTTCTGCAAGGTCAACCAGCGCGAGATACGCATCAAGAGGTGGCACATGGTGATGATTCTGTTCCAGTTGGTATGCTGCCTGGCGGTGGCAGTGCCGACACATTATTTCCCCGACTCGCCATACCGTGTTGTGGTGCAAGGCGCATTGGTCAGCCTGATTGCCCCTACGGGCACGGCTGCGGCAGTCATTGCCGGACGGCTTGGCGGCAACAAGACTACGCTGACCACTTACACCATCGTCAGCAATCTAGTGGCGGCGGTAATGATTCCCGCTGTATTCCCCTTGGTGGAGATAAACTCAGCGGGGTCGTTTATGGAACAGTTCCTGCTGATTTTGCGTCACGTGTTCCCGTTACTAATCTGCCCATTCTTGGTGGCATGGGTACCAAGGGAGTTTATGCCGAAGCTACATCGCCTTGTGGTAAAATTTTGCGAAAGCCTTACATTCTATTTGTGGGGCATCTCACTCATCATCGCCATTGGACTGACGCTGCGTTCGGTGGTAAACAGCCATTTCTACCCGCATGTACTTTTGCTGCTTACCGTGTCGGGACTGATTGTCTGTGCTTGGCAGTTCGGCACGGGAATGTTAGTGGGCAAGCATTATCACGACTACATCAATTGCGGACAAAGCTTGGTTACAAGGCTATGTCGCACCACAATATGGTTTTGGATGTACTGTAGCCAATGTGACTTTTGCTCTCGGATGCCGAAACAGCTGGCACAGCCATAAAGACGGACAAATGTCCGAACATCAAAGTAAGAAGTTGATTCCAGCTAGTAAAATGCTTAACATACTTGTTGCCATCATACTTCTTTACGATACGGAGAAACTTGTAGTTGTCTAAAAACTCAACCATTTGGACGAAAACGTATTTGTCTTTATTCATATACAGCCTAAGTTAAGGCTGCAAAGTTATGATTTCAAATCGTTGCGCAAGAAAATCTCTTATAACAAACTATAATTCAATTATTTCAAAGAGCTATTTGCGATTTTTAGTGGACAGTAATGATACAAAGTATGTCTCGAAAAAGCAATTGTCTTGACAATGCTATGGCTGAAAACTTCTTCGGCATAATGAAATCCGAATTCCTTATACCGAGAAATTCGAGTCACCGGAGGTCTTTATAAAGGCTTTGTATGACTACATTGATTACTACAACAAAAAAAAGAATCAAATCCAGGTTAAAAGGAAAGAGCCCGGTGCAATACCGAACTCTTTCTATAACTGGATAATGTTTATCCAGTCCAACTTTTTGGTGTCACTTCATCATGTTGTATTATTTTACAGAGATAGGTAATAACGTATCAGGTAAACCTTCCGCACTGACCGTCAGCAAGGCTGTTCCTGGTTCGCATCCCTCAACGATAACGACTAGTCGTCCCTTAAACAATGGCATTTGTCTAGAATCGAACGTAACAAGAGATGTCGCATCGCCATTGCATACTGCACGGAATTTACCTGCTCCAGTTACGTTGAATGTCAATTGATTGTCAGCCTCTAAACATGGATTTCCGTTTTTGTCAACCAGTGTTACTGTAACAAACGCCAGATCGTGTCCTTGAGATGAAATTTCTGTGCGGTCAGCGGTAAGCAAGAGATGGTCAGGAACACCTGCAGTTTTTACCGTCAACGTGTCGGCGGCACGACCTTTGGCGTCATACGCCACCACAGTCAGCTCTCCAGGCTGGTATACAACGTCGTTCCAGCGCAAGCGGTAGCGATCTAAGCGCGAATTTTTGTTGAACGTCTTGCGTCCTTGACTTTTGCCGTTAACGAAAAGTTCTGCCTCCGGATAAGACGTGTAGCAATACACAGGTGTCACTTCGCCTTCCCGTCCTGGCCATGTCCAGTGTGGTACCAGATGCAGCGTGGCCGCATCCTTGCGCCAATGGCTGCGGTATAGCCAGTAGCGGTCCTTAGGTAGTCCTGCCAAGTCACATATCCCAAAGTAGCTTGACCGTGAAGGCCAGTACTCATTGTAGGGTGTGGGTTCACCAAGATAATCGAAACCCGTCCATACGAATTCACCGATAGTCCACTTCCGGTCTTCCTGAATAGCCCAATCATCATCTGGCAGGTTGCTCCACGGACAGCACTCGGTGTCGTATCCGCTGCATTGGCCGTCAGGATATACAGCACGGTTTACTACCTTCACCGGAAACTTGTAGACACCTCGAGAACTTACCGTCGAGGCTGTTTCACTACCAAGCAGAAAACCTTGTGGAAGTTGCTTAAAACTGCTGTCATATTTGTGCAGACGATAATTGAGTCCAGGCACGTCCATTACCTGCAAAACTCCAGACTTTAATGCTTCGTCGGGCTTGTCAATACCCTGTGTTACCGGACGCGTGGGATCGAGTTTGTGGCAAATTTCTTGCAGGTGTTTGGATATCTCTCGTCCTTCTTCACTTGACTGCTCTGGTATTTCGTTACCGATGCTCCACATTATTATTGAAGGGTGGTCGCGATGGTTGAGCACGAGGTTGGTCATATCGTGGTCGGCCCATTCTTTAAAGAAGCGTGAATATCCGTTCTTGCATTTGGGATAAATCCACATGTCAAAGCTTTCAGCCATTACCATCATTCCCATGGAATCGCATACTTCCATCTGCATTGTAGACGGCATGTTGTGCGAGGTGCGTATGGCATCGCATCCCATGTCTTTGAGTATTCTTATTTGGCGTATTATGGCAGCCTTGTTAACTGCTGCACCAATGGGACCCAAGTCGTGGTGCAGGCATACACCCTTTATTTTCCGGCTTATACCATTCAATCGGAATCCGTGTTTTGCCGATATATCCACTGTGCGTATACCTACACGCTTCTGTGTCCTGTCGATACATTTCCCGTTGCTGTATAGTGTTGTCGTAAGTGTATACAAATAAGGATTTTCGGGCGACCAAAGTTGTGGTTTGTTTACGGAGAGGTCAACTTCGATGCTTCCGTCTTTTTTGTTTACTGGCACCGTTTGACCACATACCAGATTACCGTATTTATCTGTCAGCGCAGCCTTTATCTCAAGTCCCGATTCATTTTCATATCCTTCTACTTTAGCATATACGTTGACAATGGCTTTATTTTCGGTGGCTTTTACCGTACGGAACCATCCGCCCCAGTCGTCAATGTGTGTTTTCTTGGTTATTATGAGTTTTACAGGACGGTATATTCCACCTCCAGGATACCATCTACTACTTTCTTCAACATTATGCAAGTCAACTTCTATCAAATTCTTTCCCGGTTTTACGAAAGGTGTAGCGTCAATTCGGAAGGCATTATAGCCATACACCCAGCGTCCAGCTTCTTTACCGTTAACTCTGACTATTGGTTCGCTCATTGCGCCGTCGAAGCGCAATTCTACGTATCCAAAACCTTCAGGTATAGTAACACATTTCTTGTAGTGCCCTTCACCAATCCATGGCAGTGCCCCCGAACGGCCTGACTTTTCTGTTTTTTCAGTCTCTCCGTCTTGTACTATTGCAACTGTCTGAAGGTCATGCTTCTTATCGAATGGTCCGTTTATTGCCCAATCGTGTGGAACACTGACCTGTTGCCATGTAAGTTTATCGCGTGAAAACAACCAGTCTTCTGACAGTGTTACCTCGTTTCGTTGCTGTGCACTGCAAACTGCTATACTTGTAATAAACAATGTAAATAAAAGTTTCCTCATTATATTATAAGTTATTATATTCCTTTGAGTTCAGTATGGAGTTTTTGTACTGCCGTTTTCTACATTACAAAGATAAGAAATTTATGGACAATCACACATTTTAGTTACGACAGTTTTTTACTTATACGCTTTTTCATGAACCTTAAAAGGGGAACCATGTTGCATTGTAACACGACTCCCCAATATTACGGTACTTTCACCATCTTACACTTATCACAAAGTAACAAGTTGTAGGGTTATCATAATTCAATATCTTTACTCAATGGAAGATCTGCCGAACAGCCGCCCACTGATATCGTAAACGTACCAGGTTCAACCACGAAACGGCCTTCCATCACATCGTAATAAGCGAAAGCCTCGTTGTCAAGCGTCAGTTCTACGCGCCGTGTCTCGCCCGGACGCAACGACACTTTCTCAAAACCTTTAAGTTCTTTCAACGGGCGTTTAACCTTGCACTGCTTATCCGACACATACACCTGTGCAACTTCCTTAGCTTCCATTCGACCAGTGTTCTTCACATTAAAGGCAACTTTCACTTGGTTTTCGCCAATCTTCTCAACATCAAGTTCCGAATATTCAAACGTTGAATAAGACAGTCCGAAACCGAATGGGAACAACGGTTTCACGCCAGTTTTGTCATAACCACGGTAACCTGTAAATATGCCTTCACGGTATTCCACCGAGCGCAGCTCGCGCCCCTTCATGTTTTCATGGTAGTTCTCGTAGCTTGGATTGTCCTCGGCACGCGCCTCTATGGATATAGGCAACTTGCCGCTGGGCGACAGTTTGCCACGCAAGATTTCGGCCAAAGCCTGACCGCCTTCCTGTCCAGGATACCATGCCATGAGAACACCCTTAACCTTGTCAATCCAAGGTTTAAAGGCTATGCCGCCTCCAGCATTAACAACAACAACCATGTTTCCGTTAATAGCAGCCAAGCGTTCAATCATCTCACGCTGGTACTGAGGCAGTTCAAACGGACGGTCGAAGCCCTCGCCCTCAATGCTGCTGTTAAATCCTGCGCAATAAACCACGTTGTCGGCTTTTCTTACACCCTTCTCAAGCTTCTCCTCGTTGAGCCGCTTCAGGCTGACCTTTATATTTGCAGACGAGATGTTGTCAAAATACTCTACAACAATATCGTTCCTCACGCCTCCTTCAACTTTCAAAGCCAACTCGCGGAAAGAATAAGCGTGGTTGCCCCAGTCGCCCGCAACGGTCTTACCATTCACCTTTATACGGTAGCCGTCGTCCCCGCCTATGTATATCTTAAGTGTCTCGTCAGTCTTTGCCGTATAACATCCGCTCCATCTTACCGAGAATTTATCTTCAGGGAAGCCGTCAATCGGTGCACCGTACTGCCAATCAAAATCTACAGACGAGTCTGTTCTCGTTACATCAGGCGTGCCATTCAGTTCCTTGTTCTTGAAATATTCAGCCTTGAAACCACGCAGTCTCTGCGTTGAATCGGCAAACACTTGCCCGGTAATGTCTTCATAAATAACATCATCCGTAAGCATTATCGTCTTAGGTTTCATTTTAGCCAAAGCCACACTGAGCGGAGTCGAAGTAAACGGCACAACATTACCACTGCCACCGCCTGTGGTTATAACAGTCGCATTAGGACCGACCAAAGCCACAGTTCCTTGCAGGGGCAGTACTCCGTCCTCGTTTTTCAGCATGACAATACCCTCGCGCGCCAGCTCAAGCGCAGTCTTGGCCGATGCCGGATTATCAAGCGGAATATCTGATTCCTTCTGATTTCGGTCAAATATGCCAAATGCCATTACCGTCTGCAGTATGTGTCGCACTTTCTCGTCAATGATGCGCTCGTCAACTGTCCCTGCCTCAATGGCTGCCCTAATCTTATCAATCGTAAAGTTCTTTCCCTTCGGCATCTCAAGGTCAAGACCGTTGTTGGCCGCAGCCACAGTAGAATAAACCGACGTCCAGTCAGACATAAGTATGCCCTTGAAGCCCCAACGGTTGCGTAGCACTTCCTTGTTGAGCCACGCATTCTCCGTTGAATGCACGCCGTTAAGCAGGTTGTAACTATCCATTACCGCTCCTACCCTACCCTTGGTCACGGCCTTTTGGAATGCAGGAAAATATATCTCGAACAGCGTGCGCTCGTCAATCTCCGAACTTACGTGATGCCTGCTCCACTCTTGGTTGTTACCAGCGAAATGCTTTATCGTGGCCATTACGCCGCGCGACTGCACACCGTTGATGTAAGCCAGGGCAGCCTCGCTGGTAAGATAAGGGTCTTCTCCAAAGTACTCGTAGTTGCGGCCGCACAACGGCGAACGGTATATGTTTACACCCGGACCGAGCAATATGCCCACGCCACGTGCCCTGGCATCGTCGCCAAGCGACTTGCCGAGTCGATACAGCAAGTCCCTGTTCCAAGTAGCGGCGCTAAGCACCGAAGCCGGATACAGCGTACTGTGTGGCGCATGGTTGCGCAATCCAACAGGACCATCGGCAAGCAAGACCGTAGGTATGCCAACGCGCGGTATCTCGCGGAGCGAGAATGACGTAGCTCCCGACAAATATGAAACTTTCTCCTCGAGGGTCATTTGGGCCACAATGTCAGCCGCCCTCTTTTCAATCTCCGGTGTCACCGTCTGCGCTTTGGCCGTTACGGCAGCAAGGGCTACCACTCCGGTGACTAATAGATACTTGATGTTTTTCATTTATTTTATTCAGTTATTTCCAGTGTTGCGGTCTTTCCACCTATTATTATCTGATATTCGCCCGGTTCAACCACGGTCTCTCCATTCTCGTTCACGAAGCCGAGGTCACGCTTTACGTTAAGGTTGAAACGGCAGGTTACCGTTTCGCCAGCCTTTATTTCCTTTTTTGTAAAAAAGCGCAGTTCCTTTACAGGGCGTGTAAGTTCGGCATACGGACAACGGACAAAGCCCAACACGGCTTCCTTGCCGTCAATTCCACCAGTATTTTTTACGGTAACTTCAACGCTAAACCGCCCGTTTCGTGGCACCTTGACACTCGACAGCACAGGCTCTCCGTATTCAAACGTAGTGTAGCTCAACCCGTAGCCGAACTCGTACATAGGCTCGCTCTGTATGTCGTGGTAGAAACCCTGATGATGACGCGCACTCGGACGACGGTTGTAATAAATAGGAATCTGCCCTGTGGTGTACGGGAACGTCACTGCAAGTTTGCCCGACGGATTCACCCGTCCCGACAATATTCCTGCCAGCGGAGTGCCTCCGGAAATGCCTGGCTGCCACATTTCAACTATTGCATCGGCCATAGGTTCCATGCGGTTGAGCTGTAACGGGCGCCCGTTGGACAGCACGAGAACAACAGGCTTGCCTGTTTTGCGTAAAGCTTCGAGGAAACGTATCTGCACATCGGGCAGTTCTATGCTTGACCGTGAAGTATTCTCGCCGCTCCATTTTGATTTTTCCCCGAGGCACGCCACTATCACATCGGCATTCCCTGCTGCCTTTACCGCCTCGTCGAAACCGCTCTCGTCGCCGCCTTCGAAAGCGCAACCGGCCACGTATTCTATATCAGCCTTGCCTTCAAATTCTTTTTCCATTGCGTCAAATATCGTCGTGACGTCGTCCTTTTCGCCATGCCCGTACCAACAGCCAAGCATGTCCGCATCAGCATCGGCAAGCGGACCTGTAAGCATTATCCGCTTCTGCGTACGCAGGGGCAGCGTGTTGGCTTCGTTCTTCAGCAGCACCATGGTTTCCTCGGCCAACTGTTCTGCCAAGAGGCGGCTTTCCAGACGCAGGAAGCGTGAGTCGTCGTTGACATCTGGCGTATAAGGATTGTCAAATAGGCCGAGGTCAAATTTCACTTTCAGTATTCGCCTTACGGCCGCATCGACTGTTGCAGTGTCGACACGTCCTTCGGCAACCGACTGCTCCAGATATTTGTCATAAGCGTGGGACATCATGTCCATGTCAAGTCCGGCGTTGACCGCCATTTCGCCCGCACGCTTCAAGTCGCGCGCCGCTCCCTGTGCTTTCAGTTGCTCTACGGCTGCCCAATCAGATACGATGAAGCCGTCGAAGCCGAGCTTGCGCTTGAGCGTCTCTGTCATGAGGTACTTGTTGGCGGTTACCGGCCTGCCGCTGAAGTTGTTGAACGAGCTCATCACTGTAGCCGGTTTAGCCTCCAAAGCCTTGCGGTATGGCGGCAGGTACGTGTCCCAAAGGGTCTGCCTCGACACTTCGGTGTACACGTAGTCGCGACCGGCCTCGGATGCACCATATGCCACATAATGCTTCAGGCAGGCGGCAATAGACAAGCTGTCGGCCAGGTTCTTGCCCTGGTAGCCCATTACGGCAGCAGCACCGAACACGCCGTTAAGGTAAGGGTCTTCCCCATACCCTTCGGCTATGCGGCCCCAACGGGGGTCGTGTGCTACGTCAATCATCGGTGAGAATGTCCAGTCTACACCAGACATGCGCGCTTCTTGGGCGGCCACACGGCACGAGAGGCGCGTAAGATGAGGATTGAAACTGCACGCCTGGGCCAACGGTATGGGGAAAACTGTCCTGAAACCATGGATTACGTCATGTCCGAACAATATCGGTATGCCAAGCCGGCTATTCTCCACGGCGTGGCGCTGCATGCGGTTGCGCAACGAAGGCTCTGTGCTGAAGTATATCAGCGAACCTGTCTCGGCCGGTATATTCTTAACCTCCACGCCCTTGTTGTTTTCTATATTGTTTGTGCCAAGGGTATATTGCACCATCTGCATAACCTTCTCGTGCATGGTCATACGCGACAAAAGGTCTTCCACACGTACGGGAGACGGTACCGAAGCATCCTTGTACAATTCGGTTGAAGGCTTCATGCCGCTCAGTTCTGTAACTGCCCACGGATTTTCAACCGCGGCATGTGCCGACGTCTGTGCTGCCCTCACCAGTTCGGCGTTCAGCCCGTCAGGATGGTACTTGTTGCCTACCACACTGTGGCCCGACAATACTTCATACCACGTGCAGGCTGCGGTATAGCGGCCATAGGTAAGTTGCAGGTGGTAACCGTCACGGTTCATGTTGTCGCCAATGAACGTCGTACGGGCATTCTGTACGGCCGTTCCCGACGGAATTACTATCTTTATGCCATTGTCTTTCATGGCCTTGCGCGATGCTGCAACTATCTCGTTGTACATGCGCATTTGGTCATTACCATAGTCAGGAAATGCCACATGGTTCGACGTTGAGGCGTATGCCCACGTCTGGTGCCATATTATCTTGCTCTTGGGAGACAGCTTCTTGATGTACGCTATAAGTTCCTTAAGATAAGGCTCATAAGTCTCCAACTTGCCCGACTGTCCGCTGGCCTGCTGCAGGCTTACATAGTCCCATTGTTCATCGGCCAAGGCACGGCTTATTGACATTCCGTCGGTCTGGCGGCTAACGCCATCAACGCCTATCTTGCGGTAGCGGTAAGCGGCGCGGTCGTGAGACGCATTGTCCCAATGGCGGCTAAGCTGGCAACCGCCTATAAACATATTCGCCACTATCATCTGCCTGCCGTCTGCTGCTGCAAGGTCAGCGAGGTAATGTTCTACGGCATCCTCAGAGAAACTGTTGCCTATGGCCAGCACCTTCATTATCCTGTCGGCAGCCGTAACCGGCACAGACAGGAAGGTCAGTGCTAACAGCAACAGTAATATAAGTTTTTTCTTTTCCATAATAAGTTTTTTATTGTTTACGCAATTATTGCCGTATCGTTGGCTGCCTGCACAACGTCGGAACCAGCCCTAACGCCAGCACCGTGAAAGATTGTTCGTAAGTCTTTGATTTTCAACGTTATAGCATCGGCATTCCAAAAGGCGGCAAATCAGCTTGCAAAATGCCGCCTTTTACGCTGCAATATGCCGTCTTTTGGCGTGCGTTTTGCCACCTTTTGAAAAACCAGACAATACGTACCCCGGTACAAGCCACGCCACGGATGGTTTATTTACGGCTTTTGTCGTCCGCTTTTTTCTTACTGTAATAGTCGTGCATGATGTACCAAGCCTGCTTACGCTGTCCCTGGTCGGAGACCAGTCCCTTGCGGTTCCACCCGTCCTGGTTTGTAGGATGCATGCGGGTAGGACTACGAAAATCAAACAACACCCAAGGCGATACGCCGCACAAGTTTGGGATATTGTCAAACATACGCAGGTTGTCCCTGAAGAGTTTGGCCTGATACTCCTCGCTCCAGCTGCTTGCCATGTTTTCGTCACCATGCTGGCCATAAAGCGCCTCACAGCCAAATTCAGAGATGAACAACGGCTTGCCCATAGCCACCTCCCAGCGAATGTCGGCCGGGTCCTTAGGCCATGGGGCATACCAGCCCATGTATTTATTGATTGCCACTATGTCAAGATTTTGGTAGAAGTCATCATGCATTACGAACTTGTCCTCGGCCTTGTCAAAATATGCCAGGTCGAACGCAGCAACAAACAGCCTCGTTGTGTCGAGGTCCTTGCCCGTCTTAAGCAGATGGGCAAGGAAACGGTTGCGCTCAGGTGTATTTTGCGTCTCGTTGGCGATGCCCCAAAAACAGTCAGCACAGCGGTTGCGGTCGCGCATTATCGTCTCACGAAGCATACGCGACGCCTTTGCCAGTGTTTCAGAATTGCCGAAGTCTATAGCCTGCCAGACTGGTATTTCCTGCCAAAGCATTATACCCATGCGTTCTGCCTGTCTCACTATATACTCGTTCTGCTGGTAATGTGCCAGACGCACCATGTTCACTCCGAGGTCGCGGGCTTCAGACAACAGCATCATTGCGTCACCCGGCGTGCAGGCACGACCCATGCGCTGCGGTATCTCTTCATGGAAAGAGACGCTGCGGAGGAATACCGGACGGCCGTTGAGCAATACCTCCGTACCCCGCACTTCAATGTTGCGGAAACCAATTTCGTCTGTAATGGTGTCGCCGTCGGCACTCAGCCTTACGCCGTAAAGATACGGATCGTCGGGACTCCAGCGGCGCAGTCCGCGCACTTTGACGGCGGCACTGGCCTTGCCTGCGGCATCAGTGGTTAGTGTTACGGTGCGCTTAAACTGCGGAATGTCAACCTTTATCTGCTTTCCGGCCACTTCCGACGACAGTTCTGCATCTATAAGGACAATATCAGGACGGTGTTTGTCAAGACGAATGAAATAGTCGCTGATGTAAGTTTCGGGCAAAGTAACGAGCATCACGTCGCGCGTTATGCCTCCATAATTCCACCAGTCGAACGACATTGCCGGTATGGCGTCTTTCTGCCGACGGTTGTTAACCTCAAGAACAAGCAGGTTGTCGCCATCTTTCAGCTTGTCGCCGACTTCTATCTGGAACGGAGTGAAAGACCCTTCATGGCTGCCTATCTTCTCACCGTTTAAGTATATGTTGCAGCGGTAGCTCACTCCACAGAAGTAAAGGAAGCTACGCTTGCCCTGCTGTGATTGCACATTAAAATGCCGTGCGTACCATACAGTGCCCTCATAGTATTTCAGTTCGGGCGACTGCGAATTCCAATCTCCCGGCACGTTAAGCCTAAGCCCACCGTCAAACGAATATTCATAAAACTCTTCGGGCTTCACAGCTTTCTTGTCTTTGTATATTTCCGCCTTGACACCTGCGTCGTACAAGTCTACAATAGCGGCCCACTTACCGTTAAGCAACTGGTAATCGCGTCCGTATACGTTGGCAATGTAGTCGGTAGAAGCCCAAAGTCCGAGTGGCAAAAGGGCTAAAAATAGCATTAGTTTCTTTTTCATTTAGTCGGTAATTAGATATTTGTAAACTGCAAAACTGTTCTTCCCGGCGAGTTTGAAGCAAAGCCTTCCTTCATTGTCAGCTTTCACCTTATCAGCCTTTCCATCCCCCATTACGGGTTCAAGGGTCACTTCCACCCCACCATCAAGCCAAGTCTTCACCATGGCCGAGGCACTTTCGTTGTCCTCGCGGTAAATGATGAAATAGCCGCTGCGACTGTCCTTGATTGACTGGAAACCTGTCCAAGAACGTCCTGAGGGCTCATCGCCAACTGGCAATATGGTCCCTTTATGTATGTCTTCCTGTATTTCTGTGTACCGATGGATTAATTTTCCCGTTTCAAAAACCTCCTCCGGCAGGTTTGAAGCTTCCATCCATGCCAGCGGCTGACCGGCAATGGTCGTTGCGAAAATATAGTCAAAGCTGTAATTGCACGGCGCAAAGATGTCGCCGGGAGCGTATTTGTCGGCGTTGCGCCACTTGTTCAGGAACTCAACCTGTAATCTCTGCGACGGCACATAGCGCGACAGTTGCCACAGATTGCGCAACGTATGGAACGGATAATAGTTGCCCCAGTCGGTATAACGGTTCTCCATGAAGATGTTGCCGTACTCCGTGAACATGTTATATCCACCTCGCCTGCCGGCCGTAGCATCAAGATTAAATATCACCTCGCCGCCGCTTTCCTTTTGGACAAGATCAAACAAGCTGCGGAGATTTTGTTCGGCGGCCTTAGTCGGAATCTGCAAACCGTCTATCTTGAATATCGTTATGCCATACTCCCGCCACAAGCCGAGTATGGCTTCAGCATCCTTGCGCCAGTCGGCAAAATCGTCCTGCACACTCGGATTGTACCACAAGCCAATGCGGATGCCGAGCTTACGTCCTTTGTCTACAATTGGTTTCAGTCCATCAGGAAACTTTACAGGGTCCGGCTTCCAATAGTCCTTGTTGCTCCAGATGTCCTTAAACGAACCTTTAGCCACCTTAGAATTAGGACTCTTGCCTATCTGCCAACCATCGTCGAGCTGGAATACGGTAATGCCGAGACGTGCCGCACGGTCAAGCTCGGAAAGACAGAACTCCTCGTTGATACGCGAATCCTGGCTACGGTCGCCCCATGTGTTGAGCATTACCATCTCGTCACCCCCTGCTCCGGCTGCCTTGCAGAGACGTGCCTGCCTCTGGTAAGAATGCAAAGCCGTAAGGGCTTCACGTTTGCCGCCGTCAAATACGCCAAGCACAACGCCGTAAACAGGTGTCCATCCGTCAGGAGTCACGTCGCCCGCGCTCACACCAAGGCCGGTGACTTTGAATGTTCCGTACTCGGCACGGAAATCATAGCCCGGATAATGAAGCTGGGTTGAAGAACAAGGTGCTTCCTTCAGTAAGAAGAAACCGCTACCGGTAACGAGATCATCGGCCAAAAGCAGATTGCCGCGGTAACCATTCTCACGGTACGGGATAAAGTCACGTTCGGCTACAAGATTATCGTTCCAGTCTGTATAATCAAAAAACTCAACGGCACGGCAGCGCCAGTGGTTGCCTTGAAGTTCAAGACGGTCGAGCACAGGTATCTTCACCCCTGCATCCATATCTTCCTTGAACTCTATGTTCTTACGGTCGGCAGCTGACACTTCGCGGTCTTGCTCAACAACACCAAGACGTCCGCGAAGCCATGTTTGGCATGCTATTGCGGCAACATCGTATATTCGGTACTGCCTTTTAACCTCGAGCGAGCCCTTACGGTACTGGACAGTAACCTGAAGACAAGCCGGATGCACGCCGTCCGACGGCACGTTCTCCTTACTCCAGCGACCGTCTTCAGCCTTACCCTTGACCAGTAGGAAATCAGGCTGCGAACCCTTTGAGCGCATTACTTCGCCGCTCAGTTTATTGATAACGGCAACAGTTTTCAAATCACCTCCGTTCCAAAGGAACACCCGCTCTATATAGTCGTTGCCCACGCGGAGCGTGTCTCCTGACATTTCGGCAAAGCCATGTGCCTGTGAAATGTGCGGACACAGTACGGCGACCGACAATAATAGTATGTAAAATGTTATAGTCTTCATTTCTGTTATCAGTCTTTTTCCATGAAAGCTTTTGGCATGGGTAAAGTCTCGTTGGGCTCGTTGAAGCGCTGATTGTCCGGAACATTCTGCTTACCAGCACCTTTCTGCATAAGCGAACGAAGTTCAGCCAAATGCAGGCGGTATACACCGCGCGGAGTTGTCTGATATTTTTTGCACAGCGCGGCGGCCATTCCGACAACCTCGCCCATCATGCCCGTTGTCCTCATAACACGCACAGTGCCAAGGGCAACGTGTGTGCAACTGATGTTGCGACCGGCCATGAACAGGTTGTCGACATTGCGCGAATAGAGGCAACGGTAAGGTACTGCGTACGGATGTATCCAATGGTGTACGGTGCGTGTCTTAAATTCACCTCCGGGGAAACGCGCGGAATTAACCGAGTCGGCAAAATGCAGGTCGATAGCCCATGTTGTGGTAAACGAAGCATCCTCATGGCTTACATTCTTGTCTATATCGTCCTGCGAAAGCACATAGTCGCCCAAAAGGCGGCGCGACTCGCGCTTACCCAGCACATAGCCCACCCATGCTAGATTACAGTTGGCAAACTCGGCACGGCGTTTAGCCTTATTCTTCAGGAAACTCCAGTTTGAATAGACTACAAGCAGTCCATAGTCGCGTATGCGTTCGGCTTCGGTTATCTGGTTGCGGTTCATACCCGTTTCCCAGGTCCATTCGCCCTTCCTTACATATTCGGCGTTACCGTCATTAAAATCAATCCCGTACGAAAACTCCGGAAAACGGCTCTTGCCCGGTACCGAATCGCTGTACCACTGTATAGAGGCGCCCATTACGATAGAATCAGCCACGGCCGGAGCCATGCTTTCACCGTAGTCGCTGCGAGACTCGCGCCCCATGAGGAAGTCGGCACCAGCCCATGCACCGATGGAGCCGTCGCCGGTACAGTCGCTGAATACAGGAGCAGAGAGTGTAAGGCGCTCGGCCGTCTCGACGTTCTGTATCGTAACTGATGCTATACGCCCACCATCCATACGCACACTCGTGGCGTGCCAGCCGGCAAAAAGCGTCACACCTGTCTCGGCGCGAATGAACGAGTCTTTTTTCTCATCCTCATAATAATAGCCCGGCTGGGCGTTTCCTCCACGGCTATGGCCGAACTCGCGTATCATACGGCCAAGTGCGGGATACTTGCCTGTCTCTATTATACCGCCAAGATGGACGCGCACTTCCGACGAATTATTGCCGCCGAGCACAGGACGGTCGTTGACTAGGGCCACGCGGCATCCAAGCCTGGAAGCCGTTGCCGCGGCGCACATGCCGGCTATGCCGCCACCAATAACAACAAAGTCGAACTGCCGGTCGGCTGGTTGGGCACCGCCCAGAAGTGCAAAGCGCCAGTCATGTCCTTTGCCGAAACGTTCTTCAGGCGACTTGTCAAGCTCCGTAGTAAGCAATATTGCATCGCAACGGCCGTCAAAACCTGTAAGGTCATGCAGAGTGATATGCACCAAGCCTTCCTTGAGAGTAGCCACTCCGCCGTCCTGCCACTGCCAGCTGTCGCCAGTGCAGCCAAGTTCGGGTGTCTTGAACTTACCGCCAACGTTAATGCGGAATCGTCCCGGTCCCTTGCCGTCGTACCAGGGCGATGTCCAGTTATACGTGCGCACCCATACACGGTACCGTCCGTCTTGAGGCACCTTGACCCTTGTAGAAGCATCGGCAACGGGCGTACCCATGCCGTGGGCAAGAAGATAAGGCGAACCCATCAGGTCCATGAACTGCTGGTCTACAGCCCATCCGCCCTTGTCAGTAAACGACTCTGCCTCTACCAGCACATCGGCTGCAAATGAGACATGAAGCGCAAGCGTTACAATAAAAGTTGTAAGTAATCGTTTCATCGTTGAGTTTTCAGTATAGTTTTCATAAATAAAGACGCATGTTTGCATAAAATATATAGGCGGCCGTTTCCTAAAAAAATCACAACAAAATAAACTGACTTTGCAAAAAGCCGTCTTTTGCATTGCGAAAGGCCACATATTGGAAGCTCAAAGGCCGTCTTTTACATTCTAAAAGACGGCCTTTTACAAAGCATTGATTCATAAGACGTTACGGCTACGTGTAACAAAACCTTATTGCCTTATCCTGAAAATATCTTTATTATTTTACCGTAACGTCGCAAATCTTAACCCAGCCATCTTTAGTCTGATACTCGTCAGTGGCTGAAATGATTATTCCTATTTCGTTGTTCTTTGTCGTATCTACCAGACCTACACCCCATGTATATTCACCGGATGCTACGTCCGTGAGACTGAACGACGTACTGTAAGAGTGAGGCGTACCCTTCACCCAGTCGCTGATTTCAGGCACGGGGTCAACAAAGCGGTACATCGGCTCGCCAGTATTCTTGTCCAAAAGGGCGAAGCATACCTTGTATTTCTGGTTCCACTGCGGTATGTTGGTCGGACAGTAGCCCCAACCAAGGTTTATCCAACGGTGAACAAGCGTAACCTTGCCGCCGGCATTGACCGTGCGGGGTGCTGAAATCATGTCTGGGAAGAGACGGTAGCCACCCTCGGAAATGAAGTCCTTGACAAGACCGAAGGCCGTGTTGAACCATGAGTGTGTTTCACCCGAATGGACATCGCTTGAATAGCGCAGGTCCATCATGTTTACATTAGCGCCCTTTGCTTCATCATACTCGCCTTGGCGCACCTCGGCAAAGTTGGCGTATCCGTCGCCTCCAATAGAACCGCTGTGCTGGGCCTCAACCCATCCGCCTTCCATTATGATAGGACGCAGGTAGCGGTACTTCGTGGCTATGCCACGCTCCCAGTCCTGGTAATACTGCTTCATGCCGAACGCATCGTGGCGCAAGCTAAAGCCCTTGTTGACACACTCATTGATAAGTTTCTCCGCCATGCTAAGGTCTGCGCCTGCCTTGTCGGTGGTAGACATTATGCAACGGTGGTAGTTGATGACAATCGGCACACGCGTGAAGAGACGTGACATAAGGCTTGAAATCCAGTCGGTAACAGCCTGTCGTGGAGACTCGTCGCCGGTAGAATAAATAAGCGTGTGCGTCTCGCCCCATTTGCCAAGGCCGAAACCGCTGACAAACTGAGTGACATCAGGGTCGTTGAACTTCTCGGCAAAGGCTGTAAGGAACTTCTCGTACTTCTCCTGGAAGACGGGATCGTCTGGATAAGGGGACCACCCGTGCCAAGAACCTGTAGTGACTTCGAAGGTCTTGCAACCTGCAGCACGCACGTATTCAGGCGTGAAGTTATAGTGCTTGTCGCGGCTGTCTACAACGAATGTGAAGGCTAGCTTCATGCCATACTTCTTGGCGATGTCACGCATCATGCGGTAACGCTTTGCCGTAATTGTATCGTGCTGTTCGTTCCAAATTGTTTCGTCCCAGATGTACTTACCCTCGCCCGGCTCGAAGTCGCTCCATGCACCGCGCACATACATCGTACCACCATACAAGAAGACGTTGTCCAGGCCTTCAGATGTTTCAAAGTTGGAATACTGTTCCTCGAAATCGTCTATAAGTCCGTCACCAAGTCCGCCGTATACAACCCAGCCCTGCATGGGGTTAAGCAGTTTTGTCTTAGGTATCTCATTACCATTCTTGTCAAGCACGGGCTGACCGGCTTGCGGCCTGTCTGCGTTGTAAGTAACAGGTATTGTATTGCCGTCTTCATCATACTCATAAAGTCTCAACAACTTGTAACGCTCAGGCTTTATGTTTATGATTTCATTGCCAGGCACGTCCCACTGTATTGACGATGACAGTGCCTCGTCATCGTCGGAACATGAAGTTCCGACGATGAGAGTTGACGTAAGCATCATGCCCGAAAGGAGCATTAAGCCGTATTTTCTTATATCTTTCATTACCATTGTTGTTTAAATGATTTATTACTTTTGGTCGAAAATCACGTATGAGTCTTCGAAGCCCCAGCACTGGCTGAGGGCGTTGCCTTCCTCATCATACTGCTCAGAACCGATGTACACCTCGATGTAGTTGGTGCCTTCAGGCATATTAAACCAAGCATAGCGGTTGTTGCCCTGGCCGCCGTATATCGGCTGGAACTTCTGTCCGAAGGTGACGTCGACCTGTGTGTCCTTTGTAGAACCAGAACCAAATGCGTACTCGTTGTTCCAGTGATTTGTCGCACAGAACTTAACCTTGTCTGCCTGCAATGCTTCACCTTTATAAACGAACAATCTCGGATTTGCAAGACTCTGCGTCAAAACTATGTCGCTCGGCTTACTGCCATTGTAATACTTGTTGCCGCCGAATATCCAAAGTGCTTCAATCTCACAAGTATAGTTGTCATCAGCCGGTGCTTGTGTGCGCTTGAATATTATGGTCTTGTTCTTCAAGTCGGTAGCTGCAGAATAGATTGTGACAGTATGGTCCTCTTTGTTCACCACGATGCGGTAGGTGCCGTCAGCAGGTATTTTCCAATTGCGGTTTGCCGCTGCGGTAGACGTAGCAACCTGTGCGAATGACTGTTGGCTGCCGTCATGGATGCTGTTGTCGTCTGCAGTAGCCGGAACAATTGACATATCCTGAGTTCCCTGGAAAGTAAGCGGCAAGTAAAGCGTTCCAGCCTTGAGTTCTCCACGCCAAGCATAAACGTTCTCATTCTCAAGTGTCTGCTTGATTTCAACCTGATCGTTTCCTACGGCGGTACCGGCAAGGAACATCTGGTCAACGTCAACCACTGCTCCGGCTGCCACAATGCGTACGGTGTGCTCGCGCAGGTTTACAGTTACGCGGTATGTATCAGCCTCGGGCACAGTCCAGAAGTTGGCCTCAGCCTCGTCTGTGATAACGGCCGGCATGTCGCTAAGTTCGATTGGCGTGTCAGGATTTTCTGGACCTATGGCATTGTTCTCGTCAAAGTTGGTAACGGGGAAGTTGATGCTTCCAGCGTTCAGATGGCCTGTGTAGGTATAGAGCTGCGCGTCTGAAGCATCTTTTGTCAGCTCGATGCGCTCATCGCCAACAGCCGTTCCGCCCATGTAAAGATTGTCAGCTACAAACTGTTTAGGACCGTATGTCTTTACCTTAACAGTCTTGGTCTCGACGTCGGGCACTTTAAGTGTAGGCCCTTCAAAAGAAGCAGTAATTGTGAATGTCACGTCTACCGCAGTGCTCGTTGCAACGCCGAAGTGGTTTATGAGCAGGTCTTGCAGCTCGGCATTGGTAAACTCACGGTGGAAGACTCCTCCGTCCTCATACTCCTCGATGGCAGTAGCCGCACTGCCGACGCTCATCTCGTACTGATACGTCGTGTAATATTCGTAACCGTAGTCGTGGGCTGGTGACCAATCGATAGTCAAGGCTATCTCGTCTGGCTTGCTCTCATCAAGCTTGATGTATTCGCCAGACCCGGTAATCGTGATTTCTGACTGGTTTTTCGAGAAGAAGTTGTCTATTGTGTCGTCGCATGACGCCACCGTGAAGGCAAGCAGTCCTAACGACACGGCCTTGAGGCCGTTGAATAATATCTTGTTCTTCATTTTTATGTCTGTTTATAATTAATAACCTGGGTTGTTGCCAAGATTGGGGCAAAGCTGGGTGTCGTGTGTAGGGATGGGCCACAACATCTGGCGGTCCGGGAACTTGCGTTCAGCTCCATAGGCACACAGTCCTCTATTATACAATGCTGAGAAGTCAGCGAGACCATCCTCGTCAATCTGTGGTGTTATGCCCCAGAACCAGTTACCAGTGTTGACCACATCAGTGAGTTCCTGGTTTGCGTCCAACAGCATTATATAGTTGTATCCATTAAGGGCCTTGGTTGCCAAATCCCAACGCATCAGGTCTTGCAGACGCTGGTTCTCCATTGCGAACTCCATGCGGCGTTCTATGCGTACCGCCTTGCGCATTTGCGCCTGGTCGGTAGCAACAACAGCAGGATAATCGCTTGTTGCGTTCTTGTCCACTCCGTAAGCACGCGCACGCACCTGATTAATATAGTCGGCAGCAACATCCAGGTCTTTGTTTTGCTCGATAAGAGCCTCTGCATAGATCAGGAGAACGTCAGCATACCTTATTACAATATAATCTTGCTCAACCTCGCGTCCATTTTCCAACCAACTTGCATCTATGCCTTTTTTCCAAAGCAGACCGTTAAATGAAGCGTACTGGGCGTTGATGCGCGAATCGTTGTTGGTCTGCATCTGACCTGTGTTATAGTTCATCACTTGCTTTGCGGCAGGACTCGGGTCATATTCGAATCCGCAATGCTCGGTATTGAACTCAACAATGGTCATCGTACAACGCGGGTCACGGTTCTTAAACGGATTGTGTGGGTCAAAAAGCGGCGACTCGTCAATGGGCAGTCCGTCAGTACATAGGTAAGATGCCAGCAGATCCCACGACGGATTGTAAGAACCATAGCCTCCACAGTTACGCGGCAGACCATTGTTTACAAACCACATATCAAGAAAGACATCGGTCGATGCCAAACGCGGCAGGCAGAACACCTTTTCAGGCACGTTTTTTGTCTGCTGTTTGAACAAATCCGCATAGCTTGGGTACAATGAATAAAGACCAAGATCAATACACTGCTTTGCAGCAGCCTCAGCGACATCATAATCGTGCATATAGAGAGCATAGCGCGCCTTCATCGCAAGAGCAGCACCCTTAGTGGCGTGGATTTCCTCATTGCCGTATGACTCAGGCAGGTATTCAATGGCCTTGTCGAAGTCTGCATAAGTAAGCTCCTTCACTTCATTCTTGTCGCGTCGCCCCATACGCTCTGCTTCGGTAATGGTCATGGTCTTTTCCATGTAAGGCACGTCACCATAAAAGAACGTAAGGTCAGCATACTTGCATGCACGGCAGAAATAAGCCTCACCCTTGTAGCGGTTAATCACATTCTCAGGGACATTTCCCTCAGCCTTATGTATATTCTCGAGCATTGTGTTTGCGCGCGCTATAAGTTTATAGCTCTGCTGCCACAGTGCGTACACCTCATATTGCTGGCCATTGAGCGTACCGTCTAGCACAGTTCCGTTACTATTCGGGTTACGGTTCTGCTGACGGTATGTGGTATTGTCTGTCCATTGCTCTGACGAACTAAGCGGTTCCTGCCAGTAACCGAGGATGTAAAAATCGTTTGCCGCCAAGTTCAACTCAGTCTCGGTAGTATACCAAGATTCCGTGTTGCCTTCCGTCTTGGGCACAAGGTCCATGCTTTCGCACGATGTAAGGCAAAGGCCGGCGGCTGCCATAGCTGACAATAATATATTTGTTTTCATTGTATGTTTACGTTATTTTAGAATGACACTTGAATACCGAATACCACAGACGTAGTAATAGGATAAGAACTTACTCCCATTTCAGGATCCCATCCATCAGGATAATCGCTGATGCAGAACAAGTCTGATGCACTGACATAGAAGCGCGTACGATCTATGCCGATGTAGCGTGTCCATTGCTGCGGCAAAGTGTAACCGAGGGTAATGTTCTTCATACGGAAGTATCCACCATCAAAAATCCAATGGTCTGACGTAGCATAGTTATTGTTCTTTGACACGCTTGACAGACGGGGATAGAAAGCGTTTGCGTTCTGTTCGTCTGTGTTGAACGGACTCCAATAATTGCCTTCCAATATTGCAGGTATGTTACCATAATTGTTGCGCAATGGTTCAACCATGGCCCTGTCAAGATAAGACTTCTGACTTCCAACACCCTGGAAGGCCAAGCTCAGGTCAATACCGCGCCAAGAGGCGTTGATCTGACCACCGTATTGGTAACGGGGGAGTGAATTGCCGAGAGGAACGCGGTCGTACTCGGGAGAAATAACACCATCTGGCACTCCGTCAGGTCCACTGATGTCGCGGTACTTCAAGTCACCTACAGTGACGCTTGAGTTTAACGTAGCCGAGTTATTAACCTCTTCCTGCGTCTGGTATATACCATCGCAGATGTAGCCGTACCACTCATTGAAATATGTTCCGGCGCGCTTTATTTGACCACCGCTAATAATGTCAGAATTGTTAATGTAGTCAATTTTCGAGAGGAAGTCTGAGAAATTTACACTTATACTATAATTGAAGTCACCGATGTTGTCCTGCCATGTCAAGTCAATGTCGTATCCATGTGTGGACATCTTGCCTGCGTTGGTGTTAGGATCATTATATCCCATGGTGTAAGGTATCTGTATGGCAAGAAGCATGTCTGTAGTCTTCTTCCAATAATAATCGAAAGTCAGGCGCAAACGATTATTGAAGAAATTGGCATCGAAACCTATGTCTGTTGACGTAGTGGTTTCCCATGTAATGTCCTCGACAGCAAGCACAGCCGGACGTGCGGTATTAGCAGATACAACAGAACCGTCAGCCATATAGAATATGGTGTTGCCAAAGCTCATCAAAGCTATGTACGGGAAATAGTTGCTGCCGATGCGCTCATTTCCAAGCTTACCCCAACTGCCACGCAACTTGAAGTATGACAGATAGTTTTGGTGATCCATAAAGTTTTTCATGAATGGTTCTTCTGTAACGACCCATCCAGCTGAAAATGAAGGGAACGTACCCCAACGGTACTTCTTGGCGAAACGTGATGAACCGTCGTGACGTACATTAGCCTGCAAGAGATAGCGGTCTGCGTATGAATAAATCACACGACCGAACCATGAAGTTGAAGTGTACTCAGAACCGGTTCCGCTATTTTCCATATACTCCTCAGGACCAATGTTCAAATAGGGATAACTAGTAAGCACGTATTGGTCACGTGCAGCTCCAAGACTCTCGCTTTTAGAATAATAATTCTCAAAACCGGCCATCACAGAAAGACTGTGTTTGCCAAAATCGCGCATGTAGTTTGCGAGGACTTGTGAAGTAACGTGCCAATCGTCGTTGCGTCCCTCAGTCAGCTTGTTAGTGGCGTACTGTCCGCTACCACCATCAAAATATCCTCCGAACACGTCTGGATCATCAGCAAGTGTGTAGCCACAAGCCATCTTAAACTGTTTTGACTTCTGGTAATTAATATACGGCGATACGATGGCTTGCAGACTGAAGCCCTTGAACGGCTTAAATGTCAAAGAGCCTTTACCACCGACCTGCGTGCTATGGCTTACAGTAGAACCTCCTTCCTTTAGCAGTCCGTAGGGGTTTGAACCGCTCTTACCTTCAGCCAGTCGGCCATCGTCCCATGTTGCTGCATAAATGGCCGGCATCAGGCGCATGGTACTGAAAGGATCATAAATCTTATTCTGGCTCTTGGCATGGCGCACGAAAATGTCAAGCGAGGCTGAGAGCTTGTCGCTTATGGTATAATCATTATTCGAGCGTAACATGTAACGCTGGAAACGGCGTCCATCATACAGACCGTCAACATCATCATAAGAGAGTGACGTCACAGAACGGATGTTCTTGTTACCACCGCTTACACTGATGGTGTGCGTCATACGCGGAGCGGAGCTATTCAAGATAAGATCGGTCCAATCAGTAACAGGATAACGGTTGGGGTCGGTTTCGTGATATTTCATCCAATTCTTCGTCTGGTCGGCGCTGTAAGTTTGGAAGAATCCTTGTGCCGGGTTATCATTGTACATCAACTCGTTGCTCATCTCCAAATAACGTGTAACACCAACCATCTCAGGCTGCTTGGTAGGTATTTCCCAACCAAACTCGGCGTTATACTTGATTTGGAACTTGCCTGTATCCGCGCCACGCTTAGTCGTAACAAGAATTACACCGGCTGCCGCTTTTGAACCATATATACTTGCTGCCGCAGCATCCTTCAATACGGTTACGCTCTCGACATCATTAGCGTTTACATAGTCAAGGTCACCCTCAACACCATCGACAATAACAAGTGGTGAAGAATCGCCCATGGTGGTGACACCACGCACGTGAATACTGCCAGCTCCTGAGCCTGGCGCCGAACTGCTACGGCGTACCATGACGCCAGAGAGCGTTCCCTGAAGGGCGCTTGACAACATAGTAGTACGACGATTGACAAGTTCGTCTCCCTTGACTGCAGACACGGCACCGGTAAGGTCTTTCTTCTTAACCGTACCATAACCTATTACGACAAGTTCATCAAGCGAGTTATTGTCTTCTGACATCTCTATATTATAGTTATTGCGGTTACCAATTTTCACTTCCTGTGTATTGAAGCCGATATAACTGAACTCAAGAGTAGCACCTTCAGGAGCTTCTATAATATAGTTTCCGTCAAAGTCAGTCACTGCAGCTGTCGTTGTACCTTTGACTTTTACTGTTGCACCGATAAGAGGATCACCATTGGTGTCTGAAATAGTTCCTGATATCTTTTTACCGCCACGAACGTTTTTTTGTTGGTTTTGCACCTTTGTCTGCTTACCTGCTGTGATAGTCACCTGCCGACCGGAAATAGAATAGTTCATTCCCGTTTTTCTACAAAGTTCGGCAAGGATACTTTCTACACTTCTTCCTTTAAGTGCAATCTGCACTTTTTCGCCGAGACGATTTTTCACGTTTTGGCCATATACAAAGACATATTTACTATGGCCTTCAATGTAATTTAATACAGAACCCACTGTGTTGTTGTTGGCGTTGACTGCATTTATTGTCACTGCACGGTCAGGTGACAAGCCTGAAGCCAATGCGGAAGACGACATTACCGTCAGTCCCAACAGGCACAGCGCGGCAAGATGTTTGCCGTTGTAAGAAAAAATTGCTTTCTTTTTCATAAAGCTGATGTGTTTAGGTATTTTCATTTAATTGTCATTTCTGTTATTTTAAGCCATCCATCATCAAGAAGAGTTGTATCTACTGCAATTTCAAGCCCTGGATTGTTGCCCTTAGTAGTATCTACAAGAGCTATCTTCCAATCGTATTTTCCTTTATTTAGCCCGTCAAGGGTGGTTGTAACAGTACAGTCTGCAACATTACCCTTAATCCATTTTGAAAGGTCGCTATTATTGTCAACAATTACCTTGACAAGTTTTCCGTCTTTGAAAAGTCCATATGCAACCTTATATTTCTGGTTCCATTGGGGAATATTCGTAGGACAATAACCCCATCCTATGTTCTCCCATCTACTTGCAAGTTTAACCACATCACCATTCTTAGCCTTGTCTGGCATTGTGACTGATACGGGATAAAGGCGGTAACCTCCGTGAGCAATGAAAGCTTTTACCAGATTAAAAGACTTGCCAAACCAAGAACGAGTCTCATCATTCACTCGCATATCCATCATATTAACACACCCCTCCATAGCGTCTAAATATTCACCGTGGCGCACGTCCTCAGAGTGTCCTTCACGGTAACGCCGGCTAGGGTCAATCCAATAACGATGGTGAGCCTTAGTTATCCATCCGCCTTCCATTATTATCGGACGTTTAAAATTCCATTTGCGTGCAAAATCTTTCTCCCATTGCTGATAGTAACCTGTCATGCCAAAAGCATCATGACGCAGGCTGTACCCTTTTTTTATTGCACTTTCAAGAAGAGCCTCGCTACGTGGATGGGCGTCAGCCCAACTTATTGTGTCGCCTACAAGACGATGGTAATTAATAATAAGGGGTATGCGTGTGAAAGTTTTTGAGTACAGCGTTGTAATCCAGTCAAACACCTGCTCCTTTTTACCATAGTCTTTATATTTCACGCCGTGAGCTTCGCCCCATTTACCAAGACCGTAAGCATCGATAAAGTCGACCTTGTCAGGATCATTGAATTCTGACGCCAATGCATTCAGGAACTTTGCATATTTTTCCTGAAACACAGGATCATCGGGATATGGAGACCAGTTTTTAGGATTACCCGGATCAATAAATCCTTCTGCGCCTGCTTGCCGAACATAAAGTGGAGTATTTTGTCCTTGATCACGACTGTCCACAACAATTCGGAACGCCAACTTCATGCCACGTTTCAACGCACTTTGCAACAGTTTGCTAAGACGCGAGTTTGGATTTTTCCAAAAATACTCTCCCTCCTCAGGCTCCATTGAACTCCAACTTGTACGTATATAACAAGTATTGGCATAATCGGACACACGTACTGTGGAATCCCCCACGCTCATTACATCATAACCTTCTGTTTCCCAGAAGTTCTCGTCCCAATTGCGTCCCACATACATCACCCATCCATTTAACGGATTACGCAAAACACGAACTGTATCTGGACGAAATGACACTGTGACATCCTTGGCCTGGGACGGAACCGTCATACCTAGTACTACAAAAAGGAGACCCAAACATTTATTTCTGTTAATAAAGCCTCTTGTTTTCTTGGTTGAAGGACATAAGTTCCCCTTACCCATGACTACTGAAAATTTTAGTTAATAATTATTGAATATGTTTTCTATTACATTATTTCGTGAGGTACACTTTTCCATTAACGACCGAAACTTTTGTACCTACTATGGCATTGATAGCTTTCAGCACTTCATCCACGTCTTTCTGGTATACCATTTTCCCGTAAAGCGGAGTTCCTGATATGTTTTCCTGCACACCAATTTCCGTGCCGTAATAATCATTAATTCGGCTTACAACCTGATGTATGTTATCACCATGAAGGTTCATTATTCCATTCATCCAACTTGTATACTGTGAAGTGTCCACATTCTTCAAACCATCAAGCTTTCCACCTGAAACATTGAGCAACTGATTTGGACGCATTGTCACCTTATCACGACTCTTAGTTGTAACTTCTACTGCACCCTCCACAAGAACAACATTTGAATAATGACCATTATAATTCACAATGTTGAACTTAGTACCCAATACCTTTAAATCAAAACCATCAGAATGAACAATGAACGGATGTTCTTTATCATGTGCCACTTCAAGGTAAACTTCGCCCTTAGTGTAAATATCACGCGTGTCATTGGTAAACTTCTCAGGATACTTTACTATTGACCTGGAGTTGGCTACAATCTTTGTTCCATCTGGCAATCTGAAAGTCATTATCTCTCCAACAGGCACTGTAGTTGTTATCATTTTCGGCTTTACAATAGCCACCTTATGTTCTGTAACTCCAGACAATATACTCCTAGGTACAACAAACACACCTATTAACAAGGTTATACAAGCTGCAAAAGCTACACCTATGAAAAACTTACGCCTAGCCATGCGCCGTTCATTATCACGCCTTATCTTGGCATATGTTTTTTTCTTTATATTACTCATGTCAATGTCAACTGGCTTTGTATCGACAACAAAACTCTTCAGTTTCTCGTCAATCTCGTTTTCGCCGTATTTATATTCAAATATATCCTTTTCCATATCTCAGTCACTTACCTTTTAATTATACTATTGCTTTCAACTGCTTCTTAAGAGAACGAAGAGCATAACCCACATGGTAATTAACCGTTGCAAGCGAAATTTTCAACATATCGCAGATGTCTGCATACGGCATCTGTTCTATTTTCGCCAAATAAAACACATGCTTGCACTTTGCCGGTAAATGTTCAATAGCATCACTCAAACGGTTCAATTCTTCCTCAGATATCATGCTGTCCATAGGACTCTGCATTTGCGGAAACACAAAATTGGGCAACTCGTCAATGCACACCTGGTTACGGCGGAGCATCTCTTTACGCAGGCACGATACAGACTTACGATATACAACAGTGCTCAGCCAACTGTTTATATTTTCTATGCCAAGCAACTTCTTTCTCATTTTCCAAACCTCAAGGAACACATCACTCACGACCTCCTCGGCAAGCCCCTTGTCGCCAAGAATGCCAAAGGCATGGTTATACATACTCTGCGAATGGCGGTCCATGAAACCGTCAAAGGCAAGTTCGTTTCCTTTTGATATAAGGATCAGTTCCCGTGACTCATCCATCATTTTTCAAGGTCGTTTAGGTAGCATATTTATTATTCCCTTCTTCAATAAGGGTTCGTTTATTAAAAAGACGCAAAAATACGAAAAATATATAGGAAAGAATATGTTAATTTTTTATTTAACAAACAAAACAATTCTCTCAGACATATTCCATGGCGCATATAAAAAATGTAAAACATTGGTTTACAATGCAATCATAACAAACATGTCATAAAGCATGGAGCAAGCATTATGACAACACTTGTCCCATCTTCATATTTATTTTAACACACGCGAAAGGAATCTGTCTGTTATTTCACGTATGTCGTAAAATACACTTCCAAGACATTCGCGGTAACGAAAAAGCGGGTGACCCAGACCTTCAAAGTAGTGGCTCTCGACAATAGTAGACTGTTCCCGCAACTTCGCCTCGAAATCCTTTGCCTTGGCCATCGGAGTGAAACTATCCTTGGATCCCATCATGAACAATATTGGCTTATGCATGGTTTCAACATCGTCAGCCAACGAGTCGACCACAGGGTAATACAACATCCTAGCACACACCACGCTGTCTTCCATCTTGCCGGCAATCGCCCCACCGGCCGATGCTCCTGCAACTACAATACGTGACGTGTCAATACCGAGTTCACCAGCATGCGCACGAATATAAGCCAAAGCAGCACGCCCATCCTCGACCGACTGCGATGCACTCTTACTCCCAAGATACTTTATTGAATAATCCACGCTGATACCTGTAATACCATTGCGCGCGTGCCACTGGCATTCACGGTAAAACTGCAACGGACTGCCATATTTCCATCCTCCTGCAAAAAAATATATCACAGCAGGTTTTGGTTTGTCCCCATGGGCCCGGAACACATGCAACTCTAGATCTCCTGCAAGACTGTCACGACGGTAACAAACCTTCTCCGGAGAAAATGCCTCATGCTGCGGTTTGAATACGCTTGCAATTGCCTTCATCCACACATCAGCCATAAACTCACGACCACGCCTGTTAGGATGCACTTTGTCGTCAATAGTCATGGTGCGCCAGTCATGCCCCGATGCCATGTCGACCAGAACCACACGCTCACTGCCAATCGAGTCGACAAGAGCCTCAATACGTCTGTTCAGTTCCGGTATGTACGAATATTTAGGTAGCTTGCCACTGGGCGTCACCTTTGCCAAAAAGACGTATGCCTTGGGATTAATTGCGTGTATCTTATTAATAATACTGGCACAAATCCTTATCATGCCGTCAACCGGCTGCTCGTCAGCAAAATGGTTGTGTCCTGCGTGCAGCAACACGATATCTGCCGGATACCGGCGATATATGCTGTCTATTCGCTCGTCGAGAAATTCCACTGGTTTTCCGCTGAAGCCACAATGGTTAAGCCATCCGATACGGCACTCGCTGCGCCGCGGTCCTACAAAGTCTACATCATACCCGGCCGTAAACAGCCGTTCCCACAGAGGATAAAGATACGAAGAAAAGCCATCGCCGCCTTCTGTTATAGAGTCGCCAAGCCCCATTATGGTCAACCGGCAATTACCCATCGCACGCAAACACGAAGGGACGGATAAAAAAAACGCCAGCACAAAGCAGGCGAAAATCTTTTTCATAAATATTGAAGGCATATTTGTCATGATACGATAAAATACGCCACGCTTGTCTACCGTAAGAAGCCTGTTTGGAAAACTACTAGCGGAAAACAAGCGTGGCGCTTGACATTGTTTATCTTATAATAAATTTCTTTCCATTATGTATATAAATGCCGGCAGCAGTTGGACGCGAGCCCAGTTTAATGCCTTGCAGCGTGTAATATGCGTCTGATGCATGGCCGTTTTCAGCTTCCAAACCTGTAATGCCGGTAGAACCTGTCTTCTTTGCATACGCTCCGGCTGTGCTGCCTTCCTCACGCACGGCACCAGTCTGGTCAACAGTAACGTCTGCCAAGATGCCCCAGTCTGCTATTGCAGCGGAAAGGGCTGCAGCGTCATACTTGCCGTCTTCAGCAAGCGGCTCTATTACGCCGTTTGCCCCAAGCTCGTTTTCACCGAATATGGCAGAATAGCTGTTTTCAGCGCTTGCATTGTCCGAATCCTGTAATGTAAGCACATCACTTGCGCCAGGACCCAATATGTTCATGCCGCCACTGACTTTTGGTTCAGTTGCCGTTACAGCGAGCGCAGGCGTGCCTTCACCTGACACAATGATAGAGTTTGCAACAAAGATGTTGGCGTCAGATGTCATCTCAATTTGTGCCCCACCCTCGTTTCCTGCTATCGTCGAATTTACGACGTACACGTAACGATTATGGTTGCCATCGGTACCTGTCGCGTAAATAGCGCTTTCAGCTTCAGGTGCAACATTGTCTGTTACAGTCGAGTTTACAATCTGAAGATATGCACCATGCTGCATGCAGATGGCACTTCCCAAGTCATTCTTTATCGTATTACGCGCTATAAGACAACGGTTGAAAGTGGTCTTGCCCTTTTCCTTGTTGTCTGAAGTCAGCTTGATGGCACCACCACGGCTTGTTGCCTTATTGTCAGTAAACTCGCATCCGTTGAAAACTGAAAGGCTGCGGTGGCTGGTAAAAGCCATTCCGCCTACTTGCTTAGCGTTGCCCTCAGCAGGCTCTTCGGCTACATTACCATAGAAACGGCAGTCATCTACTTCCACGTAACCGCAGTTGTCCAAATGAAGGGCGCCGCGGGCGGTAGCATTGTCGCTCGGACTTGACTGCGAATAAGCGCCAGTAAGTTCCAATCCCTTCAATACAACCTTCTTGCTCTCGTCACCATTCTTCGTATTAGTCTTGAATGACAATAAACATTCGGCGTCGCCACTGTTGGCTACGCCGTCTCCATTAATGTCACCCGAGAAAACGGTCGGAATGGCTGAAGGGTAATCAGGAGTCTCGTGTCCAGTACCGGTAAGTTCAGGATTGAAACCGCCGACAAACGTGTAACCGTTGGTAATGGTAACCACCTTCGGCACATTATATTTTCCACCTGCAAAGTAGAACACGTCACCATTTGCAAAGCTGTTTATTTGGTCTAACATCGTGCTGAACGCCATGGCGTTGTCCCATGAAGAACCGTCGCCATTACCACGCGCTTCCGTACTGATGTAATAATCTGCGGCAGAAGATGCCACCGGAGCAGCCATCATGGCTGCAATAAGGTAAAAATTCTTTAATTTCATAAGCGTCTTTAATTATTTAGGTTATAGTATTTGCAACATATCGCTAACTATAAAGACGCAGCAAACAAAAAAAACTATAGGACGAACCATGACATTTTTTTGTTTTACCCGACATTTCCTGCAGAACAACCTCAACCTCTGCACGCTCCGACACTCAACATCCGCCAAAAGCCGACCTCGTTCAGGGAGCCACTTGCCTTGTTCTTCAATACGCGTCCGGGAGGTGGTGTCATGATGCACGCCTGCCTCCCGATGTACGGGAGGTGTTTAAAGCTGTAAAGACACGCGGAAATACTGTTACACGTTCATAAGAGGGAGAAACACGGCACGGACGATGCGACCAACCCTAACAGTGCAACAAGGCTTTGAATAAAACTACTCTTCAGAGAGTTATAGCCAATAATCAGCTTAAAAAGACGTTATTGGCTATCATTAATCATGGTATGACACGTTGCCTTACTCGGGGTAAATCATTTTCCTTGTCACTCCACCGTCAACGGTTATTGTCTGCCCGTTGATAAAATCATTGTCTTCTGCACACAGGAACAGAACCGTGCGGGCTATGTCTTCAGGCCGCCCCACCCTGCCGCTGGGATGGAACTCGTGGTCGACGGGGCGCAGGATTTCATCCTCGTTTACATGAATCCAACCGGGGGCTACGGCGTTGACGGTAATACGGAATGGTGCAAGCGAAATGGCAAGGGCGTGGGTAAGCGAGTATATTCCGCCCTTCGAGGCACTGTATCCTTCTGTGCCGGCTTCGCTCATCAAATAACGGGATGAACAAATATTGACAATACGGCCGTAAGCAATATTGCCGGTCTTCTGCCTATGCCTGGCGAGGAAACGCGATGTTATGAAAGCCGGACGCAAATTAGTGATGATGGTCTTGTCAAACTCTTCAACCTCAATCTCTGTAATCGGCTTGAAAACACTGATACCAACGTTATTTACAATGACATCGATATCGCCCCAACGGTTCAACACGTCTTGCATACAATTCTCCAACTGCAACCTGTCCGTGACGTCTACCTCATAAAACAAGGCAGAACACTCACACGCCACGGCTTTTCCACGCAAAGAGTCGACATCGCAAAAAGCGACTTTATCGCCGACTTTTGCAAAGGCTTCAACAATGGCACGCCCTATACCGTGGGCACCGCCTGTAACAAAAATTCTCCTTGCCATGTCATGCAACACCTAACAATTCGACATCAAACACCAAAGTAGAACCGCCCGGAATGCCCGGCTGCGAGAACCGGCCATACCCCATTTCGGCCGGAATATATATTTCCCAACGGTCGCCTACGTGCATCTGCTGCAAGGCTATAATCCAACCTTCAATCAAATCGCTCAAACGGATTGCAAGTGGCACGCCGCCGCGGCTGCTGTCAAACGTATTGCCGTCTATCGTCCGCCCGGTATAATGTACTGTCACGATGCTGCGCGGCGAAGGCACAGGGCCATCGCCATTGCCCTTTGACAAGACTTTATAACAAACGCCCTTGTCAAGCTTGACAACACCTTGCTCGTTATATTTTTCCATCAGCCATTCCTTGTTGGCTTGCACGTATGCTTTCTTGCTCATATTATCATTTTTCGTAAACGGGAATCAACATATCCTCATTAGGCCAATCAGGCAGAAAGAAAAGCGGAGCCGGCCTGCCACCTACGCCTGACCATTCGATACGGCGGACGTAATCGAAATCTGGTGGACCGAAATCAAACGAGCGGCCGTAGAGCAAGATTGCGTTACGACTTTCGTCAACCTTCCACAATCCTCCGCCATAAACACACTCTTCGCCAACTTCAAGCAACTCCCTGTGCAGATAGACGTTTCCAAACTTCAGCACACCGTCATCTGTAATAATAAACTTCTGATACATGCCTTATCCGTAAATAGTTGCAACAATCTTCCTTTCACCGCCATAATTACGGAACTCGCAGAGGTATATGCCCTGCCATGTGCCGAGGTTCAAGCGTCCGTGTGTAACGGGAATGGTAAGGCTCACGCCGAAAAGCGAACACTTTGCATGTGCCGGCATGTCGTCGGCACCTTCAAGCGTATGTTCGTAATACGGCTC
>ULQU01050585.1_pt1 | contig 32946 bp, 24 predicted proteins | sample 1954841 | NCBI WGS metagenome assembly ULQU01 (sample SAMEA4835664, study PRJEB28245) | human gut metagenome | biome: gut microbiome; material: fecal sample | place: Denmark | collected 2008
TTGTTGAGCGCCGCCGAGGGCACGGTCGTGGAGAGGTTGCTGCTGATGATCTGCTTCTGCAATGGGTCGTCGATGAGACGGAGTATCCGCTCACGGTAGCTATTGATAGCGTCGAAGAGCTTGCGTCCCTGTCCCGAGCCCGGACTCAGCATGACGACGCCTGCTGCTTCGAGGTTGTCTTTGTTCTTGATGTGAAGCGGATCGCCCTCCGGTCCGTCGGCCTCACGGACGATGAGCGTCTTCAGCTCTTGGGCGTAGTTGAAGAGCGAGTCGCTCATAGCCCTCACCGTGGTGGCACGCTGAAACCACACGCGCGCCTTGGCAGGATTCTTGCGCATGATCTGCTCCAGCTCGCGATAGATAGCCTCGTTCTCCTTCGTGGAGTTGCCCGTCGTCCGGTTCAAGCTCTCCTCCACAATGGAGAATCCGTTGAGCACCTCGGTGGAGATGTTCAGCGCGAGCATGGCCATGAGGACGACATACATGAGGTTGATCATCTTCTGGCGGGGCGATATCTTGATTTTCTTGATAGCCATATTTTGCGTTGTGATAATGCAGGGGGCGGAGCCGTAAGCCCTGGCTCTCCCCTACTGTATGCTGTAAACTACTCGGCTGCGGGAGCCGTGGGGGCTGCTGCGCCAGGGGCCGCGGCCCGCATGTTGACCGTCATGGCCTCTATCATACGGGCGTAGATAGCATTGAGGTCGGCAATCTGCTGTGCCATCTTGCGCGTCTGGTCGTTGATCTGGTCGATGGTGCCCACCTGCTGGCTCGCGCCCTTAAGCTGCATCTCGTAGATCTTGGCAATGCCCGTGAGCGTACGGTTGAGGTTCTCCATCTCCTCGCTGTCGCGGGCGAGACGCTGGCTCTGCTCGTTGACCTTGCCCAACATGTCGGTGAGGCTCTTCAGCGCATCGACATATTTCGTCTGTGCCTCTACCATCTCGGGAGCCTGCTGCTGTGCACCCTCCACATCGCCGCGCTGATAGTTGAGCATAGCCATAGCCACTTGTTCTGCCGTAGGCATGGTAGCAGCTGCAGGCTGTGCGCCTGCGGCAGCATGGACTGCATCGAAGGCCTCGTCAGCAGCAGTCTGCTGAGCGCCGTGGTGAACAGCGGGACCCGCTGAAGGAGCCGTTGAGCGAGCCGCCGTGCGACGCTGGCCCGAACGGCCATAGACCACGCGGGGTTGAGCCCCACCAGCGACGTTGGCCTCGTCGGCCTCATCGCTATGCTCATAGTCGCCAGACTCGTCAGTATCGTCGCCAGACTCGTCAGCATAGTCACCAGCCTCATCGTCGGCAAAGACCTGCTCGCCCGAGAAGGTGACACGGGTGGGAAGTTCGCGACCATCGTCGGTCTTGTCGAAAGGACGGTCGAAGGCCGAGAGGAAGAAGACGACAACCTCCGTACCCATACCGAAGAACAACCAGAAGTTGGCTCCCGGCAGGTGGGTGAGCTTGAAGAGTGCGCCAAGGATCACGATTGAGGCGCCCCAGCTATATCCGTAGTTGAGAAAGGTCTGTCCAGGGACGCTGTCCATCCACTTCTGCAGTCGGTAGATGACATTATATTTACTGTAGTTCGACATTATCTTTTCTTGCTTCGTTTTTGACTTTTCTTACTCATTCTCGCTGCCTCGCTCGCACTGCTTGCCAACGATCGCACACAACGGAAGCCGATGTAGGAACGCGGCTGGTTCTGATACTCCCAGGTGCGCCAGGCTGCACGGATGTAGCTCTCAGGATCCTTCCACGAGCCGCCACGCACGCTCTTCTTTTTCAGTCGGTAGGGATCTTCGAGCGCCGCCTTGTATTCGAGCTGCGGATTGAGGTCATTCATTGCATCGACACCCGCCTCGGTATAGACCGTGCTGGTCCATTCTGCCACGTTGCCAGCCATATCAAAGAGTCCGTTGCTATTGGCCGAGTAGATACCCACCTTGCTGGTGATGAGGTTGCCGTCCTTGGTGTAGTTGCCACGGTCGGGCTTGAAGTTGGCATAGAAGCAGCCGTTGCCGCTCTTCACGTCTTGGTTGTTCCAAGGGAACTCATTCTGATCCTTGCCACGGGCTGCAAACTCCCACTCTGCTTCGGTCGGCAGACGGTAGCGCTGCACATAGCGTGCCTCGCCGCCCAGTCCCTTGAGCAGATAGTCGGTACGCCAGGCGCAGAAGGCGTTGGCCTGCTCCCACGACACGCCGACCACGGGGTAGTCGTTGAACGACGGATTGCTGAAGTAGGAACGCAGGTAGGTCTCATTGTCAGAGTTGCGGAAGTCGTTGACCCAGCACGTCGTGTCGGGATAGACGTTGACAATATAGGTATTGAGGAAGTCCCACGGTCCGGAGAGCGGACGGTTGATGGTCTCGCTATGGTTCACGCCCTCGTCATCGACATAGGCCGTGTCCTTGCTGATCATCACCACCTCGTTGGGATCGACCGTAATGTCGGTGTTGAGGTTGCGCTCCTGCGGGTTGAGACGATTGCGGCGCAAGGCTGCTGCCGTGTAGTCGTAGATCTCGTAGCGGTAGTTGAGCTGGCGCGCGTCGAGCATCTTCTCTCCCGTGGCAGGATTGGTGACGTAGAGGCTCTCGAAGGCCCTCAGTTCGTCCTCCGTCGGCTTGCGAGGCAAACGCTTGTTCCAGTTGAGATGAGGAGTGACGGGGTCGCCGTTCTTATCCTCGGTGATCATGTAGCTCTCGTCGCCACCGTAGGACGGGTCTGCCAGTCGGGTACGGAGAATGGAGTCGCGCACCCAGTGGACAAACTGCTTATACTGCGAGTTGGTCACCTCTGTCTCGTCCATCCAGAAGCCATCAACACTAATGTCCTTCACGGGCATTGACTTGCCCCACAGGCTGTCCTGTTTCTCAACGCCCATCCGCAGCGAACCGCGCTTCACGAGCGTCATACCGTAGGGCGTGGGCTCCTTGAAGCCACGTCCGCTCACGCCGACCACCTCGCCGCCTCTTCCTGACGACGACGCGCTCTTGCCACCGAAGCAGCCCGAGAGCAACATGGTGGCCATCATACTCGCGCAAATAGCCAATATGTACGTTCCTTTTCTCATATCTTACTGGTTTGGAACATCCGCCCTACCCCGTCTGGGGAAAAAGGGCGGCGCTTCTTTCTATTTTTATTTATCCTTATTTATTTATCTTAATTTATCGATCAACTCTTCTTTTGTCTATCTACACTCACCCATATCCATCGACTCTCACTGCTATCTACTCTCGCCCACTCGCTACAATATCCGCGCACTCTTGTGGAGGTTGCGCCCCTTCTTCTGAAGGTTGATATCCATCTGATAGCTCACCACCAGTTCGTGGTAGCCGTTGCCCATACCGGCGCCACCAGTGAACATCTCGTAGCTATAGCCGACGTTGATGCCCTGAAAGCTTCCGCCGATATAGCCCGTGACGGAGTTGGTAGGACTGTAGCCGAGACCAGCGTACATACGCTTCTTCTCGTTCTGATAGACCACGCGGGCAGTGATGTCCGCACGATAGGCCGTGCCGTCGTAGCGAGCCAACATCGAGGTGGGAACGCTGATGTAGGGACTGCGCAACTTGATGTTGTAACCTCCCGTGAGGTAGAAGGTGGGATCGACCTTCATCTCATTGGTCTCGCCGAGCCCCACGGTCGGGCCGGTGAGGTGCTGTCCGCTCACGCCGACGTACCACTGGCGGTGGACGTAGTAGAGGCCGAAGCCCATGTCAAGGGCGTTGCCGCTGAGCTGCGACTTGGAGAAAGCTGGATCGCTGCTGTCTTCCAGATCAATCTTCGTACCGTCAAACTTCTCCATGACGAGGCCGAGCTGCAGACCTGCCGAAACCATACCCCCGAAGAGGCTTTTGCGAAAGGCATACTGGGCGGAAAGACGCTGGTGGGTGAACGCGCCTATCTGGTCGTTGAGCATCGAGGCACCCACGCCATGATACTGCCGCAGAAGGTAGAGGGGCAGGTCCGCGCTCACATAGAACGTCTTGGGACTGCCCTCGTAGCCCGTGAAGCCCATTGAGTAGGCGCCCACGGCATTGAGTTTGTTGCCCTTTCCCGCTGCAGCCGGGTTATACGAAGTCTCCATCAGCCAGTAGTGGCTAAAGACGGGGTCGTATTGCGCATGTGCGCCGATGACGGCCAACAGCGTGAGGGATATGACAATAATGCGTTTAAACACATTCCAATAACGCACCACTTCCCCTTTTATTGCCATGAGGGTTGATATATTTTGAGAGACGGATCAAAAAAAGTCGGGATCCCGCCGCGGTTTTTATGTTCCTCCGTCTTTTCCATCCCATCGTTTCGGACGGGACAAATCGTTTTCGAATGGTTCTAAAAAGCCCATTCCATCCTTTCATAAAACAAAAAGTGTGAAAGTATGGTTAAATATTTTCTGCTCTCTACTTTTTTGCGTAACTTTGCGGTGCAAATCAGAAACAGGTTGCACAAAGGGATAAAACAAATAGCATAAAACTTTTAAAAGATAAAACAATGCAGTATTTAACAAATGACAAGCTCGTTATCGTCGGCGCAGGCGGTATGATTGGTTCTAACATGGTACAGAGCGTTCTGATGCTCGGCCTCACTCCTAACATTTGCCTCTACGATATCTATGAGCCGGGCGTTCATGGCGTATTCGATGAGATCCAGCAGTGTGCTTTCGAGGGTGCCAACATCACCTACACCGTTGATGCTAAAGAGGCCTTCACGGGTGCTAAGTACATCATCTCCTCTGGTGGTGCTCCCCGCAAGGACGGTATGACCCGCGAGGACCTGCTCAAGGGCAACTGCCAGATCGCTGCCGACTTCGGCGACAACATCAAGAAGTATTGCCCCGAGGTGGAGCACGTGGTCGTCATCTTCAACCCGGCCGACGTGACTGCCCTCACCGCTCTCATCCACTCTGGCTTGAAGCCCAACCAGCTGACTTCTCTCGCTGCTCTCGACTCTACGCGTCTGCAGCAGGCTCTCGCCCTCGAGTTTGGCGTGCAGCAGGACAAGGTCACGGGTGCTCACACCTATGGTGGCCACGGCGAGCAGATGGCTGTCTTCGCTTCCCAGGTGAAGATCGACGGCAAGCCCCTCTCTGAGATGGGTCTCTCTGAGGAGCGCTGGGAGGAGATCAAGCACCACACCATCCAGGGTGGTTCCAACATCATCAAGCTTCGTGGCCGCAGCTCTTTCCAGAGCCCTGCCTACAACGCTGTGAAGATGATCGAGGCTGCTATGGGCGGCAAGGAGTTTACGCTCCCCGCTGGCTGCTATGTCAACTGCGATAAGTGTGGCTTCAAGAACGTGATGATGGCTATGCCTTCTACCATCGACAAGACGGGTGTTCACTTCTGCGCTCCCACGGGTACAGAGGACGAGCTGGCTGCTCTCAACAAGTCTTACGAGCACCTCTGCAAGATGCGCGACGAGATCATCGCTCTTGGCATCATCCCCGAGGTCTCTGAGTGGACGAAGATGAACCCGAACCTCTAATCCGTTCGGGATTGTAAATAAGCTTTTTTGTTTACAACTTCATAGAATGAGGGGGTATCATCCAGCGAGGTTGATACCCCTTTTCATATTATACACCTTCCCCCACATTCCCCTCTCCACATTTTATCACCGACGCTACAACACTATTGTTTCGTCAGCAATATTTCATCACCAACGTTCCATCACCAACGTTTGTTCACCCTCAGAAGTTATGGACAAAGCGACGCAGCGACACAACAACATGGCAGCCATTCGCTCCAGCGGGACAAAGCCCGAGCGCATCGTGCGCCAATACCTGTGGCGCAGAGGCTTTCGCTACCGGCTGAACAGTCCGCGCCTGCCTGGCCACCCCGACCTCGTGCTCCGCAAATATCGTACCTGCATCTTCGTCAACGGCTGCTTCTGGCATGGCCACGCCGACTGTGGAAGATTCCGCCTGCCCAAGACCAATGTGGCATTTTGGCAGCGAAAGATAGAACGAAACAAAGAGCGTGACCGCGAGGAGCAAAGAAAGCTCGCACAGATGGGCTGGCATTGCATCACGGTGTGGGAATGCGAACTCAAAACTGCTCGGCGCCAGCAAACGCTGGAGGCATTGGCACACACGCTCAACCACATCTTCCTACAGGACCACAGCCGACCCAAAGGGCCGACCCACTACAGACTGAGGGAGGAGGAAGAAATGACGGGAATGGCAGCAGAGCCCGAGCAACGCGGTAGTGAACAGCCTAATAACGGTGGCAACAAATAGTCGGGTAATCGCGACAACGGTCGGCCCAACAATCGGGACAAGAGCCAGCCTGAAGACCGTCTTAGCCGATAGGAAACAAACTGCCAAGAACCTGCGCGATGGCCTCAAGACCTTGCTGGTCAGCCTCATGAAAGGAATCCAACTCGCTGCTATCGACATCGATGACGGCTACGACCACGCCATCTTTCATGACGGGCACGACGATCTCCGATTGCGACCGCGAGGAGCAGGCGATATGGCCTGGGAACGCATGCACGTCGGACACCATCAGCGTCCGCGCCTCGGCCCAGGATGTGCCACAGACACCACGCCCGTGCTTGATGCTGAAACAGGCCAAAGATCCCTGAAACGGACCGAGCTGCAGTTCGCCGTGGCGCACCACATAGAATCCCACCCAAAAATAATAGTCGAAAGCCTCCTTGAGCAGCGCCGCCACATTGGCAAGCACGCCTACGGGGTTGTCCACTCCCTCCATCAATCCTTTCACCTGCAGCAGGATCTCAGCATACTTCTCTGCCACGCCAGAGGCAGACTGCGGTTCAAAAGTCTTCTGTTCTTTGTTTTCCATCATCTTACTTTTTGATTTAGACTGCAAAGATAGGAAAATCCGCAGAAAATGACAAAGGAATGTACAACGAAGTGTAAATCCTCATAGGCTTTTGCTATAGTTATTCTATTATCTCTTTATCCAAAAACTAGGCATAATATGCCCACAAACAAGGCAAGGACGAGTGACAATGCACAGAAGCAGAGTGCCAGTAATGCTATTCCCATATTTTATTCTGATTTATTGTTTTGTTCTTTGTCAAACAAGTCATCATCCTCATGGAGCAGACCATGTACCCACCACGTATCGTCCTCCCCTCCAGCATATATCGACCTCATATTGTTTCCGTATTGTTTCCGCTTCCGGAAGCGAGAACGATAGGAGAACGATAGGAGAACGATACGGGATCAATACGGGATCAATACGGGATTGATACGAGAACGATACGAGAACGATACGAGAACGGTCTTTTCCGACTCCCATCCGAAGTTATTGATAAGAAATTTAATCTTTTTATCATTATTTCTTTTGATTATATTTTACATTTCAACCACTTGCCTCTTTCAGCTGTTTATGCCAAGAAGGCGAGCTCACCATTTACCCTGGCGCAGCCTCTATACAAAGATAACCTTCCGTTCAGCTGAATGCAAGCCGATTAGCATGAATTAACGCCCCATTAACTATTCCTCCGTATCCATTTAACAAAGCCCATCTCAGGCCAAAAGCCTTCATTGCGGTCTTTCCTCATGCCCTTCCTCCTGTTTTATCCGTTCAAAGGTTGCTATCTCCGATCTCTACCAGCAGCCAAGAGATGCATATTTTGACTTATTAAAATTGCGAACAAACGAAACTGTTAAGTTGGAAAATCATTTACGACAAAGACCACCGGAACCTAAGGAGCAATAGCTAGCAAGACCTTAAACACCGCAGGATCCTTGTCGCTGACATTTGCGCCTGTAAGGACAAAGGCTATAATCTCGCTTCTGTCATTGCACGCAAGATGCAGTTTGAAGCCGTGACACCAGCCCATAGTTCCTTTCCCATCGGTGGCGATACCTTAAATACCTTATTGGCGTATCGCCTGAGATTATGGCACACTGGGATCATCATAGAACCAACAAAGGTTATGCCGGTACACCTTCCGAACGCACCCAGATTAAGAAAGAACATGACTTGAAAGAACACTCGGCTTTCCAACTCCACAAAAAGGAACTGATAAGATGGAAAAGAAGTCAAAAAAAACAGGATACAAAAAAGCTGAACAATAGCGATCCATGACCCGTAGTCACAAACGCGCTATGCTCAGCCCTTTTCTTCTTACCTAAGAAACAACTCAATCTATTGGGGAAAATAAGTCATCTTGAACACTTTCAAGATCTTTTTAGTATATCGTGTTTTCGGGATCGAAATTGGCCCAACCTGCCGTCCAGTCATCGGAAGCGTCGCGGAAGGCACCTACGAAGGTAGCAGACTTGTCAAACCAGTTGTTGGACTGGAGTTCGGCAAACGATCCCTGGAGAGCGCCACCCACCGAGGTGCTGGCAGCAATGATGGACTGAATGCCCTGGCAAGAGCGTGCCACCCATTGATCAACAACCTTGTTGCCGTTGGCCGGGAGGAGGAAGAACGTACTGGAGAAAGACTTCTTCGACGGATCGGTCGTCTTGGACTGATAGTTGTAGAGTTCGTCCTTATAGACTTTGTTAAAATCTGATCCCGTAATGTCCGTACCAGCAAAGACGATGCGGTGGAGCTGGAGCAGACCATCTGTAGCGGCCTTCTGCGTGTTGCCCTTCTCGCTGTCGAGTATAAGACCAATAGGCCATCCTACTACGACACTGTTGTAGCAATTGAGACGCGTGTTGCGGCGCAGGTGCATTCCTGCCTGGAAGCGGCCCGTGGAGGAACCGTTGCCCGGGTTCATCTTGCCTCCGTCGAGATAGTCGGTGGTGTTCTGGAAGTCGGCATCGAAGACCTTCGGCCCCAGGAACGTCATGTTGGAGAAGGTGGCAGAAGTGAAGGGCTCGGCTGTAGAACCCTCGGCGTTGTTGTCGCTCTCGAAACCATTGCTCTGCGAGGCGTCAGCTATACGCGAGTCGCGGACGCTGAGACCAAACTGCACGTTGCCCGAATAGCCATTATCAGTATCGAAGTCGTCATCCCAACCACGATAAGCGATGAGGTACTTGCAGTTGACCGTGCCACCAAACCACTCGAAGGAGTCGTCGTTGCTATAGCTGACTTGCACGTGGTCAACCGTCGTTCCTGCACCCACAGAACCGAGCGTAAGACCGTTAATCTCCTGGTCCTTCTTGAAGGGATAGCCAGCAAACTCGATGCGGACATACTGCAACACACCCGAGTTGTCGTTGGCGTCGGTGCCACCATGCTTCGTACGCGGACCTCCCTCTATCTGCTGGGCGAGCACGCCATTGTTGTTGGGAGCCTTGCCACAGACGATCACACCACCCCAGTCGCCAGGACGACGGCTGCCAGGAGCCTGCTCCGAGGTGAAGACGATCGGTTCTGTGGCCGTACCCTTGGCAATGAGTTTGCCACCGGGCTCCACGATAATAGCCGCCTTGGTCTCCTTGTCGCCCTTGACGATAGTGCCAGCAGGTATGGTCAGTGTAGATCCGCTGGCCACATAGACCCAGCCTCGCAGCAGATAAGTGCCTTTGGCGAGCGTCTGCTGACCCTTGAAGACAAAGTTTTGGTCGCCGTTGCCGATGACCTTGCCCTCGGGAGCCTCCTTGCCTTCTGCATCGAAGAGCACATGGTCGCACGACTTGAAGCCACCATCCATGCCCCAGACGTAAGAGACGCTGGAATCTGGTGGCGTGACAGGGCTGTCATTGTCATCATCACTACACGCCGTCAGCGTGGCCGAGAGAGCGAGGATGCCGAGGCATCCGACAATCATCTTGCTTGTTTTCATCATTGTTTTGTTGTAATTAGTTGTTGTGTTGTGTAAGCGGGCTTGCGCCCACCCCACTTGTTGACTTTACATTGTTTTTTTGCTGATACAGTGGCCTTTGGCGCCCACGCATCTCCGGGGAGAGATCAAAGTGTGAGAGTGGCCGAGAAATTGAGGTTCATTCCTGGACGGTAGCAGCGCGTCACCTGCTCTATACGGCGGCCCTCGCCCTGCACCATCACATCGGAAAACTGCTTGAACGTGACCTGCTGATTGAGGAGGTCTCTGATGGCGAGTTTGATCTCCAGCGGACCAAAGCGCTTGCTGGCCGTCAGGTCGAAGGCGTCGCGCGGCATCTCGTAGCTGTCCGGCACCCGGATGTTTCTCGAAGCGTCGCCGCCACCCGTGGTGCGTCCCACGCCCACGATGCGCTTGCCAATGCGGTTGTAGAGCAGGTTGACCGAGAGCTGCAATGGCTCATTGTAGTAGAAGATTCCCGTATTGACCAGATAGGGCGATTGTCCCTGCATGGGGCGATCGTACTCATTGCTACCCGGGGCAAACCGCACACGGCTATGAATGAGCGCCCCGTTGAAACTCCAGGAGAAGTCTTTCAGTCCGATGAAGTCGAGCTGCTTGCGTATGTCGAGCTCCAGCCCGTAATTGTTGGCGGATCGTGCGTTCATGTAGGAGTAGATGACGTCCGTGCCACCAGAGAGCGTGTAGACCCACTCTATCGGACTATCGAAATGCTTCCAGAAGGCAGCCAGCGAGATGACCTCTCCGCGCGAGGGATACCACTCGTAGCGCAGGTCGAGGTTGTCCACATAACAGTTGCGCAGGTCGAAGTTGCCCTGTACGTCGGAGGCGAGATCGAAGTCGTAATAGACCGACGGCGACACCTCTCTAAACTCGGGGCGGTTGACGCTCCGTCCATAGCTCACGCGCAGCTGGTGCTCAGGCAGAAGGTGGTAAGTGACATTGAGAGATGGAAACCAGTCGCCCTGGCGGTAGTAATGGCTCTCGTGGCTCTCGACAGCCGACTTGGTGTTGGAGATAAGTTCCATGCGGTTGTACTCGTAGCGCAGACCAGCATGGGCCTCAATCTTGCCCAGTGGCAGTTCGGCCTCGATATAGGTACCCCCCAGCAAGTTGTTGCCACTATAGTCGTTGAGTTTGTTGACATCCTCCAGGAGATAGAGTTTGTTGGCACCAAAATAGGTCTCGTCGGAAAGCAGGGCAGTCATATCCATCGATCGAAATCCCTCGGGCAACTGACAACCCTCGTGGTCGTACCAGTAGAAGAGGTTGCGCGTCTTGTACTTCCTCGTGCGATACTCCCCGTAGGCTCCCCCTTTGAGCGATGGACTCCACGACTCGAAGTCGAAGCGATGGGTATCGTTGAGTTGGAGGGAGAGGATGTGCTCGTCGAGCGAAGTCCACTCGCGCGAGATATCGTTCTGATAGAGCCACTGGTACTGATCACCCTGACTGGGATCTTCGCAGTAGAGGATATATTTTCTACGATCAGGCAAGCGACGGTTGGCATACGCATAGCCGACGCTCCAGTCAAGTGCATCGCCACAAAAGGTATGCCGTCCCGTCATCTGTCCTGTATAGGTGGTGCGGCTTTGATAATAGTATTCTGCCGACCGCTCTGGTTCAGACTGTGCGCTAGTGCCCTGTCGGAGGGTGTAGCGGCTGTTTCCCAACTGATTGAAGATATTCTTCAACTGGTATTTGTTCTTTCCACTGGGACTCAGGAGCGTTAGGTTGAGCATGGTTCCGAGGCGCGCCGAGTGGGTGTACTGATCGTCGGTGGAGAGTCGCAACGGGTTGATACGGTCGTTGTCCGTATCGTAGGCTGCATAGAAGTTGTTGACCATGCCGCGGATGGTGCGATACTCATTGCTATAATTGAAGGCGCCGAGCAGACCGAGTTTGGCCCCGTCAATGGTCCAGCTGCGATTCCAGTCGGCAGCCAACTTGAGGTCAGCCCAGGGCGTGTGCTGGCGAATGCGCCAATCGTTGCTCAGCCCGTTGTGGAGGAGGTCGATCATCGGGTTGCCGCCACCGTTGTTGCCCAGCGTGGTCAACGTGGCGCCCATACCACCCGAGAGCGAGCGCATACCACTGTCAAAGCCGAGGAAGTCGGTGGGCGAGGCCTTCGAAGCGAGGAAGTTGCGGAAGACAGTCTGTGTGTTGCAACTGCCACCCAGCGTGAGGTGGACGGAGTTGATAGTGGGTATTTCCTTAGTGTTGATGAGGATAAAACCACCCGTGTAGTCGGCAGGATACTCGGCTGTAGGCGTCTTGACGATCATCAGGTTGTCGATCTGTCCGCTGGGAATCATGTCGAAACTGAAGGCGCGATTGTCGGCCTCACTACTGGGCGCTGCCCCGCCATTGATCCAGACGTTGTTGTAGCGTTGGGAGAGTCCGCGCACCATCACAAACTTTCCCTCGATAAGGCTCACGCCAGGGATGCGGCGGATCACCTCGCCGGCGTTGCTGTCCTGACTCCGCTTGATTTCCTGTGCGGAGACGTTGCTCACGATGACGGAACTGGTTCGTGCGGCGTCGATCATGGCGGCATCCGTATTCAATCTCTTCACCGCCGTCACGGTCACGTCGCCCAGCTGCTGTTCGTCGGCCGCCAGCGTGATGCGCAAGTCATCTTCTGCGCCGTCGGCCTTAGCCCGAACTCCGTCAATATTTTTGGTTTTGTAGGATACATATTGGATGACAAGGGTGTAGCTCTTACTCTTGTCGAGACCCTCGAAGTGGAACTTTCCATCAATGTCGGTAGCCACACCCAGCGAAGTTTCCTTCACCTGCACGGTTGCACCGACCAGCGGCTCCTGCGTCTTGGAGTCGACCACCATGCCCCGAATGTCCTGCGCCCATGCTCCTACGGGAAGGGAGAGCGTCAGCAAGGCAATGCCCGCGAGTCTATGATAACACTTCTTCATTTTTGTCTTTCGTTCGTTTCTCTGTTTTGACGGTGCAAAGGTATTCCGACGATGTGACAGAAACGTTACCAAGATATTACAAGACGATGAAGAAGGCAATATCAGCCCAACAACACGCTAAGCATGAGACAAAAGTGTCTAACAATGAGGCAAATAAAAGATTTGAAGAAATACTGAGAGACACTACCAAAGAAGCGTACAACAGGCTTCTACTTTGCGCTGATCCTTGGCGAACAGCCCAAAGCAGAAGCCACAGTCTTCGAATCAGTCGAACTCTTTGACGGAGACCAATTCATACTCCTCCTCCGGTTCCTCGGGCATTTCTTCGGAAGGTGAGGGCGGATTGGTGGATGAGGGCGAATCGGTGGACGGACCAGAGGGCTCGTCCTCTACGACGGGAGCAGCAGGAGCAGCGGAACGCAGGAGGCTGACCATAAGGCGGGCGGCCTCGTCGGGAGCGATAAGGCGGCCCAGGCGGTCGGCGACGGTGCGGTAGCCCTGGAGCATTTCCTCGCGGTGGGGCTGACCAGGGAGGATGCGGTAGAGTTCGTTGATGATGCGGTAGATGGTGAAGTGGTCGGCAAAAAGTTCCTTGACCACCTCGGCATCGGCCACCAGGTTGACCAGCGAGATATACTTCACCTTGAGGACGTGATTGAAGCCGAAGCGTACCAGCTTGGGCACGGGCGTCTTGTAGCACACCACCTGCGGAACGCCCAGGAGGCAAGTCTCCAGCGTCGCCGTGCCACTTGTCACGAGCGCGGCCACGGAATGGGTGAGCAGGGCATAGGTCTCGTTGTCAACGATGGGTACCTGCTGTTTGCCCAACACCTTATTATAATAATCGCGGCTGATGGATGGTGCGCCCGCCACGATCATCTGATAGTCTTCGAAATGGCGCGCGGCCTCGATCATGGCCGGGAGGTTGTCCTTGATCTCCTGCTTGCGACTGCCTGCGAGCAGGGCGATGATCGGCTTTTCGGAGAGGGCGTGGCGCGCGAGGAAAGCTTCACGGCTCTCAGAGTAGTCGCGGCGAAACTGCATCACTTCCTCGGCTGTGGGATTGCCGACATAGTGGATGGGATACTGGTGCTTCTGATAGAACGGCACCTCGAAGGGGAGGATGGAGAAGAGTTCCTTGACGTCTCGGCGGATGGCCTTGATACGCCACTCCTTCCAGGCCCATATCTTCGGCGAGATATAGTAATAGACAGGTATCTGCGTGTGCTTGTGGACGTAGCGGGCAATGTCGAGATTGAAGCCCGGATAATCGACCAGGATTACTACGTCGGGACGCCACGCCACAATGTCCTCCTTGCACCACTTCATGTTGCGAAAGATGGTGCGCAGGTGAAGCAAGACGGGCACGAAGCCCATATAGGCAAGATTCTTGTAGTGGCGCACGTGCTCGCCACCGACGGCCGACATGAGGTCGCCGCCGAAGAAGCGAAACTCCGCCGAGGGGTCATACTGGCGCAGCGAGGCCATCAGCCGGCTGGCGTGGAGGTCGCCACTCGCCTCGCCCACTATCAGATAGTACTTCATATCGTCAGAACTTCAACTTCCGCATCAATTCATAGTCGGTCACGTCGATGGTAGATGGCGTGACGGCCACATAGCCGTGATTGAGGGCCCACTGGTCGGTATCGACGGCCTCGGGCTCATCGTTGTGGAAATGGCCCACCATCCAGTAGTACTTGCCACCACGCGGATGCTGACAATCGACCACCTCGTTGGTCCAGCGCCCATAGGTCATACGACACACCTTGATGCCACGAAACTCCGAGCCCTTGGGGAAGTTGACGTTGAGGCAGGTACCCTTCGGCAAACCCTCGGCCAAGACTTTCTCCACCACCTGGCGCACAAAGGGTCGCATGGCCGAGAGGTCGGCCTGGGGGTCGTAGTCGCAGGAAGAGAAGGCGATGGAGGGAATATACTTCAAAGCCCCCTCGTAGGCCACGCCCATCGTGCCGCTGTAGTGGTTGTTGACCGTGGAGTTGTCGCCGTGGTTGATGCCGCCAATCACAAGGTCGGGCTTGCGGCCGTCCAGCAGCTGATCGATGGCCAATTTGACACAGTCCACGGGCGTACCGGAGCAGGACCACACCTGGGCGCCCGCATAATCCTCGCGCCGACGCAGATAAAGCGGGTCGGCGGCGGTGAAGGCACAGGAGAAGCCCGAGCGGCCTCCATCGGGAGCGCAGACAAGCACATCGCCCAGGTCGGCGATGAAGGAAACAAGGCTTCTGATGCCGTTGCTATCGAAGCCGTCGTCGTTGGAAACGAGGATGAGGGGTCTGTTCTGATTCATCATTGCATCAATCTTTGAGCCGCAAAAGTACGAAAAAAAGTTTTTAAAGCCGTCGGTTTCTCATAGTTTTTATGTACCTTTGCCCAATATTACACTTGAAACAGACAGATACACAAGAAGGAAGCGGACAAAAGGGATGCTTATCAGGGACTTCACCCGCCGAGCACCCAGCGTCCAGCAACGGACAACCTCCGCCGAAGGACGCTCCGCAGCGCAGCCTCATGGCGTATTTTGAGAATATTGAAAATGGGAAAAATCATAGCTTTAGCCAACCAAAAGGGCGGCGTGGGCAAGACCACGACCACCATCAACCTGGCCGCTTCCCTGGCCACGCTGGAGAAGACCGTGCTTGTCCTCGACGCTGACCCTCAGGCCAACGCATCGAGCGGATTGGGCGTGGACATCAAGGAGGTGGACTGCTCGGTCTATGAATGCATCATCGACCACGCCGACATCCGCGACGCCATCTACACCACGGACATCGAGGGCCTGGACATCGTGCCGAGCCACATCGACCTGGTGGGAGCGGAGATAGAGATGCTCAACATGAAGGACCGCGAGAAGGTGCTCAAGGGCCTCCTGCAGCCGATCCGCGACGAGTACGACTACATCCTCATCGACTGTAGCCCCTCGCTCGGACTGATCACGGTCAATGCGCTGACGGCAGCCGACAGCGTCATCATCCCCGTGCAGTGTGAGTATTTCGCCCTGGAGGGCATCAGCAAGCTGCTCAACACCATCAAGATCATCAAGAGCAAACTCAACCCGAAGCTCGAGATCGAGGGTTTCCTACTCACGATGTATGACAGCCGCCTGCGCCTGGCCCGCCAGATCTACGACGAGGTGAAGCGCCACTTCCAGGAACTGGTCTTCCGCACCGTCATACAGCGCAACGTCAAACTCTCCGAGAGTCCCAGCCACGGACTGCCCGTCATCCTCTACGATGCCGACTCGGCGGGCGCGCGCAACCACCTGTCTTTGGCCAAAGAGATCATCGAACACAACAAGAAAGGATAACTCATGCCCGTACACAAGAAATACAACCGCAACGTCAAGACCAACGCCCTCGGACGCGGACTCGACGCGCTCATCTCCACAGAATCGGTGAGCACGCAGGGCAGCAGCACCATCAACGAGGTGCCGCTGCAGCAGATCGAAGCCAACCCCAACCAGCCACGACGCGAGTTTGACCCCGTGGCCCTGGAGGAACTGGCCAGCTCCATCCGCCAGCTGGGCATCGTACAGCCCATCACGCTGCGACAGGTGGACCACGACCGCTTCCAGATCATAGCGGGAGAGCGCCGCTGGAGAGCCTCACAACTGGCGGGGCTGACGACCATCCCGGCGTATATCCGCACCATCAAGGACGAGAACGTCATGGAGATGGCCCTCGTGGAGAACATCCAGCGCGAGGACCTCAACGCCATCGAGATAGCCCTGGCCTACGAGCACCTGCTGGAGAAGAGCGCCATGACGCAGGAGAAGGTGGCCGAACGCGTGGGCAAGAGCCGCCCCGCCATCGCCAACTACCTGCGACTGCTAAAGTTGCCCGCCCAGGTGCAGATGGCGCTGCAGAAGAAGGAGATCGACATGGGCCACGCCCGCGCCCTCCTCTCTTTGGACAGTCCGTCGCTCCAGCTGAAGGTGTTTCGCGAGATCCAGAAGAACGACTACACCGTGCGCCGCGTCGAAGAGGTGTGCAAGCAGCTGAAGAACGGCGAGGACGTGCAGTCGGCGAAGAAGACCATCGCTGCCACGCGCCGTCTGCCGGAGGAGTATAACATCCTCAAGGACCAGCTCTCGCAGCTCTTCGACACGAAGGTGCAGATGAGCTGCAACGACAAGGGCAAGGGCAAGATCAGCATCCCCTTCGCCTCGGAGGAGGAGCTGGAGCACATCATGAGTGTGCTCGACAGAATGAAGCAACAACCGGGAGAATAAGCAGGCCATGAAGATGATGACGAGAGGCAGGTTTTGGAGCGTCTTCCTGGCGCTGGTTCTGGTACGCGGGATGGCCGTGGCGCAGGTGGCGGGTCCCGACACCATCCGTGTGGTCTATCCTGACGACACCGTCGCCGTGAGGCTGCACTCCGCCGATCCCGCCGACCCCACGCTGCAATCGTTGTGGGAGGCCGACCCGACGCCGACTCTCTCCAAGGCCCAGGCCAAGGGGAAGGAGAAGCGGCAAAGGCGCGACTGGAGCCAGTGGCGACCAGAGGCGAAGCGGGCGATGTGGCTGGCCCTGGTACTGCCGGGAGCCGGACAGGTCTATAACCGCAAATACTGGAAGCTGCCCATCATCTATGGCGGGTTCGCAGGATGTATCTACGCCATGACGTGGAACAACCAGATGTACCACGACTACAGCCAGGCCTACCTGGACATCATGGACGACGACCCGACCACGGAGAGCTACAAAAATTTCCTGCACCTCGGCACGGAAATCAACGAGAGCAACCTGGCCCGCTACCAGGAGATCTTCCGCAAGCGCAAGAACCGCTACCGCAGATGGCGAGACCTGAGCGTCTTTTCCACGATAGCCGTCTATGCGCTCTCCGTCATCGACGCCTACGTCGATGCGTCGCTCTCGGAGTTTGACATCTCAGAGGACTTATCGCTGCGCGTGGCACCCGTCGTGATGGGCAATGACGGCGCAATGACGACCCGACGCAGCCCGTTCGGACAAAACGCCATCGGACTGGGATGCAGCCTGAGATTCTGAGACGAGACCACACCAAAAGCCAAAATCATTAGTACCAACTATATATATCACAACAATACACATCTAAACTAAGGGGGAATAGACATGGACAATACTATTACCGGCGACCAGGATCAGAAGCCTGGCATGATGGAGACGAAGTCCAGCGATCAGCAGCCCATCGAGCAGAAGGCTGCTGACCAGAAGCCTATGGAGCAGAAAGCTGCCGACCAGGCGGCACAGGAGAAGGCAATGGTGGACAACGCTTTCCAGCACCTTCTCGACACCTACCTGGCCTCGCGCCACAGAAAGAAGGTGGGGATCATCACCAAGGCTTTCAACTTCGCGCGCCAGGCGCACCAGGGCGTGAAGCGTCTCTCGGGCGAGCCATATATTATGCACCCGATAGCCGTGGCGCAGATCGCCTGCGAGGAGATCGGACTGGGAGCCACGAGCATCAGCGCGGCCCTGCTCCACGACGTCGTGGAGGATACCGACTACACGGTGGAGGACATCGAGAACATCTTCGGACCGAAGATCGCACAGATCGTGGACGGACTGACCAAGATCTCGGGTGGCATCTTCGGCGACAAGGCTTCGGCTCAGACAGAAAACTTCAAGAAGCTGCTCCTCACGATGAACGACGACATCCGCGTCATCCTCATCAAGATCTGCGACCGCCTGCACAATATGCGCACGCTGGCCTCGCAGCCGGCCAACAAGCAGTATAAGATAGCAGGAGAGACGCTCTATATCTATGCGCCTCTGGCCAACCGCCTGGGACTCAACAAGGTGAAGACCGAACTGGAGGACCTCAGTTTTCGCTATGAGCACCCGGAGATCTATCAGAACATCGCGAAGCAGCTGGAGGAGACGCAGGCACAGCGCGACGAACTCTTCCGCGACTTCACGGCGCCCATCCGTGCGGCCCTCGACAAGATGGGGCTCAAATACGAAATCAAGGCGCGCGTCAAGACGCCTTTCTCTATCTGGAACAAGATGCAGAAGAAGCACGTCTCCTTCGACGAGATCTACGACATCCTGGCCGTGCGCATCGTCTTCACGCCCAACGTGAGAGAGGACGAGATCAACGACTGCTTCTCTATCTACGTGGCTATCAGCAAGATCTACAACAGTCATCCCGACCGTCTGCGCGACTGGGTAAACCATCCCAAGGCCAACGGCTACCAGGCGCTCCACGTGACGCTCATGTCCAACCAGGGCAAGTGGATCGAACTGCAGATTCGCTCCGACCGTATGGACGAGATAGCGGAACAGGGATTTGCGGCCCACTGGAAGTATAAGGAGGGCTACGAGATCACGGAGGACGAAGGGGAGCTCAACGACTGGCTCCACACCATCAAGGAGATCCTCGACGACCCGCAGCCCGACGCCATGGACTTCCTCGACGCCATCAAACTCAATCTTTTCTCCTCCGAAATCTTCGTCTTCACGCCCAAGGGCGACTTCAAGACCATGCCGGCGGGAAGCACGGCGCTCGACTTTGCCTTCCAGATCCATACGTTCCTCGGAAGCCATTGCATCGGCGCGAAGGTGAACCACAAACTGGTGCCGCTGAGCCACAAGCTCAACAGTGGAGACCAGGTGGAGATCCTCACCTCCAACGCACAGCGCGTGCAGCCCTCGTGGGTCAACTTCGTGGGGACGGCCAAGGCCAAGGGCAAGATACAGGCCATCCTGCGCAAGGAGGGACGCGAACTGCAGAAGAAGGGTGAGACGATACTCCACGACTGGCTCGCTCAGCACGAGCTGGAGCCTTCGGCGCAGCGCATGGAGAGACTTTGCGAGGCGCACAACCTCCAGAGTTCGGAGGACCTGCTGCGCGCACTGGGTTCACACACCATCCAGTTGGGCGACGACGACATGGACGCGCTCACGGGCAAGAAGAACAAGGACGGGAGCACGTCGGCGTGGTTTACGAAATACGTGCCCTTCCTGAAGAAGAAAGACGCGGGAACGGGCAAGGAACGAGACGCACAGGACCTGATGGCCTCGTCGGAGGGACTCATCACCGTCGATGAGAAACTCAACCGCAAGAAGCCGATCTTCATCAGCGAGAAGACCATCAACGGCTACATCTTCCCCTCCTGCTGCCATTGCATACCGGGCGACGACGCGCTGGGCTTCATCGACAACCGCAACCATATCGAGATCCATAGCCGCAACTGCACCGTGGCCTCCAAACTGAAGGCGAGCTACGGCAACCGCATCCTCGACGCGAAGTGGGACATGCACCACCAGCTCTACTTCGACGCGACCATCCACATCCGCGGCATCGACCGTCAGGGCATGTTGCGCGACGTGGCCGAAATGCTCTCCGACAAACTCGGCCTCAACATGCGCCGCATCACCGTGACGTCCAACAATGGCATCTTCGACGGCACCATCGAACTCGGAGTACACGATGCCGAGGAGCTGGAGGTGATCATCGAAAACCTCAAGCAGGTGGACGATCTCAAGGAGGTGAACCGCATGTAGCAGTATAAGCCTAATTTCTCACGGCCATCCTCCGCCACAACCAGCGGGGGATGGTCCGCCACAAAGCCGTAAGGACACGGTAGCGCCAGTCGATCACGCAGACATGGCGACGCGTCCTTATGGCTTTGACTATATCCTGGGCCACGCTCTCTGCCGACATGAGCATGGGGTAGTGTTTGCCGTCGCCGAGCAGGTCGGTCCGGACGAAGCCCGGGCGCAGGTCGGTGAAGTGGATGTCGAGATGGCGCAGGTGGGCCTGCTGCTCCAGGGCCTCGATATAGACATTGCAGAAAGCCTTGGAAGCACTATAGGCGGGGGCCACGCCCAGGCCCTTTGTGCCCGCTATCGACGAGACGACGGCGATGTGGCCGTGGCCCTGGACGGCGAAATAGCGATAGGCAGCACCGACGAACCGCGCGAAGCCCAGCGCATTGGTGCTCACCGTGGGCAGTTCCTTCTCGGGCAGCAAATCCATGTTCTGCCACCCCACCCCGGCCACATGGAGGTAGAGGTCCATGCCGCCCACCGCGTCGATCAGGCGCAGCAGACGCTCCTCCGACTCCTCCTGGGTGACGTCGATAGGCGCATAGACGACCTGGTCCTGAAACTCGCGGCGCAGGGCTTCCAGCGTCTCTGTGCGGCGCGCGGCCAAGCCCAGCCGCCACCCTTCCTGGAGCAACAGGCGGGCCACCTCGTAGCCGATTCCCGACGAGGCGCCGACGATGATGGTTTTCTTTTCTTTCGTCATATTGATGGTCTCGTTGTTTCTTACCTTATTTATTATAGAAGGAGAGTTTTTGTTACGAAGCAGCCTCTTTCCTTTTTACGAAGCAGCCCGCTTCTTTCATAAAAGTTATAAAAGCAGCCCTCCCCTACTCCTCCACCACTTCGAAGTCCTCGTTATGTACACCGCTGATAGCCAGCGCACAACCGCCAAAATCGAAGACGAGCTGACGGTTGCGCTGGATGCGAACGATGTAGCCCTCGTAGCCCTGGAAGGGGCCGGTGAGGACGCGGAGCCTGACGTGGTCCTTGGCAAACTTCTCCAGGGGTTCGCGCAGGAAGGTGAGGCGCTCGGGGTGGATACGCGAGACGTTCATGAAGGGGCGCATGATGGCGTCCTCGATGGAGGCGGGACAACCGCGGCTGCGGTCGTTGACAAGATGAAACTGTGGGAAATGCTCGTCGAGGAAGGCCTGCAGATCGCGCACCGTGCCCTGGAGAAAGACCAGTCCGCAGATGGAGGGCTGCAGGACCTTGCGCACGCCCCGCTGCTTCTCGGGGTTCTTGTACTCGTAGTGGTAGGACTGATGGATGAAGAAAGGCTGCGGACGGCCTTCGGTCTGCTCGTTGTAGTGCTCCAGCCATTTCTTGAAGGTCTTGACCGCAAAATGGCGCAGGTAGAGATAGCTCCACGAGGTGGGCTTCTCGGAGGTGCTGCCCCAGGTCTCAGCCAGAGGGCGGCGGGGCACGATCTTCTCCTTCGAGGCCATCAGCGGGTCGGCCTCGACTATGTGGATTCCCTTGGGCAACTGCTTGCCTCCGCGGTCTGCGCTGAGCGCATCAGAGCTTTCTTCTGTCATCGTCTTCTTTGTGATCAAAATCCTCACGCCCCCACCCTGCTCTCGCTGGCAGAAGGGACGATGGGGCGGCAAAGATACTACTAATTATTGGATTGGCCGCTTTCTTTTGCTTTTTTCTTTTGCCTCGGGCTGCTGGCCCTTCTTCTTTCTCGCATGCTTAGCCATCAGCCTTGTGCCCCATTTTGGCCCTAACCACGGGGGCGACAGGTCGCTTGCACGAAGCGGCAGGAACCCACATTTTGTAAAGCCTCTTCACAAATAAAGGCAAGGAGGTGAAAAAACTCTCAGAAAAAGCAGCGTGTAAACAAATAAAATACTAACTTTGCATTCGCAATAGATTCGTGCAGCCATCAACTTGGCGTTATGAGAGAGAGAACAGAGACACTTTCCACGAAAACGACACAAAGCAGGGGTTGGGAGACCAAGAGCCGAATCGGTGCCGACAAGGACCGACAGGATCACTCCCTCTACTGTAGTTTTGCATCAAGGCGAGTGGGACGGTTCTATCATCGCTCAAACTAAATTAATTGCATAAGTCTAACAAAAGTTGGAATGAAATGAAACTATTCTACCGATTTGTCAAATGGGCTTTCTCCCGAGGCACGCTTCCTTATTGGTGTATCTTCGCTTACGACACCCTTTCGGTGCTGGTATCTGGACTGTTTGTCTATACCCTTCAGTATGGCGTGGACAACCTCTACACGAACTTGAATCGCGTGGGCCTGGGCATTGGCCTCTGCATGGTACTCCACATGTTGGCCTTCTTCATCTTCCACACGTTCAACGGCGTGCTCCGCTACTCCAACTTCATCGACCTGCGCCGCGTGGCCTACTCCAGCTTCACGGCGAGCATCGCCATCTGCGTCTTCCACCAGCTGCAGATACGCTTCGGTCTGAGCAACTACATCCTCGTGCCGCGCTTCGTCAGCGGCGTGCAAATCTTCATCACGGCCACGATGCTGATGTGGACGGCGCGCATGGCAGCCAAGGCGCTCCACGACCTCGACAACAACTTCGGCATTTCCAAGAACGTCTTTATCTATGGCGCCCAGTCGGGGGCCGTAGCCCTGGCGCGAAGCATCGTCTCCGACCCGAGCTCGCGCTACAAGATCAAGGGATTCATCAGCGACAACGAGATGATGACCTCCTCGCGCATCTCCGGCATCAAGGTCTATGAGGACTCTCCCGAACTGGTGGAGACCATGCGCAAGCTCCACGTGCAGGCGCTGCTGGTCTCGCCGCTGCAGACGGAACACTTCACCCACGACACCAAGTTTATCGACGGGCTCATCGACGCTAAGATCAAGATCATGATGATGCCGCCGGCAGAGGAGTGGGACGGCAAATCGACCATCTCCCACACGCTGCTCCACAAGGTGGACATCGAGGAACTGCTGCCGCGCGACAAGATCGAGGTGGACATGGAGGCCATCAAGAAGATGCTCACGGGCCACCGCATCCTCATCACGGGCGCGGCGGGAAGCATCGGATCGGAGATGGCGCGCCAGGTGGCCACCTTCAAGCCCTCGGAGCTGATACTGGTCGATCAGGCCGAGACGCCTATGCACGACGTGCGCCTCTACATGATGAACCACCACAAGGACCTGAAGGTGTGGTCCATCGTCTGCTCCATCACCAACGAGTCGCAGATGGAGCAGATCTTCGCCGCCCACAAGCCGGAGTATCTCTTCCACGCCGCGGCCTACAAGCACGTGCCGATGATGGAGGACAACCCCGCCATGGCCATACAGAACAACGTCTTCGGCACACGCGTCATCGCCGACCTGGCCGTCAAATACCAGACGCGCAAGTTTGTGATGATCTCCACCGACAAGGCCGTCAATCCCACCAACGTCATGGGCTGCAGCAAGCGCATCTGCGAGATCTACTGCCAGTCGCTCAACAAGGCCATCCAGGACGGCGAGGTAAAGGGCGTGACGCAGTTTGTCACCACCCGCTTCGGCAACGTGCTCGGCTCCAACGGATCGGTCATCCCGCTCTTCAAAGAGCAGATCAAGAAGGGAGGCCCCGTCACCGTCACCCATAAGGACATCATCCGCTACTTCATGCTCATCCCCGAGGCCTGCCGCCTGGTGCTGGAGGCTGGCACGATGGGCCATGGCGGCGAGATCTTCGTCTTCGACATGGGCGATCCTGTCCGCATCGCCGACCTGGCCCAGCGCATGATAGAACTCTCGGGAGCCAAAAACGTCAAGATCGAATACACGGGTCTGCGCGACGGCGAGAAACTCTACGAGGAGGTGCTCAACGACGCGGAGCAGACCAAGCCGACCGTCCACCCGAAGATCAAGGTGGCTGCCGTCCGCGAATACTCCTACAAGCTGGCGCGCAAGAACGAAATGGACCTCTACGACCTCTCCCTGCAGTATGACGACATGGAGATCGTGAGAAAAATGAAGGAGATCGTGCCGGAGTATAAGAGCCGCCACAGTAAGTACGAGGTGCTCGACAAGAAGTAAAGCGCCAACCTCTCCCACCACCATAAAGCCATCAAGGCTTCTCTCCACGGAGACGCCTTGATGGTTTTTTCTTGCCCAGCGCATGATGGCACTTTCTTGCCCTATGATGGTACAAAATGCCGTCAGCCAACTATTACGAGGATGCCGAAACAAAAACGTTAAACGTTAAAACGTTATTATCCACCCATCCTTATCACCCTTAACGTTTAACGTTTTAACGTTTTCTCTTCTCCACTAACCTCCCCTGCTCACGCAAAAAGCACTCCAAACCCCATGCAAACGACAGCTCATAACCCATGCTAACAACAACTCCCAAACCATGCAAAACGACGACTCTCACCCATGCCAACAGACGTCCCGAAACACCCCTCAGTTACCCTCCGCGCCAGTCATAAGCAACCATCCGCCTCGCCCCTAAGCTACCATCGCCAAGGTTCCCCCTAAGTGGCGCCCAAGCAAACACTCAAGCAGCCGCCTTGCTCGCCTTGATAAAATCCACAAAACACCGCAAAAGTTAGCGATGGACCACCGCAAAAGTTAGTGGTAAAATACCACAAAAGCTAGTGGTAAAACGCATAATCAATTGATTTCCAATCACGTTGCACACACCATCAATTGCAGGCAAAACACGAATTATTCGAGCGCAAACAGAATCGCCCACGGATAGCTCCTGCGCCACTTCTTAGCACTACGGAACACCAAGAAAGAGGCTTGCAAATAGACCCTGGCAATTGTCTCTACTATTTGACGATAAAACTGATGAACAAACAAGCCCCATTTACAAAAAAAATGCGTACCTTTGCAAATGAGGGCGGCAAGGGCTCGCCAGACAAAAGGTCATAGTCCAAAAGTCGCTCTCGCAGGAAAGGACCGAAACAGCAAGCACCCGTTCCAGGCCAGCAAAGCAAGAAGCAACATGATAAACGAAATAAAGAACAAAATACATACCCTCGTCCAGAAATACGAGCAAGGCAAAGAGGTTTATCGTACATCGCGTTTCAATGAAACTCAGGTGCGAAACGAGTTCCTTGATTCTTTGTTCGAGATTCTTGGTTGGGATATTCGTAACATTGCAGGCAAGAACACCAATGAGCGTGAAGTCCTGCTAGAAGAACCGCTGAAAACAAATGCAGCTTCTCACACCAAGAAGCCAGACTATACTTTCCGTCTTTTTGGAGAGCGCAAGTTCTTCCTTGAAGCGAAAAAGCCATGCGTCCACATTGACCGTGAAGACAATATATGGAAATGAATACTAAGAGTGGATGTGTATGGGTAGTGGTGATAGTTGTCTACCTCTTTCTTGTAATGATATCAGTATTTCATGCTCCTACGTCATTGTTCTTGCGTATGCTCCCACCTATAGTAGTTGTTGCGTTACTTTCGAAAGGGAAGCCAATGTGGGTAAAGAGTATTGTTGCAGGGGTGTTAGTGTTGACAGGAGTATATACTCTGTTTTATAATGACATTCTCGGACCTATGGGGTTTATGATAAGAGACAGCATAATAGATATACCCGCACAGTTTTACCATTCATGGCGTTATTATTGGGTTGTGTGCTATCTATATGAGATGTTTTGGAGGTGGGGCATTCCATCGGTGATAATCTTGCTCGGTTATACAATATGGATCAAATGGCTTAAGGAATGAAGAAGTTTATTTTTGGTGCACATTCCGGTAATACCCGTTCACCAATTCTGGTGATATCCGTTCACTTTTCTGGCTCCTTAGTCTGCCAAGCTCGTCCCATTAACGTCTTAACGTTATAACGTTTAACGTTTTTGTTTTGGCATCTTGTTTTGACGTTTTGATGTTGCTCAGACAAAAGAAAGAAGTCACGTTGCCACGAAATCACGCCTTAGAGCAATCCAACCACCCTTGCCATGGAAGACTCACGTTCTTCCATGATAACGTTATAACGTTTTCAAAATCGCATACGCGTTCCCCCAGCAGCCCATGGATTTTTCTATCTGCTCCATTTGTGGCCACACCTGTGCAAATCTGCAGCGAACATGGATTTTAGCGCAAAAACACCCAATGAATTGCCACAAAAACACCAAACGCTTTACCGCAAAAACGACAAATGAATCACAGCGAAAACTTAAAACAAAAAGCACCAAAAACTCAAAATAACTTTTGTAACCAAATAAAAATCAGTAACTTTGTGTCGAAAACAAGAAACTATAAAATATGCAAGAGGATAGGCATGAAACAAGCAAAGACAAGGACAGCCAAGACTTCCTTGCGGGGATAAAAGAACTGACAAGGGAGCTGACGCAGATTCGCGAGCGAGCAGCCATAGAGTACACCCCCATAGTGGAGGAATTCTGCGCGAGGAAACAGGCGTCGGAAAACGAAGTAGGACGGATGCTTGACCTTCTGTTTGGGTTTGCCGACGACGAACGCATATTGCTCATGTACAAGAAGGTGTGCCGGAGATTCGTCTATGAATATCCCGAAACCATCAGTTTCTACATCATGGAGTACAAAAAAGAATACGATCGCGAGAGTCTTATCGGGACCGAATACGAATATCTGCTTCACGAGGATGACGACTTGTCTGACGAAGGGCGTGAAGCAAAATAGCCGGTTGTAACGGAGAGAATCCTATTTGTTAAATGCTGCGCTCAATCATAATATTTACCCTATTTTCTTCTTTTATATTGATTAGTTTTTATACCTTTGTGGTCAATAAATGACAACTCCAACAAGAAATAGTCTGTTGGTTTAACCTAACCTCCGAACTATAACATTGGAAGATATCACCAAGCAGCCTCCAACGGCTGATGCTTCATTGTATAATGGGCAGCCTACCGACACAGGCTCATCGTGTCCAAGTGCAGGACTCACCTCTTGTACGCCCTCCATCTCAAAGGACAAAGGTGGGGTGTCGGTAGAGAATGTGCCTTCTGAAAACAAGCAATGGTTTGTTCTGCGCGTTACGTATGGGCGCGTCCTCAAGGCAAAAGCATTAGTAGAGGCTAAAGGCTTGGAATGCTATGTGCCTCTGCGATACAAACATATAAACAAGAATGGGAAGAAGCGGATAATCATAGCCCCCTCCTGCCCTCTTTTCTATTTGTTTATGCCACAATAGCACAAGTCGAATCCTTGCTTTATGAAATCATGATCAGCTCTGAGGGAAACAGAAAACTATTAAGTTATTACTTTGACCACACTATTTGTCGCCAAGACAATCCTGACCGCAATCCTCCACTCACCATTCGCAATGACGCGATGGACAATTTCATCAGGCTCACATCCATCAAGAATCCACACATTATACCAGTTACAACAGAGATCATCCAGTACAAATTAGGCGATATGGTTATTGTGACAGATGGGGATTTTAAAGACGTTCATGGTAGAGTGGCAAGAATCGCAGGACAACAGAGAGTGGTCGTAGAACTATTTGAAGGATGCTTAGTGGCAACGGCATATATTCCGAAGAACGCCATGAAGCTGTATGTGGAACAATAAATCATCACTACATCAATGACAGAAAAAACTAAAAATATACTTAGCTTCAATCATAAAGAAGCTATGGATTTCTTTTTGGAATCAGAACAGTATCATGGTTTCGAGCTACCAGAATATTTCGTATTCGACGAATTGCTTCAAGAAGTCAAGAATACCGTTGGCAAAACGCCCTATAAAGATTGCTTGCGAAAAGGTATATCACCAGAAGAATTACCCGATGTAAACCTTGACATTTTACTCAACAAAGATGGACATTACGCAGTTCGCCCCATTATCCTTGCAAATCCATTCCTTTATTATTTCCTTGTTAGAGAAATTTGTAATGAGCAGTCATGGACGGTCATAAAGCATCTCTTTGAGAAGTACAACGTTCCGCATATTACATCTTGCGCATTGCCCGTTATACCTAAAGAAAAAGAGCCATTTCACAAGTTCACTACTATACTCAACTGGTGGAGTTCTATGGAACAGCGGAGTATAGAGCTTTCTTTGGAATATCGCTACATGTTTGTCACGGACATCACCAACTGTTATGGTTCGGTCAATCCACAAGCATTTGATTGGGCCTTCTCGTTCAAAGGAACAAAGCACAAGCAGGAAACAGAAAATCCGATAGCCAAGAATATTCAAAAGTATCTTCGCGCCTTCCAACAAGGGCGCAATATTGGCATCCCTCAAGGAAATGCCATATTCGACTTTATAGGCGAAATAATCCTTGGCTATTCTGACCTGTTACTCCATGAAGCAATACAAAGAGAAGGTATCACCGCTTCATACGAAATCATCCGTTATCGTGACGACTACCGCATATTTTGTAATGACAAGGATGAACTCGAAAAGATTTCCTATGTCCTTCAGCACGTGTTGGAGAGCTTGAACTTCCGCATGAACAGCAAGAAGACCAAGATCAGCGATAGCATAGTTACCGATGCAGTCAAGCCCGACAAACTTACATATATCTACAACACACCTATCTTCAACAAGAAAGGTTGCGACTTTGACAGTTTCGATAAGCACCTGCTCTACATCCTTATGTTCGCTCGACAATACCCCGATAGCGGTTCCATCAAAACGATGCTCTCGGATATAGACAAGCGTATAGAAGACTGGCTCGAGCCTTATGAAGAAGAAGTCACGACGATACCAATTCTTGACGGAGAAGAACCCACAACCGAAAAGATAACCAAACGACGCAGACTCGTAGGTGGTAGCATTCGCGCCATGTCTGCAGTCTGTACACAGATAGCCTTAGAGAATGTTGGTTGTTGCCATTATGCCTTGCGCGTTCTCAGTAGAATGGTTGACTCTCTGAAAAATGAAAAAGAAAAATGCGCAATCATCAGGCTCGTTTACTCCAAGCTCTGCAATCGACCAAACTCCGACTACGACCAACTTTGGCTACAAAACATCACGTATCAGCAAGACAAAAAAAACGGCTCATCCCCATATAAGATAAGGTTGTGCCGTGTAGTGGCAGGGAACGAAAATGTAAAGTTGTGGAATAATGAGTGGGTGAAATCCGAGTATGCTTCTAATCTATCATGTAATAGTATAGTAGATGAAGAAGTATTAAAGAACATAACACCAGTGATTGTATTTAGAGAAACACGAATTTATAATGACTAGAAGGTTATTATGAATAAAAAGAGCATAGAATCATTAAATCCATTTGTGGATATAGAACATGTTACAAATACCATTTCTGATATTGTAGCACTCAAGACTAAAGTCGTGTTTAAATCAGACAATGGACTTATTGTCTCTCTTCCTGATGATGACACAAGTCTTTTACAAGGAGCAAAGTCTGATGAAATTATAAATATGTCACCTAATGATGTAATTGACATTTACTATGACGCAGAAGGAAATTCATATAAAGACAATGGTAAATATGAAGTTTACAAAAAGATATTATCAAAAGCTTCAAATGGTTACGTTTTCAACGCCATAGTAACTGATATTACAAAGCAAGGGCTTCTTGTGTCTATTGAAGGGCTACAATGTTTTTTGCCAGAGGGTCAAATTGGTGTAGAAAATCATGCCGATCTTAGAAGCTTTTTGAATCAAACGATAGAAGTAAAACTGATAAGTATTAAACTTAAAGAGAAGGAAGGGAACCGTTTCCTTCCAATTGTATCACATAAGATATTGATAGAAGAGCAGAATTTTGAAAAGATAAATACATTAAGCATCGGTAGTATTGTAGATGGAATAGTGAAGAGTATAGAAAATTATGGTGCTTTTGTTACTTTGCTCCCTTCCATTGATGGACTAATACATATTACAGATTTATCATGGGAGATAATCTCTAATCCTTCCGAAATTGTTTCAGTTGGTCAAAGTATCACTGTTAAAATACTTGACATGAAGGAGAAGAAAGGAAAAACCAATATTAGTTTAGGTTTGAAACAATTAACTCAAAAACCTTGGGAGCGTTTTGATAGAAACACTAAGGAGGGAGATATTGTTACAGGTCCTGTCTGCAATATAATGGATTTTGGCATTTTTGTAAAACTCCCTTGTGGTGTTCAAGGTTTTATCCATAAGTCAGAACTTGCTTGGGATTCACAAATTTCTACTAAAGATTTCTCCAGGGGGCAACAACTTACTGCAAAAATCATCAAAATAGATTGGGAACAAGAAAAACTACTTCTCAGTTTAAAACAGATGACAAGTGATCCCTGGAGTAGTATTGATGAAAAAATTGCAGTCGGTAATATTGCTGATGTTACTATTAAAAAATTTACGAACTTTGGAGTATTCGTCAAGATAGTTGACGGAATAGAAGGTCTAATTCATGTGTCCGAATTGTCTTGGATAGAAAAAATTAAAAAGCCAAAGGATATTTATAGCGTTGATGATAGATTGAAGGCTATTATTTTATCAATTGATAAGGATAAGAGGAAAATAGAACTAAGCCTCAAACAAGTTAGTCCAAATCCTTGGCTCATATATCAAACTGGTCAGCAAGTATATGCAACTGTTGATAATATTGCAAAGAATGGCATCCAAGTGAAAATTGAAGGCACAAATTTACCAGCCTTTATACCATCCAATTTCTCGCCTCACAATTTGCCTATACAGGAAAGCCGTAAACTTATCTGTGAGATTAAAGAGATTGATGTGAACAAAAAAAGAATAATCTTAGCAATTCTTTAATATGGGATTCAATACAGATTTATTAAAAGAGATATGGTTAAAACATATCGAGGTGCAAGAACGTATTCTTCAACTCAATTCAGCGCCATTAGCAGTTGAACCTGATTCTATCAACGTTTCAGGACAAAGACTAAAACTTATTGTTAGTCAGACCGATGAACTTGACTCGAAAATAAATAAAGTAAAGGCTTTCTTCGGTGTATCTGATGACGCAATTGATTCTGACAACGATACAATTACCTGCAATGGTCATTTTGAGGCACATACGTCGGAAATTGCACAATTGGCAACAGAATGTCAAAAATACTATATTCAGTTATCAACTAATCCTGTTATAGATGGTGTCATTCGATCTCAGAAATCGTCATTTCTAAAATGTGAAAAAGCATCAAAGGAGGCTAATATTCAATATTCCGTTGATAATAGTAAACGATTACAAGTTTCAGTTGATGCTCTTCGCATATTAGATAAAGAACATTCTTTTCTTCATGACATTTTGCCAGAAAAAGCAAGTGGTATTTTCAGTGTATCTCCTACCCCAGCCTATTTTCTTAGAAAATGGTTATCTCTTAAATGCAAACACGAGATTAAATATCAAACTGTTAAATATGAGGGTAAAGAAAAAAGAAGACTAAGACGCTTTTTATCCATTAAAAATGATTATTTCTCCGAAGCAGCTCTTCATAAACTCAACACTATTTGGGGACTCCGATTGTTTTCTTTTGATGTACTTATCAAATTATCAAATAAGACTGAAAATAGTTACAATTTTGATAACTCACTTTATGATTTTCCAAAGCTAAAAGACGGATACTTTCATTCTCATTTTAATGCTAATAATAGTAATGGAGAAGGTACCCCTTCTATCATCATGGCCAAATGGCAAGTTGATCTATTAGAAAACATTTGCAAAAAAGAGTTTGGAGAAAATAATTTTGAACTCAATATAGATTATAATTATATATATGATTCAAGATTGTTTCATGAATTTGTTGATGATATTAATAGTTACGAGTTTTTTCAAGATCTCAAAAATATAATAGATGAGGAAAGTATATCAGTAAGTGAAACAAAACAATCAATTGGCGTAGACTTTAATTGGAAAGAGACAGATCCTAATCATCTTAAAATTGAACTTAGCAATAAGTACGATGACATGGAAATTTCTATTTTCTCTGATCATAGATGCAATGTAGAGATAAGTGATAAAAATGCAGATTGGGATAAAATTGAAGCTTTCCTAAAGGAGAACTACTCTTCTTTAAAGACCTATATCAGTCCCAAAGATGGATCTATGCACTTTGTTCAGGAATATCGTACACCTGAGCAAGCATCACAATTTCGTTTTTCAATTTCTGCATCATTAAACCATTTGAGAGAAATGGGATGTGAGTGCGAGATACATCCAAATGAAATTGGTAAGAAGAAATATCTTCTACGTGTTGATCAAAATAAAATAGCGGAAAATAAAGAAAGTATAGTTAATAGTCTTCGTGGTGCAGAGTTTTCTGTTGGAGGTCATTCCATTGGAAAATTATTCAAGATATTTTTCCCTGAACTTTTATTCGACACTTCATCTGCTGACTATAACTTTTCAGAAGATGGTGCCATGTCTTTTAACCAGATAACCCCAAATCTTGAAGGCGATTTAGAGAAAATTAAAAGATTAAAAGATGCTTTTGATAATATTACTTCAGGAAAAGGCGTAAGAAATCCGAATATCAGTAGTTTTATTTTTGATGCCCAGAAAGCTACACCTACAAAGGATATAGACTTTTATACAAATGAATCTAGTGACTACTATCAGGATATAAAACATAATTTATTGAATAAGCACATCAATCCATCGCAGTTAAATGCTATTATTAAATGCTTAAGAGCTAAGGATTTATCTCTTATTCAAGGACCTCCAGGCACTGGTAAATCAACAGCTATTGCGGAACTTATTTGGCAGCATATAAGATTAAATCCGAAGGAACGTATTCTTCTAACATCAGAAACTAACCTCGCTGTTGATAATGCCATTGACAGAACTGTTAATGGCAGGCATAATCTTGTCA
>ULQU01010645.1_pt1 | contig 32719 bp, 25 predicted proteins | sample 1954841 | NCBI WGS metagenome assembly ULQU01 (sample SAMEA4835664, study PRJEB28245) | human gut metagenome | biome: gut microbiome; material: fecal sample | place: Denmark | collected 2008
TGGCCCCTTTTAATCTATATTCAAAGGCCATTTGTGAAGGAATCAAGGTTTCTCCTTCTTTTGTAGTAGCTGTACCAGAAAGAATAGCAAAGGAACTCCATGCATTCACATTATCAACCATCAAAGTAGTTTTAGGAGTTGTTGATATATTAAATGTATAAGTATATATATGAGAAGTATGATCTATTGAAACATCCACATCTCCACTACCAATATCACCTACTACATATTTCAATATATAATGCTGCTGGGCTTTAACTCCTGTCATTGATTCCGTATGAGTATGCTGTTCTCCCTTCATATTAGTAACATTCAAAATAGCCTGAAGATCCGTTACAGGGAAATAAGCAAATTTATCTTCAACATTTTCATCATTCATATCAAATGATAAATTGTCTATACCAGAATCAGAAATAGCTCCAACCGTTACTGTTGCCGTCTTAAAAACTTCCTTAAAACTCTGATCAAAAACAACAGAAACTTTCACGTTCGCTAATTTACATGTAACCTCGGCTGTAACAGACTTATTTGCCTCTATAGTAACTTGTGAACTTCCTTTATAATAAGGCTTGTCAAAGCCGGATTTATTATCAAATCCGGCAGAAGAAACCTGAATGGTATAGGTACCGACCGATAATGCAATATCACCCTGGAAATTTTTATCCGTCTCCAAATTTTGAGTTTCTTTTACGGTTTCTCCTTTGGCATTTATTATTTTTACTGCCCATTGTTCTGGATTATATGCACGTGAATCTATTGTAGAAACGTTTACTCCAACATTCAAACATACATATCCTATATTTAAATCATCCTTTTCTTGACATGACATATTACAGAATGTCCATAAAAAAAGAATTATATATTGAAGTTTTTTCATTATATTCTACTTTTGATTAATTGTTATTTTTAAAGTTCCAGTTATAATATTTCCTTTCATATCTTCTAATTTCATAATAAATTGATGCGATTTACCATCATCAGTAGGTCCTGTTACATTCAAAAATTGAAAGAAAGCCCCAACAGGAAAAGGATATTCATGAATACCACGTTTTGGACATTCAATAGTTGAACCAAGTAAGGTAAATAAGTGTGCTATATTTGTATTCTCCACCATTTCAACTCCCTCCGTCAAAAAATCCAAACTGCACTCACCAATTAAACCATTAAGAGCTTCTTCAAAAGAACTACAACCAGCTACTATTTTCACATTTAAAGATTTCAATCCAGCTGGAATATTAATCAAGACATCTGCAGAAGAAGGCATATCAATTCCCTGATTATCTTCATCAATTGAATAAGTTATATCCGATGGTATATCCATAGATGGCAATTCACTATTTTCATCATCCTCTCCATCCGTATCAGTAGAACCACCAATACTATCATCCGTACCTTCTACAGGAACCTTGATTGTACCACTTTCACCGCTTTCCGTAAATACAATATCCACATTCACGTCAAACCCTATCTGAGGTTTGGATTCCGGCTCTTCCGTTTCTCCACCTTCCGGAGTATCAGCTTCGGGATTCAGGGTGATGAATAACTGATCACCACCTACAAAGTTATCATCATCATCATCATAACTGATATCCGCATCAGATTTAGTAAATGATTTTACATCTGTAACCTTTACGCTCTCACCCCTTTCATTAGTCGTATATGCTACAATATTCATTCTGATAGTAGAAGTTCCACTTTCTCCCAAATACCAATAATATACAGAATTTTCATCGTCATCAGTAAAGACCAAAGTATTGTTTTTTGAATCATCGAAAGTGATAACCCAAGAAGTAAATGTTTCCTTGAATTCATCTGTATATTGCATCTGAATTTTAGTGTTCAACATTTTGCAAGATACATCAGCCTTACTTGTCACCCCTTTTGCTATAGTAAGAGTAGACGAACCCTTATAATAAGGGGATGTCATTCTAGACTGGATTTCACCTGCCGTATGGGCTTCAACAGTGTATTCACCCACTGGAAACATCAATGACTGGCCTTCAATTTCAGCATACGAACTATACTCCTTATTAGTTGAAGACAATTCCGGATCAGTATTAGTTATACTAACCGGAAAATCCTTCACAAGCTCTACATCGGATACCCGACTTGTAGTAGCTTCCTTAATATTCAGAGACAGCTCCAAGGAACCTGTATCTGTCGGAACTTCCTTTTTACCCGTGAGCTCTTCTTTCATTTCACAAGAAGTGAAAACACCACCTAAAAACAATACACTCAGTGCAAGCAAATATATCTTTTTCATAAAATGTTACCTATATACATTAAATCCAATCACTTGGAATATTTATTATAATTTCCTTATCTTCCGTTGAATCATCAATTGTAATTGAAATCTGGATTTTACCTTCACTTACTTCCGGCACAATTTCAACATTCAAAGCCTGAGCCGGACTTAAAGTATAACCACCCGATTTCAGTTCTATAATCTTTGTTACATTATTCTTATCGGTCAAGGTAATTGTAGGATTAATTCTCTCATTATTACTAACTTTCATATACACAGGACCTGTAATGTCTTTCGACCATACATAAGCACTTTCACCCAAAGCTATAGTCTTGAATGTAACATAATAATCATTAAAATATTTAGCCATATCCGATCCATAAGTGATAGATACCTTAGCGCAGACAGGCTTACAATTAACACTTACTGAATTGGACTGTCCAGCAATCACTTCAAAATCGGTTGAACCAGCCACATACATGGAAGTGCTGGAAACAGCCTTATCTTCACCACAAAAAGCCTTTAACGTATAATTACCAGCCTCCATTGTCATTGAAGAAGGTACGGCACCATGCCATTCACTATTATTATATACAGTACCGTTCTTCAAAATCTGAACCGTATAATTCTTAAGATTAGCATAATAACTTTCATCCACCGCACGTGATTGGAACCCGGCATCCGGATTCACTGTCAGTTCCACTGTACCTGTCCCTTGATAGACTTGTGACAACTCCTCTTCCGAAGAACATGATGTTGTAAATATCCCCATTCCCAACATCACATAGAGCGCAATTGCATATTTTTTCATATATTTTAATAATAGATTTCAATTTCAAGGTGCAAAATAACCGATTTTCAATATTTTATACAAGGTCTGATTCTTCTATTTTTGTTCTTTTTTTTAATATCACGATGAAAAAAAGCCTTTTTCAAGGCTTTTGATGTAATTTTTCATGTTATATAGCATACACAAATAGTCTATTCTTCACCATTACAACAAAGCGGGATTATTCCATTTTTAAGATACATGAATTTACATTTTAACATTCCATAAACAGACGACACAAAAAAGATGAAGAAGTTCTTCAGAAAAGATGAAGGAATATCCCCCTAAAGATAAAGGCGTTTTCCCTAAAAGAACTTCATCTTCCAAGGAAAACGCCTTCATCTTTTTCTATAAAAATTCACCGGTCGGTACACATAACGGTTACGCATGCATTACCGGATGGTCACCATCGTGGCTCCGAATCCGTATTCACGGAAAGAAGCATCCTGGCTGGGATAGTTTTTGTATTTGCGTTTCAGTTCATCAAGTATGGCACGGCGCAATACTCCGTCACCTTTGCCGTGAATGAACACAATCTTCTGCCCTTTCTTGTCCTTATATTCCTCCAGGGTCTTGCGGAACACGTCAAGCTGGTAGTTCAGCATCTCGGCATTGCCCAGGCCCGTAGTATCGTCAAGCAGTTCGTTGATGTGAAGATCCACTTCCACAATGTCGTTCTTCACCTTATGCTGTTTTTTGCGGACCTTCGCCGGGACATCGGATACCGACTTCTGCAGCAGGGCTTCCTTGATGTCGTCGGCCGAAACGAATACCTGACGGGCGGCCTCATCATCGCGCACAATGTCATAAATAAGGGCTGGCTCGGCAAAGAAATCGGAAGGCTGGAATGTATGTAGCTTGTAGAACTTCACGGTATCGATGCGCAGTTCCATGTTCACGGCATCCTTCAGCAGGAATGTACGGTCGTCCTTATACGCCAGCAGCTGCACGGCCACATGCTCCATGCTGTTCAGATCACCTTTCCCGAACTCTTCCAGGTGCATCTTCATGTTCGGCTTCACGGTACCACGGCTGCGCAGAGTCCAGCTCTTGCCTTCGGCCGACAGGTAAAGGTAATCAATGAAATAATTGCTGTCGTTTACCAGATAGGCGTCGAAAGCAGTCGATGAAATGGCTTTCACATCCTGGGGGACGTAGGCCAGATACACGTTCAGCACATCGTTCCCGCGAATTTCGGGCGCACGATAGGTTATCGGCTTGTCTTCCTCTTCCTCCGGCTCTTCTTCTTCCGCTTCGGCTACAGGAGCCGGCTTCTTAACCGACTTCAACGGAATGTTATAATCGTCGGTCTGCACCACCACACACTCCTTTATGAGCATCGGTATCTCAAAACCGTCTTCATCTTCTACCAGTGCTATGTCTTTTCCCTGGAACCCTCTTACGATTCCTCCTCCTACTTCGCTGAGGAAACGGACTTTATCTCCTATTTTCATATCACGTTCTTTTTAAATACGGCGGTAAAGTTACAATAAATTAAATAATAAGGACGAAGATGTGGAAGGAAAGTCGTACTTTTGCAGCGAGTTACAAAAAGACTTGCTTGACAATGGAAGAGACTAAACACATAAAGATCAGCGACTACAACTATCCGCTGCCCGATGACCGCATCGCCAAATTCCCGCTTCCGGTGCGCGACCAGTCGAAACTGCTGGTGTACCGCCACGGCGAAATCAGTGAAACACATTTCACCTCGCTGCCCGACTATTTGGAACCGGGCATGCTGATGATTTTCAACAACACGAAGGTCATACAGGCGCGGCTACACTTCCGCAAGGATACAGGTGCCCTGATCGAGATATTCTGTCTGGAACCGATCCAGCCCAACGATTACGCACTGAATTTCCAACAGACGGAACATGCCGCCTGGCTGTGCATGATAGGGAACCTGAAGAAATGGAAGGAAGGACCGCTGCACAGGGAAATGACCGTGAAGGGGCGCACCATTACGCTTACCGCCACACGCGGAGAATGTAGGGGTACCAGCCATTGGGTAGACTTCAACTGGAATGACCCGGACATTACCTTTGCCGATATCCTGGAGGTATTCGGCGAACTGCCCATCCCCCCCTACCTGAACCGGAAAACCCAGGAAAGCGACAAGGAAACTTACCAGACCGTGTACTCGAAGGTGAAAGGGTCGGTAGCCGCACCTACAGCCGGACTGCACTTCACCGAACGCGTACTGGACGCCCTCTGCGCCAAAGGGGTAGACCTGGAAGAAGTCACCCTGCACGTAGGGGCAGGCACATTCAAACCTGTAAAGAGTGAAGAAATACAGGGGCATGAAATGCATACCGAATACATTTCGGTAAACAGGAGCACCATCGAAAAACTGATAGCCCATAACGGCGAGGCCGTAGCCGTAGGGACTACATCGGTACGCACACTGGAAAGCCTGTATTATATAGGTGTAACCCTGAGCGGCAACGCCGACGCAAACGAAGAGGAACTTCACGTAAAGCAATGGCAGCCGTATGAAACCCACCCTACACTGACCGCCGTGGAAGCGCTCTGCCAGATACGCGACTATATGGACCGCCATAATCTGGAAGCACTGCACACCAGCACGCAGATCATCATCGCTCCGGGATATGAATACAAGATAGTGAAACGGATGGTAACCAACTTCCACCAGCCGCAGAGCACGCTGCTGCTGCTGGTTTCGGCATTCGTGAAAGGCAACTGGCGCCCCATCTACGACTATGCCCTTGAACACGGATTCCGTTTCCTGAGCTACGGCGACTCCTCGCTGCTGATTCCATAGACATATATCACAGCTATACGGAAAATCCCTCCGGCCGATCAAGGTAGCGGAGGGATTTTTTTATCCGCCCCGCATTGTCCTTATTCTATGACAAATTGTTCCGATTATAAAATTTCCATCATTTTATCTCCCTTTTATTTGGGTATAGCGTTTTTTATTCATACATTTATTCAATCATAAACAACCATTATCAGGCAGGCCTTCCCTACGGAAGGAAGTCCCCCTGCCCCTTTTGTTAACCAAAGCCTGAGGGACAACGGCTTTCACAAGACTAACGGATTATGAAAAAACTATTACTGACTATCCTTTTAGGTTGCTTTGCCCTTGTAGGGTTCTCTCAAGCACGTTTCGACGTCAAGGTAGGAATGTCAATGACCAACGTGACCGCCAACGATGAAACCGACATGAAGGTAGGATACGCCCTGGGCGTAGGTATGGACTATGCCTTCAACGAAAACTGGGCTTTCCAGCCGGGAATCATGTTTACCGGAAAAGGTTATAAGGTAGGTGATGTAAAGGCCAAAGCCCATTACCTGGATATTCCTTTGCTGGCTGCCTACAAAATGCCTGTAGCCGATGACGTGAAATTCGTTATCAACGCCGGTCCTTATCTGGCTTTCGGTATAGGCGGCAAGAACAAATGGGAGGACGAAGGAATCTCAATCAGCACGGATTACTTCGGAGACGACGGAGCCAAACGTTTCGACCTCGGACTCCAGTACGGCGTAGGCGCCGAGTTCAGCGACTGTATCCTGCTGAACCTGACCGGACAATACGGCTTCATCTCACCGTTCGAACACAGCGATTCAAAGAACCTGGCCTTCTTCATTACACTGGGATACAGGTTCTGAACGTAACAAAAACATAAACCTATAAAAATAGGGCGCCCGCATAATTTTGAATTTTGCAGGCGCCCTATTTTTATGAGAATACTCAAAACAGCTGGAACTTGAGTCCGAACGACAGGCAAAGATAATCCTTCGGCTTCAGGTAACTGTTCGTAAAGGCACTCACCAGATACAGGTCGCAGGTACTCAATTCGTAGAAAAAGGTTATCTGCTTCGCCATCACCCGAAACTGGGGCGGAACCTGCAACGTGACGCGCTGCCCCAGAAAGATATGGGTACGCACCTTCGACGAAAACCCGTAATAACCCTTCGGATAACGATCGGGCTCGTTTACCCAAAACTCCTCGCCGAATACGGTATTGAAATACAGCCCGCAGGTGAGAGGCTCTACCGATACAGGGCTTTCCCCGATCTGGAAGCTCCAGGGTATATAATTCTGCTTGACGGTAAACGTAACCTTTGCCTTATCGGAATCATACTTAGGCAGAAAGCCCAGAAACAGATCGGTCTCCCACTGGTTACGTTTGCCGTAATCCCAACCGGTACCCACCGACACCAGCCCCATATTCCCGGCAAACTGTATCTTGGAATGGGTAGGGATAAGACTTGCCCAATGCCTCCGGTAACGGTGCAGACGGCGGTCGTATCTGTTGGGACGCAGTTCGGCCACATACGGGGTATCGGGAGCAGGAAGTGACCGTAAAGGCAGCCACACCGTATCATGTTTCACTATATATACTGTATCAGTCTGGACTGAATTCCGGATTCCTCCCCTGGCATGCACGGGAACCAGCCACAGGATACCGGCCAGGAAAGACAGCATCCACACCTTCTTAATAATACACCACTTCATGCTCATAACCGTCGGGAGTTACCGTAAAGACATTATAACTGCGGTGTTTCATGCAGTCACTTACATAATACATCACCCCGTCACCGAACACGTCCATCTCGAACTGGCGGTGTTCATGGGCCGCCGTACAGAACAGCAGGCCGGGGAAAGCAGTCACATAAGCCTGAAATACCCTTGCTACATTATTATTAAAGGAATCGGAATACGGACGCGCATGCATGCACACCACCGTACGGTCATACTCTTCCCGCCGCCGGCTTATTTCGTCTTCCATATAGTCAAAATCGGGAATAGGCCGGGAATAATCGTATTCCATCGCATTGGTATTCAGGCATACGAACTTGATACGGCCGGCAATGAATGAAAAGTCAGTGTCGCCGAATACAGCCCTATAAGTCTCTTCACCCGTCCCCAGACAGTCATGGTTACCGATAATGGCCACATACGGGAAGTTGAGCCCGTCCATGATATCACGTTGCCACAGGAATTCGTCGGTTACACCGAAATCACTCATGTCTCCTCCATGAATGACAAAGTCAATATCGGTCCGTACATTCACCGCATTGACAAAATCGACGGTTTCGTCATACCAGCGCTGAGAATCACCCATCGTCACGAAACGGATGGTATCCTTATCCCTACAGGCTGTCTCAATCCGGGCGATATTGGATGCATTCACATCCCTCGGTCCCTCAATCTTTACGTCGTACGGATGCAGGTCCACCATATCGCAGGACGTCATCAGAAAAACGGACACAAGGCCCCAAACAAACGGATTAACAGATCGGGTCATATTCCATATTTTAAATTCAACACAAAAATACACGATTATCCACCTCCACCTGTTTCCGATTTTTCCGTATTTCTGTTCCAGGAAACGGTTCTTTCACCGACAAGCCGTACCAACTACCCGAAGGACTGAAGAATTTGCAGTCCGACAAGGACAATTTGTCAGGAAAATTACAAATTCATGTCATGACACAGCCACGTAATTGATGCAAATCAAGAAAAGCATACATACAGATAAAAAAAGGCATCGAATTGGAACGACATATATGAAAAGGCACTACATTTGTGTTGTAAAACATAAAAACAAGGGTTTTGAAGAGAAAAACTTCAGAATCCGAGGTAAAAGAGAGAATTGAAAAGGATAACTGAACAGCCCCTGCTCCCCTAAAAAGGAGCAGGACTTTCACAGACTGATTAAACGATTTAAGGTAAAAGAAAGGGTAACAATTATGAAAAAGGTAAAAAGCTTATTGAAAACAGTAAAGAAAAATTTACAGTGGAGTGCAATGGCTATGTACGGACAGTATCCGAGATAATGGCCTGACCACTTAAAAGTGAAAATTAACGTAACTAAAATAGCAGAAAGGGGGCATGCAACCGCATGTCCCCTTTCATTTTATCACGCCGGCAGACCGGCAGATACAATAACAAAAAAAGGAAACATCCTTTACCGGAATGTTTCCTTTTTTTGTTGGGCTACTCGGATTCGAACCAAGAAAAACAGGACCAGAATCTGTTGTGTTACCATTACACCATAGCCCAAACATACGGGCGGCTCCCTCCGCGGGACTTCCGCCTAATCAGTGAGTTGGGCTACTCGGATTCGAACCAAGAAAAACAGGACCAGAATCTGTTGTGTTACCATTACACCATAGCCCAAAATCACAGGTTGTGTACCAACCTTTTGTTTTGACGGTGCAAAGGTACAACAAATTTTGAACACGGCAATACTTTGGCGTTTTTTTTTCAAAAAAAAACAAATGAAAAAGAGAATTAAGTATGTTTCTTTCGTGATATACAGAAAAGCAAGTATATTTGCCTACATTATATTTAATTTATTAATGTGTCAAACTATTTAGAAATAAAACAGTCGATAACAGAATGGACGAAACAAAAGAATTAGTACAGAAAATAACTGAAGGCATTCAAGAAAAGAAAGGTAAAAACATTGTCATTGCTGACTTGACAAACATAGACGATACAATCTGCAAATACTTTGTTATCTGCCAGGGAAACTCTCCCAGCCAGGTTCTGGCCATCGTTGATTCCATCAAGGATTATGTGAGAAAAGAAACCGGACACAAGGCCTACGCGGTAGACGGAGTCCGGAACGCCCAGTGGGTAGCCATGGATTACAGCGACGTGATTGTACACGTATTTCTTCCGGAAGTACGCAACTTCTATAATCTGGAACATCTCTGGGCCGACGCCAGACTGACATCGGTTCCGGACATTGACTAACATATAATAAAAAGTAGAAAAAAAACATGAGTGAAAGACCTAATAACAACAAGCCTAAAATCAATGTACCCCGCCCTAACCTGACGTGGCTCTATATTGTGATAGCCCTTGTGTTCGGCTTCCTTTACTTTACGGGAGGAGAAGGGAGCGCAAGCAAAGAAGTGACCTATACCGAATTCAAGGACATGGTTAGTAAAGGCTATGCAAGCAAAGTGATAGCTTACGACGACAATACGGTAGACATGTACATAAAGCCGGAACACATTGCCGACGTATTCAAGAGAGACGCCAACAAGGTGGGACGGAGCCCGTTCGTCACGGTAGAGATAGGTTCTGCAGAATCGCTCGACAAGTTCCTGGAACAGGAACAGACCAGCGGACATTTCACCGGCTCGGTAAGTTATGAAAAGAAAAACAACTATTTCGGGATGATATTCTGGAACATATTCCCGTTCGTCCTGCTTATTGCCATCTGGATCTTTATCATGCGCCGTATGGGTGGCGCAGGAGGAAACGGTGGCGCAGGCGGTGTATTCAATGTAGGCAAGAGCAAGGCCCAACTGTTTGAAAAGGGAGCCAACCGTGTCACTTTCAAGGACGTGGCCGGACAAGCCGCCGCCAAACAGGAGGTACAGGAAATTGTGGATTTCCTGAAACAGCCGCAGAAATATACCGAACTGGGAGGAAAGATACCCAAGGGAGCCCTGCTGGTAGGCCCTCCGGGAACAGGTAAGACACTGCTTGCCAAAGCGGTAGCCGGTGAAGCCGACGTGCCTTTCTTCTCGATTTCCGGTTCCGACTTCGTGGAAATGTTTGTAGGTGTGGGTGCATCGCGTGTACGTGACCTGTTCCGCCAGGCAAAGGAAAAGGCACCCTGTATCATCTTTATAGACGAAATAGACGCCGTAGGCCGTGCGCGAGGCAAGAACCCGAGCATGGGCGGCAACGATGAACGTGAAAATACCCTGAACCAGCTGCTGACCGAAATGGACGGTTTCGGTTCAAACAGCGGTGTCATCATACTGGCGGCCACCAACCGTGTGGACATTCTGGACAAGGCCCTGCTGCGTGCCGGACGTTTCGACCGGCAGATTTATGTGGACCTGCCCGACCTGAACGAACGGAAGGAAGTGTTCGGCGTGCACCTGCGCCCGCTGAAGCTGGACAATACGGTAGACGTTGACCTGCTGGCACGCCAGACTCCGGGATTCAGCGGAGCCGACATTGCCAACGTATGTAACGAGGCTGCCCTGATTGCCGCACGCCACGCCAAGAAGGCGGTAGGCAAACAGGATTTCCTGGATGCCATAGACCGTATCGTAGGAGGACTGGAAAAGAAGACCAAGGTAATGACGACCGCCGAAAAGCGTGCCATTGCCCTGCATGAAGCAGGACACGCTACCATTTCATGGTTCCTGGAACATGCCAACCCGCTGATCAAGGTGACTATCGTACCCCGCGGACGTGCGTTAGGTGCGGCATGGTACCTTCCGGAAGAACGGCAGATTACAACCAAGGAGCAGATGCTGGATGAAATGTGTGCCACACTGGGCGGACGGGCTGCCGAAGAAGTGTTTATCGGACAGATTTCTACCGGTGCCATGAACGACCTGGAACGGGTTACCAAACAGGCATACGGCATGATTGCATACGCCGGTATGAGCGACAGGCTGCCCAACTTGTGCTACTATAACAATGACGAGTACAGTTTCAACAAGCCATACAGCGAACATACCGCCGAAATGATCGACCAGGAAGTACAGAAGATGATCAATGAACAGTATGCACGCGCCAAAAACCTGCTGCAGGAACACAAGGAAGGACACAACCAGTTGGCACAGCTTCTGATAGAACGTGAAGTGATCTTTGCCGAAGACGTGGAAAAGATTTTCGGCAAACGCCCGTGGGCTTCCCGCTCGGAGGAAATCATGGCTGTAGAGCAGAAGGAGGAAAAACCGGCCCTGCCCGAAAAGCCGCAGGAACCTCAGGGGGAAGATGCAGACGCTCCGGAAACAGAGCAGACGGAAAAGCAGTAAAATGAAACAGAATATACATTAAATCCAATTACCGTGAAAAATAACTTTTTACAAAGGGCCCTGACCGGAGTCATCTTTGTGGCCGTACTGGTAGGCTGTATTCTGGGAGGACCCATTTCATTTACTGTCTTGTTTGCGGTTGTCAGCGCTCTGACAATCAACGAATTCGGGAATATCGTAAACCGTACGGGGGAAGTGCAGATGAACAAGCCCATCTGTATACTGGCGGGCGTATTCCTGTTCCTTTGCTTCGGCTATAACGGCGTGGTGCCGGGATCGGGCGAAGTGTTCATCCCCTACCTGTTTCTGGTAATGTACCTGCTGATAAGCGAACTTTACAAGAAACGGAAAAATCCGATAAACAACTGGGCCTATGCGATGATGAGCCAGATGTACATCGCATTGTCATTCGCCATGCTGAACGTACTGGCTTACCACACCGGCGGACCGGAAAGTATCTCACAATACAACCCGATACTGCCGCTGTCGATATTCATATTCAACTGGGTCAATGATACCGGTGCCTACTGTACCGGTATGCTGTTCGGCAAGCACCGGCTGTTTGAACGCATATCACCGAAAAAATCGTGGGAAGGATCGGTGGGAGGTGCTGTATTCAGCATCATCGCCGCAATGGTCATGGCTCATTTCTTCCCGTTCATGACTCCGGGAGAATGGGTAGGTCTGGGGCTGGTGACAGTGGTGTTCGGTACCTGGGGCGACCTGACCGAATCGCTGATGAAACGGACACTGGACATCAAGGACTCGGGCAATATACTTCCCGGACACGGAGGCATGCTGGACCGGTTCGACAGCACCCTGATGGCTGTTCCCGCTGCCGTGGTATACCTTTATATCCTGAGCCTGTCATGACAGACTGATTTTTCAGCAAAACATATAAGCCCGAAGGCTTCCGAACGGAATCTCTACCCAGGAAGCCTTCGGGCTTGTCATTTATATATAAATAAGAAGTATTGTCTATCTTTTCTTCCGCAGCAGCTCCACCATCAGCCGCGCCGCACGTGCCGACGCCCCCGGAGCACCCAGAATCCCGATCATGCGGTCGTATCCGGCAAGCATCTGTTCCCGTCCCGGTCCTCCCGCTACAATACGGGCCAGCTCCTTCCTGATGTTAGCCACCGTCATGGTATCGGCCACCAGCTCGGTCACCACTTCCCTGCCGGCTACCAGATTTACCAGCGATATGTATTTCACCTTCAGTATATGGCGGCGGAGGAAAGAAATGAATTTTCCTACAGGGGTATAGTAGCAGACTACCTGAGGCACCCGGAAAAGGGCCGTTTCAAGCGTGGCGGTACCCGAAGTTACCAAGGCAGCTTCCGACTGCCGGAGCAGACGGTACGTCTCACCGAATACGATCCGGGTATCCTTATCGGCATACCGCCGGTAAAACTCCGGATCGAGTCCCGGCGCACCCGCCACCACAAACTGGTATTGCGGAAAAGCTTTCGAAGCCTCAATCATCAGATGCAGGTTGTCCTTGATTTCCTGTTTCCGGCTTCCGGCCAGCATGGCTATGACAGGGCGGCTGTCCAGACCGTTGGCGGCCATGAACTCCTCACGCGTCTCCGTATTTTCCTGAAGGAAAGAACTGACGGCGTCCACACAGGGATTCCCCACATAATGGACGGGGTAACCGTGCCCATTGAAAAAGTCCACTTCGAAAGGCAGGATAGAGAACAGCTCGTCCACATCACGCTTGATATTCTTGATGCGGTATTCCTTCCACGCCCAGATTTTGGGCGAAATATAATAATATACCGGTATCTGCGTGTGTTCCTTTATATATCGCGCAATCTTCAGGTTGAACCCCGGATAATCGACCAGTATCAGTACATCCGGACACCACCGTTCCACATCCTTCTTGCAATAATCCATATTGCGGAAAATGGTACGCAGATGCATCAGTACCGGAATGAAGCCCATGTAAGCCAGATCACGGTAATGCTTGACACAGGTTCCTCCCACGGAAGCCATCAGGTCACCCCCGAAAAAACGGAAATCGGCCTCCGGATCCTCTTTCTTCAAGGCACGCATCAGATTGGAAGCATGCAGGTCGCCCGAAGCTTCCCCTACTATCAGATAATATTTCATACGTCGAAACTCCAGTTTTTCATCCGTTCCATCATGGCATAGGCCGTAACATCGATCTGTGTAGGCGTAACAGCCACATACTGATGATCGAGCGCCCAGTGGTCGGAATCTTCCGCACCCGGTTCGTTGTTCCGGTACTCGCCCGTCAGCCAGTAATAAGTTCCTCCCCTCGGATGGTCGCGTTTCACGAATTCATTGATCCAGACCCCGTCGGTCTGACGGCAGATACGGATCCCCTTCAGGTCCTGCGTATCCGGGAAATTCACATTCAGACAGGTTCCGGCAGGAAGCCCTTCGGACAAGGTTTTCGCAACGATGGCACGCACATAAGGCAGTGTGGCCGAAAAATCGGCGTCGGCACTGTGATTACAGAGCGAAAAGCCGATGGAAGGGATCCCTTTCAGACAACCTTCTATCACAACCCCCATCGTTCCCGAATAATGTACGTTGACCGACGAGTTGTCGCCGTGGTTGATCCCCCCCACTACCAGATCGGGCGTACGCGGCATGACCTCATGCAGGGCCAGCTTGACACAGTCTACAGGAGTACCCGTACATTTATAGACCGTAAGTCCGGGCTCCTGCTCTATCAGAAAACAGCGTACAGGCCGTTCGGAAGTAATGGCACCGGCCGAACCGGAACGGGGGCCATCAGGGGCCATCACCACCAGATCGGCCATCGGACGCAATGTCCGGACCAGTTCACGGATACCTTTCGCATTCACGCCGTCATCGTTCGACAGCAACAGGAGCGGTCTTTCTTTCATCATATTACAACATTCAAAATTTAATCAGAACAAATACATTAGCCTGCACCGGCATTACCCGCGCAGGAAATACGAGTGTAAAGTTACAACAAATATTAATCTTCTCAAACTTAGACCTATAATTACACGGAAATGTATATCTTTGCCGTGCAAAGTTATTAACAATAGCCGCAAGTTATCAACACTTTCGGGAATTGAACCTGTTTTGTGACATATTTTTTCGGCTATTATTTATTACTTCGCAATCAGATAAACTGATTAATATGGGAAAAATTATTGCTTTAGCCAATCAGAAAGGTGGAGTAGGAAAAACTACTACAACGATCAACCTGGCTGCATCATTAGCTACTCTCGAGAAGAAAGTGCTGGTTGTCGATGCCGACCCACAGGCAAACGCTTCATCCGGACTGGGTGTCGACCTGAAACAGATAGACTGTTCGATCTACGAATGTCTCATCAACCGCTCGGATATCAGAGAAGCTATTTATACAACCGATATTGACGGATTAGACATTATTCCATCTCACATTGACCTGGTAGGGGCCGAAATTGAAATGTTGAACCTGGACAACCGTGAGAAAGTCATGAAGCACGCGCTGGAACCGATGAAGAACGAATATGACTATATCCTGATAGACTGTTCCCCTTCATTAGGACTGATTACCATTAATGCCCTGACAGCGGCCGACTCGGTCATCATCCCGGTACAATGCGAATATTTCGCATTGGAAGGTATCAGCAAACTGCTGAATACCATCAAAATCATCAAGACAAAACTGAACCCGTCACTGGAAATAGAAGGATTCCTTCTGACCATGTTCGACTCCCGCCTGCGTCTGGCCAACCAAATCTACGACGAAGTGAAACGCCATTTCCAGGAACTGGTATTCAAGACCATCATACAGCGCAATGTCAAGCTGAGCGAGGCTCCGAGCCACGGCATACCGGCTATCCTTTATGACGCCGACTCGACAGGAGCCAAAAACCACCTGGCATTGGCCAATGAAATTATAACCCGAAACAGTAAATAAGATATATGGCAGTACAGAAAAAATTTGCTTTAGGCAGAGGACTTGACGCCCTGATCTCGACCGATGAGGAAGTCAAGACATCGGGCTCATCTTCAATCAATGAAGTGGAGCTGGGCAAGATTTCGGTCAATCCGAACCAACCCCGACGTGAATTTGATCCGATTGCGCTGCAGGAACTGGCCGATTCCATAGCCGAAATAGGTATCATCCAGCCGATCACACTGCGCAAGCTGAGCGATGACTCCTACCAGATCATTGCAGGAGAACGGCGCTATCGGGCAGCTATCCAGGCCGGACTGAAGACTATCCCGGCATACATCCGTACAGCCGACGACGAGAATGTGATGGAAATGGCGCTGATAGAGAATATCCAGCGCGAAGACCTCAACTCGCTGGAAATAGCCCTCGCCTACCAGCACCTGATAGAACAGTACGACCTTACCCAGGAACGTCTGAGCGAAAGGGTCGGCAAGAAACGTACCACCATCGCCAACTACCTCCGGCTGCTGAAGCTGCCGGCACAGATACAGGTGGCGCTGAAGAACAAGGAAATCGATATGGGTCACGCCCGTGCACTGCTGGCGCTGGATGACCCGAAAACCCAGATACGCATTTTCAACGAAATCATCGCACACGGCTACTCGGTACGTAAGGTAGAAGAGATAGTCAAGGCACTGACGACAGGTGAAAGCGTAGAAGCGGGAGGGAAAAAGATAGCCCCGAAAGGAGCCAAGTTATCGGAAGAATATACGATGCTGCAGAACCACCTGTGCAACTTCTTCGGAACCAAGGTCCAGTTGTCGTGCAGCGCAAAGGGAAAAGGGAAGATCAGTATTCCGTTCAACAACGAAAGTGACCTGGAACGGATTATGGAAATTCTGGATGCAGCCCAATCAACCCAACAATAGGATATGGTAATTTTGAGAGAACGACCCTTTACATATATGCTCCGTCTCATCCTGTTTCTCTGCATCGTCATAGGAACAACCGGAGAGGCGTACGGACAACGTGCCCGGAAACACAGAGAAGGGATTTTGAAGGCAGACTCCATCCAGGCCAAACACGTGACCGACAGTCTGGCGCTGGCCGACACACTGAGCCTGCGCGAAGAACGGCTGCAGCAGCTCGAAGCTCCGGTAGACACCACTTCGCTGGTACGGCGGAACGATTCGATCATGCAGGTACAGGCCAAGATGGTAAAGGAAAGGAAGACCTGGCTCCCGGTACCCAACAAGGCGATATGGCTCTCGCTGGCCATTCCCGGAGCCGGACAGATCTACAACCGGAAATACTGGAAACTGCCGCTTGTATACGGTGGCTTCCTGGGATGTGTCTATGCACTGACCTGGAACGGACAGATGTACAAGGACTACTCACAGGCCTATCAGGACATCATGAGCGACAATCCGAACAATGACAGTTACCTTGATTTCCTAGGTCCGGGGGCTACGTATGAATATGTCCAAAGTAAACTAAGTTACTACCAGACCACGTTCAAGAACCGTAAAGACCTGTACCGCCGCCAGCGCGACCTGAGTATCATAGCCTTTATCGGAGTATATCTGCTGTCGGTGATTGACGCCTATGTAGACGCCGAGCTGTCGAACTTCGACATCTCGACCGACCTGAGCATGTCTATGGAACCGGCTCTGTTTAACGACCCATACCGACACCGTCCGCAGGGAATCGGTATACAATGGAATATCAACTTTTAGAACATGAAAAGATTCATTATCGGCTTATTGGCCCTTGCAGGTACAACCATGCTGCATGCACAACAGACGCAGCACAGCATTACAATACGTTCGGCAAACGGGACAGAAGATGTCATCGACCTGCCGGAAGGCATGTTGTCGGAAACCGACAGCCTCTACCTTGACTGGATATCAAAGAACTACATCAACCTGGGCGACAACTGTACGGCGACATCGGCAAACCCGAAAGTAAGCGACTCTGTATACATAGACCGCCTGAAACGTATACCGGCACTCATCGAGATGCCTTACAACGAAGTGGTACGTGAATTCATCGACATGTATGCCACACGCCTGCGCCAGAAAGTTGCGTTCATGCTGAGTGCCAACAACCTCTATATGCCTGTCATCGAAGAGGCACTCGACCTGTACAACCTGCCGCTGGAGCTCAAATACCTGCCGGTAATCGAATCGGCCTTGAACCCGATGGCCAGTTCAAGTCAGGGTGCCGTAGGCCTGTGGCAGTTCATGCTGGCTACCGGCAAGATATACGGACTGAAGACAACCAGTCTGATTGACGAACGCAGGGATCCGGTGAAGTCTACCCGTGCAGCGGCCCGGTACCTGAAAGACCTGTATGACATCTACCACGACTGGAACCTGGTTCTGGCTGCGTACAACTGCGGACCGGGCACCATCAACAAGGCCATCCGCCGGGCCGGAGGAGAAAAGGATTTCTGGAAACTGTACAACTACCTTCCCAAACAGACCCGCGGCTATGTTCCGGCATTCATTGCAGCCAACTATATCATGACCTACTACTGCGAGCACAATATCAGTCCGCTCGACATGAAACTTCCGGAAAGTACCGATACGGTCCATATCTCACGCCCGCTGAACCTTCAGCAGGTAGCCGCCGTATGCGACATCAACATCGACCAGCTGCGTGCGCTGAACCCGATCTACAAAAAAGACATCATCCCGGGAAATGAAGAACCCTACCCGCTGTGCCTGCCTACCAATTATATAAGCACCTTCATCGACAAGGAAGACAGCATATACAACTACAAGCCTGAGATATACCAGACCCGGCGTACGACCGTAGCGGTAGGCGGTACCGGCAAGAGCGGCAGCTCTTCACGCAAGACAGCCCAATACCACAGAATCAGAAGAGGAGACACGTTGGGCGGCATTGCTGCACGGTACGGGGTCAGCGTAGCACAGTTACGACGGCTCAACGGAATCAAAGGCAGCAATATCCGGGCCGGAAAAACCATCCGCATCCGGTAACCGTACAAGGCATCCGGCCATCGGAATCCATCCATTTTTCCCAACATTTTTGGGAAGACGGATGAAAGAAAACTCAGCTCATTGTTGCATAATTCCTTATTTTCTCTAAATTTGCAACATGGATTTAGGAGGAATATCATGACGGATGAAAAGCTTACACAGGAACAAGCCGATGAAAAGCTGATAGACGACGCATTCCAGGAACTTCTGGACCGCTATCTGGAAAGCAAACACCGGAAAAAGGTGGAAATCATTACCAAGGCTTTCAATTTCGCCAGACAGGCTCATAAAGGTGTGAGACGGCGCTCGGGCGAACCATATATACTGCATCCCATTGCAGTCGCACGCATTGCGTGCTGTGAAATCGGACTGGGATCGACTTCAATCTGTTCCGCCCTGCTGCATGACGTGGTGGAAGACACGGACTATACGGTAGAAGACATCGAGAACCTGTTCGGACCTAAGATAGCGCAGATCGTAGACGGGCTGACCAAGATTTCGGGAGGGATATTCGGCGACCGGGCCTCGGCACAGGCGGAAAACTTCAAGAAGCTTCTGCTGACCATGAACGACGATATCCGCGTGATTCTCATCAAGATAGCCGACCGGCTCCACAACATGCGGACCTTGGGTTCCATGCTTCCGAGCAAACAATACAAGATTGCAGGAGAAACACTCTATATATACGCCCCGCTGGCCAACCGCCTGGGGCTGAACCGCATCAAGACCGAACTGGAAGACCTCAGCTTCAAATACGAACACCCCGAAGCCTACGAGGAAATACGGAAAAAACTGGATTCTACACAAGCCGAACGCAATGACGTGTTCGAAGACTTTACGGCACCTATTCGCGCCCAGCTCGACAAGATGGGTATCTCCTACCGGATTCTGGCGAGAGTCAAGTCGCCTTATTCCATCTGGAACAAGATGCAGACCAAGCATATCACTTTCGAGGAAATCTATGACATCCTGGCTGTACGTATCATCTTCACTCCACGCAAGATGGAAGAGGAACTGAACGACTGTTTCAACATCTATGTGGCCATATCCAAGATATACAAACCCCACCCCGACCGTCTGCGCGACTGGGTAAGCCATCCGAAAGCCAACGGTTACCAGGCATTGCACGTGACACTGATGAGCAACAGAGGGCAATGGATTGAAGTACAGATACGCAGCGAACGTATGGACGACATAGCCGAACAGGGATTCGCGGCACACTGGAAATACAAGGAAGGCGGCGGAAGCGAGGACGAAGGCGAACTGAGCAAATGGCTCAAGACCATCAAAGAGATACTGGACGACCCCCAACCGGACGCCCTCGACTTTCTGGATACAATCAAGCTGAACCTGTTTGCCTCCGAGATATTCGTATTTACTCCGAAAGGAGAAATCAAGACCATGCCGCAGAACTGTACGGCACTGGACTTTGCATTCTCTATCCATACCTTCCTGGGCAGCCACTGTATCGGGGCGAAAGTCAACCACAAACTGGTACCTCTGAGCTACAAGCTGCAAAGCGGTGACCAAGTTGAAATCCTGACATCCAAATCACAGAAGGTACAACCGTCATGGGTCAATTTCGCCACCACGGCGAAGGCCAAGGCCAAGATTCTGTCTATCCTGAAACGCGAAAAGAAGGAACAGCAGCAGAAAGGCGAGGACATGATACACGACTTCCTGAAACGGCAGGGAATAGAATTCAGTGACGAAGCCGTCAAGAAACTTTGTGACATATACAAGGTCAAGACCTATGAAGAACTGGCCGCCGGTGTAGGACAAGGGGCCATTGTGCTGAAAGACACCGACAAGAACGAACTGAAGGAAAAACCGGCTCCAAGCAGCTGGAAGAAATACATCTCCTTCGCATTCGGCAACAAGCAGAAACAGCAGCCGAAAGTGGAGAAACAACCGGAAAAGGATCCGATTCCACTGAACATCGACAAGAAACAGATACTGAAACTAACTCCCGACGCCATCCAGAAAAACTACATTCTGGCCGACTGCTGCAAACCTATTCCGGGTGATGACGTCTTGGGATACATAGATGACAACAACCGGATTGTTATCCACAAACGCCAATGTCCGATAGCCACCCAACTGAAGACAAGTTTCGGGAACCGGCTGCTGGCCGTGCAGTGGCAGACAGGAAAAGCCCTCAACCTTCCGGTCAATGTATACATCAAGGGAATTGACGGTATCGGTGTACTGAACAGGGTGACGGAAATCATTTCACAACAATTGAACGTAAATATCCACAAGCTGAATATCGAATCGAACGACGGTATATTCGAAGGACGTATCCAACTTTACGTCCACGACGTAGACGACGTGAACACGATATGCACGAACCTGAAAAAGATAGACAACATCAAGAAAGTTGCCCGCATCGAGAACTTCGAAGATATCATAACCGACTGATATATAAATACAGTACGGGGATACATCGGCCGATGTATCCCCGCACTGTATTTATCAGGTAATGTAATCCAGCTCCTTACGCATACTGACCAGTTCCTCACGTACCTTCTTCAGACGCTCGATGATTTCGGCCGTATCACGTGTCTCCTCCCGGTTCTGCTTGAGGCGCTGTTTGGCACCCGCCAATGTCATCCCTTTCTCCTTTACCAGGTGATACACCAGACGGATATTCTCAATATCCTCCTTACGGTACTGGCGGATATTCCCACCGGCCTTTTTAGGAGAAATCATGGGAAATTCCTTTTCCCAGTAACGCAGCAACGACTCGTTGACTCCAAACATCTCCGCCACTTCCTTGATGGAATAGTAGAGCTTCAGTTCCTTTTCCGCTTTATATGCCATAAACTTACATTTTTTAATCGAACACCTTACCATGGTTGGCCGCAATCTGGATCATCCTGTCATAATCGTCGGCACTCAAATCCATAAAGTAGTAGTTGATGGGATTCACTATCTGCCCCTTCACATGCACCTCATAATGCAGATGGGGCCCTGTACTTTTTCCGGTAGAACCCACCTCACCGATCACTTCCCCACGCACCACTTTCTGGCCTGTACGCACTTTAATTTTGTTGAGATGGGCATATTTGGTGACATAGCCGAAACCATGGTCGATATTGATGCAATTACCGTACAGTCCCTCCCATCCGGCCTTTACCACACGTCCGTTCCCTGTGGCATAGACCGGAGTACCTATATTGGCCGAGAAATCCATGCCGGCATGAAACTTGACAGTCTTATAGATAGGGTCTATACGCGTACCGTAACCGGAAGCTGTCTGCTTCAGGTTCTTGTTGGCCACCGGCTGTATGGCAGGAATACATTCCAGCATTTCATCATGACGCTTGCACAGCTCTACCACCTCATCGAACGACTTCGACTGTATGTACAGCTGTCGCGTGAGCAAATCCATCTTCTGCGTAGTGTTGACCACCAGCTTGGCATTGGCCATCTCCATCAGCTCCTCGTAACGGTTGGTCTTGGCATAATGGGCGTTCCTCAGAGCATCCGAAACCGGATCGGCCTGCAGGATGACCCGATACAGGTTATCGTCACGCTGACGGATCCGTTCCATTACCGCAAGCGCCTCATCCAGCCGGGTCGACAAGATATTATATTGGGCCAACAGACGGGAATTCTCGACACGCAAGTCCTTTTCGGACGGAGAACCGAAGATTAAAAGAAGCAGGATGAAGAAGCCTGCACCCAGCCCCATCCCTACAAACAGACGGCGTAAATAACTGACAGCCCGCTGGCGCACGGTAGGATAAATACGGTCATATGAACGGGTTTTCGGATTGTAGATATAGTAGACTTTACGCATTCAATTCGTGTTTTGAATAATTTTAAGGGACAAAAACTCAAGTTTTTGCGCCAAACATACAGACAAAAATAATAAAACCGATTATCTTTGCAAATCAATTTTGAGAATATTAACTACAAGACAAAATAACATATGTTGACAGCAAATGAAATCCGCGACTCATTCGTTAAGTTCTTTGAGTCAAAAGGACATCAGATTGTGCCTTCAGCACCGATGGTCATCAAAGACGACCCGACCCTGATGTTCACCAACGCCGGTATGAACCAGTTCAAGGACATCATACTGGGAAACCATCCTGCTAAATACAAACGTGTAACCGACTCGCAGAAATGTCTGCGTGTGAGCGGAAAGCATAACGACCTGGAAGAAGTAGGTCACGATACGTACCATCACACGATGTTCGAAATGCTGGGAAACTGGTCATTCGGCGACTACTTCAAGAAAGAAGTGATAGGCTGGGCCTACGAATACCTGGTAAAAGTACTGAAACTCGATCCGAAAGACCTGTATGTCACCGTATTCGAAGGCAGTCCGGAAGAAGGACTCGCCCGTGACGACGAAGCCGCCGGCTATTGGGCTCAGTATTTCCCGGAAGACCACATCATCAACGGCAACAAGCACGACAATTTCTGGGAAATGGGTGATACAGGCCCCTGTGGTCCATGTTCTGAAATCCACATCGATTCCCGCTCGGCAGAAGAAAAAGCCGCTGTTCCGGGACGTGAACTGGTAAACAAAGACCATCCGCAGGTCATTGAAATCTGGAACCTGGTATTCATGCAATACAACCGTAAGGCAGACGGAACCCTCGAACCGCTTCCCGCAAAAGTTATCGATACCGGTATGGGATTTGAACGTCTGGTACGCACGCTGCAGGGAAAGACATCCAACTATGATACCGACATTTTCCAACCTATCATCAAAGTAATCGGCGACCTGTCGGGCAAGAAATACGGAGAAGATCCGAAAGTGGATGTAGCCATGCGTGTGGTAGCCGACCATATCCGTACCATCGCCTTCTCCATTACAGACGGACAGCTCCCGTCGAATGCAAAGGCCGGCTATGTAATCCGCCGTATCCTGCGCCGTGCCGTGCGCTATGCCTACACATTCCTCGGACAGAAACAGGCTTTCATGTACAAACTGATTCCTGTACTGGTAGAAAACATGGGAACAGCTTATCCGGAACTGAAAGCCCAGCAACCTTTGATTGAAAAAGTGATCAAGGAAGAGGAAGAAGCATTCCTGCGTACACTGGAAACCGGCATACGTCTGCTGGACAAAGTGATAGCCGATACCAAAGCAGCAGGCAAAACCGAAATCAGCGGTGTAGACGCATTTACACTGTACGATACCTTCGGATTTCCGTTCGACCTGACCGAACTGATCTTGCGTGAAAACGGACTTACAGCCGATGTAGCAGGTTTTGAAGCCGAAATGCAAAAGCAGAAACAGCGTGCACGTAACGCTGCCGCCGTTGAAACCGGCGACTGGATCACACTGAAAGAAGGTGAAACCAAATTCGTGGGTTACGATTATACTGAATACGAAACAAGCATACTGCGCTACCGCGAAGTAAAACAAAAGAACCAGACCTTCTACCAGATTGTATTGAGCGAAACTCCGTTCTATGCAGAAAGCGGTGGCCAGGTAGGTGATACCGGCGTACTGGTAAGCGAATTTGAAACTATCGACATCATCGATACGAAGAAGGAGAATAACCTGCCTATCCACATCGCCAAGAAACTTCCTGAACACCTTGACGCACCTATGATGGCCTGCGTGGATACCGACAAACGTGCCGCCTGTGCAGCCAACCACTCTTGTACACACTTGCTCGACGAAGCTTTGCGTCAGGTACTGGGTACACATGTAGAACAGAAAGGATCACTGGTTACACCGGATTCATTGCGTTTTGACTTCTCACACTTCCAGAAAGTAACTCCGGAACAGTTGCGCGAAGTGGAACATCTGGTAAATGCCAAGATCCGTGAAAACATACCTCTGACAGAATACCGTAACCTGCCTATCGAAAAGGCGAAGGAACTGGGAGCAATCGCTCTGTTCGGTGAAAAATACGGTGACGAGGTACGTGTAGTCCAGTTCGGTTCTTCCATCGAGTTCTGTGGCGGTACCCACGTATCGGCAACAGGTAAAATAGGTATGGTCAAGATTCTGTCAGAAAGCTCGGTTGCAGCCGGAGTACGACGTATCGAAGCCATTACAGGTGCGAAAGTAGAGGAAATGCTCGATTCAATCCAGGATACAATGAACGAACTGAAGAGCCTGTTCAACAATGCTCCGGACCTGAAGGCAGCCATTACCAAATACATCGAAGAAAATGCGGGCCTGAAGAAGAAGGTGGAAGAATTCATGAAGGAAAAGGAAGCTTCCATCAAGGAAAAGCTGATTGAAAACGCCAAGGAAATCCACGGAGTGAAAGTCATCAAAGCAGTATTGCCGATGCCGGCAGATGCTGTAAAGAACATCGCTTTCCAGCTAAAGGGACAGTTCCCGGAAAATCTGTTCGTAGTGATCGGTTCCGTATTCGACAACAAGCCTTTACTGACCGTCATGATGAGTGAAGACCAGGTCAAGGCAGGTCTGAATGCCGGCCAGCTGGTTCGTGAAGCAGCCAAACTGATCCAGGGTGGCGGCGGCGGACAGCCTCACTTCGCAACCGCAGGCGGTAAAAATCCTGACGGACTGATTTCAGCCGTAGACAAAGTGATTGAACTGGCAGGATTCTGATCCAAAGCAGAAAGAATACTTACATAAACCACAGAGGGAAATGCCTTTTCGGGCATTTCCCTCTTTTTATTTCCAAACAGCTGTTTATAAGCAAAATACATCCACAAAGAGACTCTATTTCATATAAAACGAACTGCACTTTCTGCATTTTTTCTGAAAACGGATAGGGGTTTTCCCGTTCCCCACCGTTATAAGGTTGAAAGTATCTTAGCTGAGGTCGTTTAACCGGAGGTCAAAGACCGGGCTTCCCGTTATCCAATACAGAAAAAACATCCTGGCAAAATGCCGGACCATCCGGTCTATAACATTAAAAAACTAAAGGATATGAAAAGTATGAAATTTAAAAGTATCGCATTATCTTTGTGTATGATTCTAGGTGTAAACATGGTTTATGGACAATCAGACAAAGACTACACCTCAACCTCGAACCATGAAATACGCCTGTCGGTCAGTGACGGACTAACTATGGGAAATGCAAATATCTTAGGAATGGGAATATCCGATGCACTGACAGGGACCAAACGAAGCGACGAATCCTACAGCCTGGTATACGGAGTGGGTTACCGTTATGCCCTGAATCGCTTCCGTATCGGAGCAGACTTCGGATTCTCGCAGAGTAACAGCAAACTGACCTTATCGGGAGAAAAATCGGCTTCACTGAAAGAAAAGGAACTGAACTTTCTGGTATTGCCTACAGCCGAATTCACCTATTACCGCAGGGGTCTACTCGAATTATATGGAACAGCCGGAGCCGGAGTGAAAATGACCCGTCATACAGAAACCGGACTGACAGAAGCCGGAAAGGCATCGGCCCGTAAAGCCGACCTGTCCACATCGTTCGCCTATCAGGTCAACCCGATAGCACTCCGTGTAGGCAATGACCGTATAGGCGGATTTCTGGAAGCCGGACTAGGCTACAAAGGATTTGTAACCGCCGGTGTAAGCCTACGCTTCTGATGTTTGAACCCTAATATTACGCATACAATCTGAAGATGACAGTCAATAGAAAAGAAAGGTTTAAAGAACGTTTTCAGGCGCATTATTCCCGATTGTGCCGCATAGCTTACGGCTATGTGGCCGATCAGGATGATTCGGAAGACATCGTCCAGGAGCTGTTCATCAGTGTATGGGACAAAGGCAAAGATGCCATGCCCGACAACGAGTTCCTGCAATATATGGTTACGGCAGTAAGGAACAACAGCATTTCCTTCCTCCGCCGCAAACAATATGCGACAACCGTCCCCATCGAAGACCATGCTCTGGAAACGAGTCTGATGCCTGATGAAAGCCATGAAGACTCCCATAACCTTCAGAATATGGCAGACGAAGCATTGTCACAGCTTCCACCCCGGTGCAAGGAAATCTTCCTGATGTCGAAATTACGTAATATGAAATACAGCGAAATAGCCAAGGAGCTGAATCTGTCGGAAAAGACCATAGAGAATCAGATGACCAAAGCAATCAGGCTGCTACGCACCTATGTGGCCGGAAAAGGATTCTTCTGGCTTGCTATCGTTTCAACAATTATATCAATCGTTTTAAATTTATGATGAAAAGTGAAGAACAGAAATGACATAGACGAACTGCTGGCGAAACATTTTGCCGATGAACCGTTGGACAAGGAACAGCAACAGGAGCTTGAAGAATGGAAAATTGCCCATCAAGAGGAATTCGACCATTTGAGCCAACTGATGCATCTTGTCTCGAAACAGGCGGAGCAGGTTCATTTTGACTCCTCACAAGCCTGGAACAAGATTGAAAACCGGCTGTCCGGACACGATACAGCCCGACTTTCCAGTCGCAGGATATGGCAGATCGGTTCCATAGCGGCATCATTGCTACTGATAATCGGCCTGAGTATATACTGGTTTTCCCCTTCCTCCAGCCAACCTGTCCCGGAATACGCAAACACCGGGAACACAGAAAAACTCATCGTACTGCCCGACAGTTCGGAAGTGACCCTCTCTCCCGCTTCACGCCTGGCCTATCATACCGGACCGGACGGATGCCGTAGAGTGGAGCTGGAAGGAAAAGCCTTTTTCTCCGTAAGGAAAAACGGAACACGTTTCCTAGTAAACACCCCCAGCCTGGACGTGGAAGTACTGGGGACCTCCTTTCTGGTACAGGCTGTCCAAGGAAAAGACATGACAGGAGTCTATGTAGCTACAGGTAAAGTAAAAGTATCGGCATCCGACAGTGATTTCACCCTGCATGCCTGTGAAAAACTGGAAATCTCGGACGGGGAAATCCGGACCGGAAAGATTGAAAACCCGCAAAATGTATTCGAATCCTATCATCACGAACTGCAGTTCGAAGAAACTCCGCTGGCAGAAGTGATACGACAGATCTGTCAACAGACCGGTGTACGCATCGATCTGGATGATAACCTGAAGAACAACAAGATAACAACCCGGATTGATTTACTTGACATAGAAAGTATCCTCACCGAAATTTCATTGCTCTGCCATTGCAGGTGTGATACTTTGATTACAGGAAAACATTACAGACTTCATGAAGAATAAACACCTACTGTTATTTTTCATCACGCTTCTTTTCCCATTGTTTGCCCAAAGCCAGCATACGGAAAACAGGAACACACTAGCAGAAGAAAAGATTTACGTCGAAGCAGCTTCTGCCAGTGTGTTACAATGGTTTAACAGGATAGCTGAAGAAAAAGGAATTATCCTATCATACAACGCTTCGGAAATAGACCTGCACAAACGATGCCGGATCAGCAAATCAGGAGAAATGAGCATTGAAACTCTGCTGAAAGAGATCCTGAAGGAATACAAGGTACAACTTACCGTAATACTGCCACGCAAACTGGTAATCCAGACAAGCAGACCAGCCAGTTATGCCATATCCGGAACCATCACGGAAAAAGACAGTGGAGAACGGCTGTACGGTTCACTCATCCTGGCAGAAGGGGATAACGGACGGTTCTATATCTCATCGGACGATAACGGGCTGTTCCGCCTGTCGCTTCCGGAAGGGAATTATACGCTCACCGTCTCCTATATAGGATATAACACATTACGGAAACAAATACATGTAGGACAGAATCTATCCCTGAACCTGCAGCTCCATCCCTTGCTTTTTGAAATCGAAGAAATTACCGTAAAGAAACAGAAACCGATAGAGGAGTTAAGTGAACTGACACCTTCCAACCAACTGTCGTTCAACTGCAACGACCTGTTTTCACAGATATGGATCCTGCCGGGAGTAGCCGGCACCCCGACGGGAGCCGACTTCCAGGTTGACGGAGGAGGATATGACGAAAACCAGATCCTGCTGGACGGGGTTCCCCTGTACCATTCGGGTCATATCAACTCCCTCTTCCCCCTATTCAACGGTGATGCCGTAAAAGGTATCTACTTCTACAAAGGATTCTTCCCCGCCAGGTTTGAAGGCCGGCTTTCATCCGTAACAGACATACGTCTGAAGGAAGGAAACAAACAGGAACATGTACGTACCGCTACCATCGACATGCCTGCCGCCTCCATTGTCATGGAAGGCCCTATCATAAAGAACAAACTATCCTATATTGTGGGAGCCAGGCGAAGCTGGCTCGACTTTTTCGATAACCTGTTCTCGGTCGAAGACCGTCTGAACCATGCAACCTACGATTACAACGCCAAAATTTCATACTCCCTATCCTCCACAAGTTCCATTGAAGCAATGGCATATGGGGCATGGGACGACTATCACTGGCCGATGGACCAGAACCGGGACGACATATCTATCCTACGCTGGGAAAACCAGATCTACCAGCTTCGGTACAATACGCTTATAGGGCAGGTAAGCAATACCTCGTCTGTATCCTATTCATCGCATACCAACCGGGCATATGCCGAATTGCTGGGATTGGAACAGAAAGGTTATATCCGTCGCGGCATCCGTTCGGCGAATGCCGTAACCGAATTCGGATACAACCCCAACAACATCTATAACATCCATTGGGGACTTAAGTACTCTTACGAAAAGTACGACCTGTCGACATGGGAAGACAACACCCATATACAGCATGAGCCGATCAACCAGTTTTCCGTATTCTTCGACAACCAGATCAGGCTGAGCCACAACCTGTATACTCAGGTAGGGGCCCATTTCGTTTCATACAACCCCAAGAACCACCAGTCATACAACAGTATACAGCCAAGATTCTCAATACGTTACTCACCGTCCGACAACGATCTGCTATACGTCAAATTTTCCAAGATGGAACAGTTCTATCATTACCTGAAACTGGGCAGTCTCGCCTTGCCGACCGATTTCCGGATGCCGAGCATTGAAGGATACAAACCACGTTCTTCCGAACACTATGAGATAAGATGGAAACATTTTCTGGGAAACGGAGTGGCAGACTTATCCGTCTATTACAAGACCCGACGCAACCTGTTGGCACTGCGTCCTGAAACCATGATGGAAAATGCTGACGGCCTGTGGAAAAATTACATCATGGCAGGAAACGGAGACAGCTATGGCGCCCAATTCTATTTCTACTACAACTGGAAACGTTTCATGCTACAATGTTCATATACCTATTCAAGAAGCAGGGAATGGTTCAAGGATGTGGAAGAACGGGGAAAACTGCCGTCATTATATGATATTCCCCACCAGATGAACGTGGCCCTGTCATATAAAGTAAATTCACGCTCGTCCGTTTCCATCGGAGGTTCCCTACGTTCGGGCAAGGTAACAGATACCGATACAGGATTCGATCCTGTATCGGTAAAGGAATTCCGTGCTTCCCGCGAAGCCATGAACTACAAGATAGACGCAGGCTATACATACCGCAAAGATTTCGGAAAATATTTATTGTTGCTCCGGGCCGGACTGTACAATATTGTAGGAAATCCGACCGATGAGGATGTCCTCAATTTCTATTCCATCCATTTCAACAACAACTGTCTGCCATACGGAAGCGTCAGCTTCAAGTTCTAGACCGGAGCAAGTGTTTATCTGTATTCAAATTCCACGGCATTATGCACATCGGCCGAAGAAGACGACACATAAGCCTTGAATTTACCTGGCTCTACCACCCATTCATGTCTGCTGTCGTCAAAGAACTGCAGATCTTCCGGAGTGACGGTAAAGGTTACGTCTTTCTCCTCACCCGGCTGAAGTGATATCTTCCGGAAACCTTTCAACTCCTTCTGAGGACGGAGCAAGGAAGATTTTTCATCTCCTATATACAATTGGACGGTTTCTTTTCCAGCCACCGTCCCGGTATTCTTGACCTTCACTGATACCGACAAGGTTTCTCCAGCCTTCATCTGTCTGGATGACAGAACAGGTTTGCTGTACTTGTACGTAGTATAGCTCAATCCATAGCCAAAGGGGAAAAGTGGCTTGATCTTCCTGGTATCATACCAACGGTAACCTACCAGAATATCATCCTTGTATTCTACCTTGATGCTGTCGCCGGGATAACTCATTTCACCATAGAAATGTGCCGGACAATCTTCCAGTCTGGCCGGATAGGAGAAAGGCAGTTTTCCGCTAGGGCTTACTTTTCCGGTCAACACATCAGCCAATGCATCACCGCCTATCGAGCCCAGGTACCATGACTGTACGATAGAAGGTACAGCCTTTACCCACGGCATTTCAACGGCATTACCACTTACAATGACTACGACCAGATTCTTATTCACCTTCAACAACTCTTCAATCAGTTCATCCTGTCCGAACGGCAGTCCGTAGGCAAGACGGTCGCCCCCTTCGCAATCCTGGAAATGATTCTTGTTCAAGCCTCCGACAAAGACAACCAGATCGGCCTGTGCCGCTTTCTCTACCGCGTCATTCCGTAAAGAATCCGTTACAATCTGAGGAATTTTTTCCTCCTGCCCGTACATCGGACGGCCGGCAGCATAGCCTTGTGCATACACAATGCGGTCGCCGAAATACTTCTTCAATCCATCCAGCGGAGAAATAAACTTCTTTACCTTCAGCTCGGACGAACCACCTCCCTGCATCAGGTTCCGTGTTGCATTATCTCCCACAACCAGTACCTTTTTATAGCCATCAGGAGAAAGAGGCAACAAAGGCATTTCCTTTTTCCGAGCCTCGTTTTTCAGGAGAACAATTCCTTCGGTAGCTATCCGGTAGGCAACCAGTTCATGTGCCTCATTGGTCATCGAGCCGAAAGGTTTCCGACGGTTCATCGAAGTACGGAAAATCAGGCGCAATACCCTGGCAGCCTTATCGTTCACCACCTCCATCGGAATTTTTCCTTCTTTCACCATTTTCAGGTAATTCTTTCCCAAATAATAATCATCATAACCAAACTCCGATTCTGAAGTCAGACCGTTTGTATACGAACCCATTTCAATATCCAGTCCATACATGGCAGCCTCATATGTATCATGCGCAGCTCCCCAGTCGGTTATCACACACCCGTCGAAGCCCCATTCTCCTTTCAGAATTTCATTGTTCAGCAGTTTGTGATGAGTGGCGTGTGTGCCCCGCACTTTATTATAGGCTCCCATGATACTCCATGCACCGCCACGTTGTACCGCCGCCTTGAATGCCGGCAGATAAATCTCGTACAAGGCCCGATCACTTACCTGTACGTCAATATGCCCTCTCCAGAGTTCCTGATTGTTCAAGGCATAATGTTTCACACAAGCGGCAACTCCATTTTCCTGTACTCCCCGAATATAAGGCACACACATCTCGGAAGCCAGATAAGGATCTTCTCCCAAATATTCAAAGTTACGGCCATTAAGAGGTGTACGATAAATGTTCACTCCCGGTCCCAACAGCACATCCTTCTTACGGTAGCGGGCTTCTTCGCCGATAGCCTTTCCGTATTCGGCTGCCAAAGACGGATTCCAGCTGGCTGCCAGACAAGTCAACGCGGGAAAAGCCGTACAACTGTCATTGGTCCAGCCGGAATATCCCCAGTCGTTCCAATTGATTTCGGCACGGACTCCATGAGGCCCGTCGCTCATCCACAATTCCGGAATCCCCAAACGAGGGCAACCCGGTGAACTGAATTTACCTTGAGCATAACTCAGCCTGGTCTTTTCTTCCAACGTCATGCGCTTCAAAGCATCCTGGACTCTCAGTTCCAGCGGCTGCCTGTCGTCCAGATAAACCGGAATCTCCGCTGTACTCTGTGCCTTTATAGAGGCCAATGCAGCAGTAAACAGTCCAATAAACAAAAAAGTCTTTTTCATATATCCATAAATTTGTAATGTCCCAAAAATCAGAACTTGATGGTCTGTGAAGTCCCATCATATTTTATGATGGTACCTTTAGCATCCATATCAAAAGGTTTCGGGCTGTCAGCACTCACCTGAATGATTTCAAACGTACGTTCTTTCAGCATACCGTCGAATTCTCCCTTCCGGTCTCCGATAATCAACTGCTTCTTAGCCTCATTGTAAGCCATCGGAATCATGGTATACTTACCCTG